>Ga0209515_10010463_pt1 | contig 10314 bp, 13 predicted proteins | sample Subgroupgradi54m_FD_187454 | JGI IMG/M metagenome (GOLD analysis project Ga0209515, IMG submission 187454) | Subsurface groundwater microbial communities from S. Glens Falls, New York, USA - GMW60B uncontaminated upgradient, 5.4 m (SPAdes)... ...
CCGGTTCCCCGCCGCACCATGAACCTGGTCGTGCGCCCCGATGGAGCGCCACACGCCAACGCCGATCTGCTCACCTCGAGGCTCCAGCAGCGGTCGGCGTCTGGGCTGGTGCACCGCCATGGTGTGCCTGCACGCTACGAGGACTTCACTGTGGAGGAGCGGCGTGCGCGCGTGCTCCACATCATTGCCACGCAGACGCACATGGGGCTCGTCACCCAGGGCGAGGTTCTGCCGGTGCTGCTGCGCCGGTCACCGCTACGGCTCCTCGATGATGGGGCCGTTCGATCAGGAGGACATTCTTGAGGGCATCGAGTCACTTCGCCGTGGAGGAGTTCGGATTGCCGCCGCTGGGGCGGAAGCTGCGCGCCGGCTTCGACCCGGTCCGGTATCCGCCGAAGTGGATCGACGAACGCTTGAAGCTCCTCTGCGAGGCGTTGGAAGTGCTCCGCGAGGAGCTGGGCGGGCGAGCCGTCCACATCCTCAGTGGCTTTCGGCCCGAGAACTACAACCGAGCCATCGGCGGTGCGCGGAAGTCCCAGCACATCGAAGGCCGCGCAGCGGACCTGGTGGTGGATGGCGTCGATCCCGGCGTCGTGCACGACACCGCCCTTCGGCTGGCGAAGGCAGGTCACATGCGCATCGGTGGTCTGGGCCGCTACCCGACCTTCACGCACGTAGATGTTCGAAACGCGAAGTTGAGCGGACCGAACCCACGGCTCGTGCGGTGGGTCGGGGGGCGCATCGACAGCTGATCGGCGCGACCAGAGCTGGCGGGGTCCTAGATACGCCCCTTGATGTAGACGTAGTTCTCGATCTCGTGCACCTCGTGTGTGGGATCGCCCTTGAAGTACAGCTCGTCGCCGTCCAGGTGCTGGAGATCGGTGGCGAAGCCGCCTTCCTCCGCGCCGCCGATGTAGAGAAGCACTTCTGCATTCTGGTCGTAGGCGTCGAGCATCTTCTTGAGATCGCTAACCTTCATTTGGACTGCCTCCTGTTGAAAGCATCCATCGCTTCCACTCTTCGAGGAGTCAAGACGAAGAGACGCATATTCAGAGACTTCAGAAACATCGCGCGATGGTGCCACTGACCGATGAAGAAAACAGAGAGAGATTGAGGGTTCTTCTCGTTGCACAAGACGCGAAGAGAAGCGAAGTACGACGTCGCCACGCGAAGAACCCACTAGGAGAATCGAGATACGATGACCGTGAAGATGACGATGACGGATCTGGCGAATGGTGACGAAGTGCAGGTCCAAGGCTCAGGCTCGGCGCGCTACACGCTCAAGAACACGGGCGGCGTGTACTCGTGCACGTGCCCGGCATGGAGAAACCAGTCCTTCGCGATCGAGAAGCGTACGTGCAAGCACCTGCGGCGCTTGCGCGGCGACGAAGCGGAGGACCGTCGCATCGGCACGTCGGGGCGACCGACTCCGGCACCGGCATCGAAGCGGTCGGCCGCAGCCGCGGATGCCGAGCCCGTCAAGGTTGAGCCGCCGCTGCTGCTGGCTCACAAGTGGGAGACGGACGTCGACCTCACCGGCTGGTGGATGAGCGAGAAGCTCGACGGTGTACGCGCATACTGGACCGGCAAGTCCTTCCTCTCGCGGCTTGGCAACCGCTTCCATGCCCCGGCTTGGTTCACGAAGGGACTGCCGAGCACGCCGCTCGACGGCGAGCTCTGGCTCGCGCGCAAGATGTTCCAGCGCACCACCAGCATTGTGCGGCGCCAGGATGAGAGCGACGCATGGAGAGAGATCTCGTACGTCATCTTCGATGCGCCCGCCCACGGCGGCCCCTTCGAGGAGCGGGTGGCGCATTGTCAGGGCATCATCAAGCGGCATGCGCCGCCCCACGCGCGCGCGCTCGAACACGTCCGCTGCAAGGGGACGGACCACCTTCGCCGGGAGCTGGCGCGGATCGAGGCGCTCGGTGGCGAGGGACTCATGATGCGCCAGCCCGGCTCGCTGTACGAGGCTGGCCGCTCGTCCACGCTCCTCAAGGTCAAGACTTTCCTCGACGCAGAGGCCCGCGTGCTCGAGCATCTGAAGGGCGCGGGACGGCACAAGGGTCGGCTGGGTGCCGTGCTGGTCGAACTGCCCAACGGAACGCGCTTCTCGGTCGGGACCGGCTTCGCCGACAAGGAACGGGAAGCGCCCCCGCCGATCGGTAGCATCATCACCTTCCGGTACCAGGAACTCTCCGATGGCGGTGTGCCGCGCTTCCCCTCGTTCGTGGGAGTGCGCGAAGATGTCCGCTGGCCGGCGTAGAGCGGTCGATGCTTCTCGACTTCCGTCGTAGCGGAAGCGTGTATGTCCATATGAAGACCACGACGACCGCGACGATGGATCAGGATCCATCTGCGTCCCAACGCCTGACCAGCGCCACTCGCGTCAGGACGGGCGAATTCATCTTGAGGCTCTGGTGGGATCGCGCCGACCCCCACAAGCAGGACCATCGACGACACTATCGCGCTGAGCTCCTGCGTGTCGGCGCTCTCGCCGAGGAGCTGAGTCTGGGCGAAAGCTGGGTCATCTTGATCGACGAAGGTATCGCCGAGCTGAGCTACAGCGATGGCCTGCATCGGGCGACGGCGGGGCTCAGCATCGAGCTCGCAGGCAGAGACCCCACGGAACAGGCAGCGGCCCTTCAACTGCTGGAAACACTCGCTGCGATGTGCTGACCGCGATCACGCTGTACGTGCCCACCCGCAATCGACTTCGATGCTAGACCAGCCCGGTATCCTCAGCGACCGTCAGCGCATAGCGTCTTTGTACTGGCCTTCTTCGCGAACGGAAGCGATGTGTGCCGACCATGACACCCAGAATCGTTGGCTGGTTCACCCAATATGTGGGCACCTCTCACCCTGAGATTCTCGACCGCAACGTGCGCATCGTCTGCGTACGCAGGATGCTACCTTCGCCAGATGAGCCTCTCAAGATCACATCGAATGATGAACTCGCGGGGCTCGGAGGCCTCTCTGAGAATGACCGGGTAGATATATCGCCAACCTTGCCGAACGGCGACACAGGGGCAGACGTCTTCGCCAACGTGGCCTTGCAAGACCTGGCCTGCTTCCCGGTGATCCTGGAGCCTTGGGTACCGGGCTCCCACGTGGGCTGAGGACTCAACGCCCCGCGCAGAGCCATTTGCGCCGCCGCGAAGGCCGGCGCGCGACCTTCTCGGTCGCTACGAGAGCGGTGTCATCACGATCGGATAGGTGGCGTCGCATTCACACTGAATCACGGCGCCCTCCTCGTGCACGATGCCGCTCTCCGCGATGTCAGCACCGCAACTGTCGCACTGTTGCGAGACGGATTCGCGATCGAGGCGCATCTCGCCGCGCCGGAGCGCCTTGCCGTCGAGCCACAGCGTTTCGCCGCCAACGCGGATGGTAGGACTCGTGATCGAATTGCGGTGCTTCTTGCTCATGTCCGTTCGTGACCTCCGTCGAGCCTCCCGAGTTGTCTCGGGCCGCTCGCCGCGGGCCGCGAGCCCAACGGTCAGCGCGCCGGCAACGGTGGCGCTGTGTCAGTCCGTCCGCAGGATCCGGATCTGGTACTCGTTCTCCCCGATGCGAATGACCAGGCCACGATCCTGCGTCAGGAGGCCCGCTCGCGAGAACGGTACCGTCCACACGTTGGGGATGCCTCGCTCGTTCGCGTACCCCTCAATCGCGTCCGCGAGGAACCCCTCCATCTCTACCTCGCTCATGTTCTGGTACTCCTCGGGGACCTGGTCGTTGTCAGCGGGAACGCGGTCATGGGCGTCGTCATCGAGCTCGTCTCTATTCATGCTCTCTCACCACTACACGAAGTGGTCCATCTCTCTCGGCTCGTGACATCGCGGACTTGGCGCCTTCAGGTGCCAGACTGCGCTGAAACGGGTGAGCGAGAGCAGCGCAGTGCTCTGGAGTAGCGCACCTCGTCGGTTCTCGGACGAGTCTCGGCGCAGACGCCAGACGGCCAGGTTGCTAGCCCCCACGGCGATTTGCGCGCCCGACCACCAACCTTCTTGGCCTTCGCAGAGGCTTCCTTCGGGGCTCCTTCCCTCGCGATGCCTAAGGCGACCGCTTCCACCAAGCGTGCCGTAGCCTCGAAGGACTCCTCCTCGGAGACATACGACGTATGCGCAGAAGGCGGCCTTGAAGACGGCGCATGCCTGCCCGTCGAAGTCCGCGTTATCCGAAGGAACGCAGTGCTGTAGATCTGCCCGCCCGGTCCGCTCCATCCCGACAGACCGAGCCCAACCAGGTGCATGCGCGCGATTCGGGTGGCGCGCGCCCGCGAGCCGGCCTGCCGTGCGGCAGGCCAGACGTGGCCATCAGGCTACTCCGGAACCCGGACGGTCACCTTGCGGCCTTGGCTGTCGAACACCGTGGCCTCGCGACCGGCGAGGCGGCGGGCTGCCTTGGCCAGCAGCTTGGCTGTGGTGCTCGCAGACTCATCGTCGCAGAGCTCCGCGCGAACCACTCCGACCGAGCCAGCCTCGACATACACGGCGCTGGCAGCGTCCCGGAAATCGGCAGCAGCGCCGAGCTCGATGTAGTCGGCCACGATGCGGTGGGCGCCGGCCAAGACGTAGCGCCAGATGTCTGCGCCCGCGGTGGCCCCAGCTGCGCGCTCCGCCCGCCAGCGCGAGTCCTCGTCGCCGATGCGCAGCACGACGGCGGTCTCCATGCACGTCACGGTGAGGTCAAGAGAGGCCGTTCCGATCTGAAGCTTGCAGATGGTTTTCATGCTCTCTACCAACTACACGAAGCGGTCCATTCTTCCGTTGTCCTGAGTACGGGGGCTTGCTGGCTCGCACCCGGTGGAGTGAGCTGAATCAGATGGGCTAGAGCAGACCACTGGTCTGATTCAGCTCACCCCCGTCGTCGCTCTGCCGTGTCAGCGGCGTGCCGATCTTCTTGGGCCAAGCAGGCTTTGCGAGGTGCTCAGCAATTTCTGCTGCTGATGGCACTTGCATCTTCTTGGCTCTATTCGCGGAGATGCAGCGAGGCCACTCGTACTCAGCAAAGAGTTGCTTGGACCACGACGTGCACTCTGGCGACTCGATGGGCACACCCGAACTCGGGATTCGCCTGAAGACGCGCAGATAGCCGTCTTCTCGGAACTGGACCAGAACACGCACTAGCCCTCATGCATGTCAAAGAGCAAGCGGGACGAGCAGGTTCGGGTGATGAAGACGCTCAAGTACGGCGTCGAGATCGAGACGGTTCGACTGGCCAAGACTGCGATTGCCCAGGTCGTCGCCACTGTCTTGGGTGGACATGTCCTGCCGGGTGAGACGAATGTTCGCGACCCGCAGGGTCGGATCTGGAAGGTCATGCACGATGGTTCGCTCACCGGCGGCCACAACGGCGAACTGGTCACACCCATTCTCACCTACGACGATATCGAGCCTCTGCAGAAGGTTCTTCGCGCGCTGCACGCCGCTGGCGCGAGAGTGGATCGCAGCTGCGGATTGCACATCCACGTAGGCGCGGAGACCTTCGATGCTCCCGCGCTTGTACGCCTGATCAAGATGGTCCACAAGCAGGAGCGGCTGATCGAGAAGGCCCTTGGGACGCAGCCGGCCCGCCTCGGTCAGTATTGCCGACCCATCGACGAGGCGATGATGGCGCGCATCGAGAGCGGCCCGGTTCGCACGATCGACGACGTCAAGACAGCTTGGTACGGCCGGCGCGGTGTGGTGCCCACGCGGATGTGCCAGAGCCGGTACCGGGGGTTGAACATGAACTCGTACTTCTATCGGAAGACGATCGAGATCCGCGCCTTCGAAGGCACCATGCACGCCGGCGAGCTCAAGGGGTGCATCCAGTTTGCTCTCGCCCTGGCGGCCAGAGCGCTGACCAGCAAGTCGGCCAGCGCGCGCCGACGCACCTACGAGGAGCGCTCGGGCCGGTACGACTTTAGGGTCTTTCTCCTCGGTCTCGGATTCATCGGCGACGAGTTCAAGACCGCGCGCCTGCACCTGACCAAGCGGCTCAGCGGCTCGGCCGCCTGGAAGAGCGGGCGTCCTCTGCCCGCGTCGATGGCCGAGCACACGGCCACACCGGACAGATCTGACGAGGGCGGCACGCCGACCGATGCCTGAACGGCGGGCTTGACCCTCGCTGGGCGGATTCGAGCCACGAGGTCAGTTTTCTTCGCAAGGTGCACCCTCGGCGTTGCGCGACATCACGGAGGCATGCGCCGTCGATTTCGTAGAGGCTTCTCTGGACTTGTCAGCGACGGGAAGCGATGTATCTAAACGCAGGCACGGAGGCCCAATGGGCAGAACGATGAAGCGGCTCTATTACCTCGCCTACGGCAGCAACCTTTGCGAGTCGCAGATGCGCCGTCGCTGCCCTGGCGTTAGCATCGTTGGTACGGCGATGCTGGAGGGCCACCAGCTCGTGTTCCGAGGCTACTCCGCGCGCTGGGGCGGCAGTGTCGCCACCGTCCAGCGGTATGCGGGCGCCCGCGTGCATGGGCTCGTGTACGCCCTCACGCCGGCCGACGTCGACGCTCTCGATCGCTGCGAGGGTGCGCCCGCGGTCTACGAGCGCGTCACGCGCCTTGTTCGCTGCGAGGACGGGCGCAGGCGCCGCATGCAGACCTACGTCATGGTCGGGCGCTCGTCCAAGCTGGTCACGCGCCCAGCACCGCTCTATGTCGCACGGATCTGGTGCGCGTACGCACGCCTCGGATTCGACCGCGCGCCGCTCAACCGAGCGATCGAGGCGACTCAATGACGCGATGCTTCGTGTACGGCACCCTCCTGTCTGGCGAGCCGAACCACGGCGTGCTGCGCGGGTCGCGCTGCCTGGGGGCCGTCAGCACGCCACCGCGCTTCACGCTGGTCGACCTGGGCGCCTTCCCGGGCATGCTCGCCGAGGGCACCACGGCCATCCTGGGCGAGGTGTACGAGGTTGACGACGATGTGCTGGCGAAACTAGACCGACTCGAGGGGCACCCGCGGTTCTACCTGCGGGCCCCAATCGTGCTTGCTGGCTGGCAACGCGCCGAGACCTACTTCTTCCCCACCGCGCGCGCGGTGGGACGCTCGATCATCCCGTCGGGTGACTGGCGAAGCTGGCATGGGAGCGGTCCATGAAGCCAAACGAGAACGACGCGGGCGAGTTCTCCAACCGAGACCACCGCTGGTTAGTCGCCAATTCTAGCGTTCTCGAATGTCGATTCGGAAGAGTACCTAGTGCAAGGGTATTGCCCGGGTTACATGGCGCACGAAGAGGACAGCATCAAATCGCTCACGAATGGCGACGTATTGAGTCATCGATGCACGACCGAAGAACCCCGCACCGACCTCCCACATCGGGTGCAACGCAGACAACCATTCAGCGGCAGCCTTGGGCGCCCGCCCTCGGAGGTCAACAGCCAAGACATCGGCTCCGAACTTCGAAGCTAATTCCGCGAATAGCGAACCAAGCGATCCTGGACCAAGAGAAGGCACTTCAAAGCGTCTAATCCATCCATTCAGCGTGTCTGGCTGAGCGTCCAGCGCTTGGAAGCTTCCGTCATCGAAGAGCATGCCGATTATTAGAACGCGACTGCCCAGCTTTTCGCGAAGCCGACTACCCATTGATTCATAGCCTTCGGCGTCCATGCTGGCATGCACGTTATGTGTCCAGACCATGATGCCGCCCTTGGTCTGCGACTGAGCTGCGCTCAAGATGTTCTCGGCCATCGAGTGGTCTCTCGGCACCCAACCTTCAGCAACATTCCGTATCCTCGCAAGATCGAGCCGAGCCCCATGTGCCAGTTCCATGACGCGCAACTCGCGCTCCGCCTCTTCAACGCGTTCAAGGCCACAGGCCTTCTTCCAATCCATGCGGTGCTTTCTGAATCGCCCCTTGAGCGCTACAAGGCCCGCCCAAACTCGCTGGCGGGCCTTCTCGTCCGATTCATAGCCAAAGCCTCGTCCGTTTGGGCCAAGCTCATTTATCGGCGCCATTAGCTCGGCTGCGGATTGAGGATCGGCGCACTGCAGAAATTTGTCGATAAGGCCGTATGAATCAACGGAAGACTGGGCATCGAAGCACAGAATATCAATGCGATCGCCTTGCTGATGATTCGCATTCCACTCGCGTATCCACACAAGCGTTGATCGAACTTCCATCGTTCTCCATGGCCACACCATGAGGCCATTGACGGCATCCTCTGGCGTGCCTTGGCCTTGCAGGACGTATGCCTTAGCGGTATCGCACGCATGAGCCGAGGCCTCTATCGCAAAGGTGCGGAATCCTTTTTTCTCTGCGAGGTATCGAAACAATTTTTGTTTCAAAAGGGAGAATTCGGCGGAGCCATGCGTAGCCTCTCCAGCAACAACCACCGATGCGCCAGCAACAAGCGAACCTATCTCCGCCATGGTGCCGGATGCGGGGTCGACTGATTGAACAGGAATTGCCCGCGCACCTAACCACTCACGAACGCTGCTTGTCGCCGCATTAGCGCTGACAAGCTTCCCCATGTCTATTCGGCGCTCATGTCCGCGTCGCTGTTTGCGGGCAACCAGAACTGCGTCAGTCCTCTGAATTGCCCAGTACGTACGACTCTCAGGGAGCCACGCCGAGAAACGGCCGCTCGCATCCGCGAAGACGACAGAACGAGCACCGACATCGTTGTTTCCTGTGCTGACAACTATAGGCGGAGAAGCCTTCGAGGCCTCACCCGAGCTAGGGACGACACCCTCGACCTCCACCAAGGAGGCCCTATTTTTCAAGGCAATCTGCACGATCCCATTGTCTGATAGTTTTACGGGCTTATCAGTCTGGCCGAACTGGCCTGAATAGGTTGCCGTGATAGCATAAGCACCGTCGAGTAGCGACAGCACGAACTGGCCGTTAGCATTGGTCGTGGTCGTTGCTACCAAGTCCTCACCAAGGAAGACACCGATAGTGGCGCCGGCAGCTGGGTTCCTCGAACTGTCTAGGACTCCGCCTCGGAGCGAAACCTGCTCCTTGGCGGGAATCCTCGTGACCGCCTCGCTCATGTCGCCGATCAGGCACTCTCCCGGTGCTGTGACGAACATCCCAATGCCGACAGACTTCGCATCCTTTGGAACGTCCACGACCGCCGTAAATTGGGACCAGCCGTCCGGGGCAACGTGGTCCTCGGCTACTGCGCGTGCGATCGTTTCATTGAATTCCCCGCTCGCACCTATGATCACTGCTGCCTTGGGTGGCCCGTCATGCGCACACTTCACCCAAGCAGTCAGCGTCCACCTACGGTCGACGAAGGTGGCGGCGTCACGACTGGACTTAAGCCCGACGGGACCACCACTCGGTAGATAAACCAAGTGCAGGCTTGTCGTGTCGCCATGCTTCGTTGCCTCATCTTTGTCTATCTTGCCTTCGCCTAATCTCTCCCACCCGTAAGGCAAGCCTCCGGTCCATGCGTCGAAATGCAGAATGCGCGAAGGATTCGCTGAGATGGCTCCAGCGTCGATGTGGGTAGGTGCTTCCATCGAACTGGTCGGTCCTGCATCGGCGCCCCCAGATGTTGGACTAGTCGGCTTTTGCACATTCCGCGCCGATCCCGCCTCGGCGCAAGCACATAGGGCAACAAGAGACGCCAGCATGAGAGTCTTCATCGGATCCTTCATCGCGGATGTCTGGGCCGTCGGGCGGTTCGGCCTGCTCGGAACCCTACGGCGAACTCCGAGTCGGTCGCGCGCTAGATAGCTGCTAGCATGGAAAGAACGTACAAACATTTGCTCCATGGCTGCAAATCACGCCGCCACTACCGCATGGAGCCCCTGTTTCTCGTCCGTTTACCTTCTGAAGTTCTTCGGGCGAAAGCGTCGTCAGTTGCGCGAGGCGCTCAGCGATGAGCTCTTTCAGAGAGCGGCCCTCGACGAGCTTCATCGTGTAGAACGGCGAACCATCCGGCCAGCAGCCTGCCTCATGCACTGGCACGACGCCAGGGTGCTGCAGCCTGGCGGTCGTTCGCATCTCGCGCTCGAACCGGAGGCGAGCGTCGTGGCTGTCTCGTTGCAGCTCCTTGATCGCCACCTCGCGGTCAAGTCGTTGGTCTCGGGCTCGACGCACGATGCCGATGCCGCCGCGCCCTTGTTCGCCGACCATCTCGTAGTTGGCTAGCGGTACTTCCTGAAGGGGAAGGCTCGTCTTGCCTTCTAGAGCGCCCGAGGACGCGACGCTAAGCGTTCCGCCAGGATCGGCAAACTCTGCTCGAACGGGCGTAACGAGCTGAGCAACGCCACCTGCGTCGGAGATGGTGACGGTAACGGTAACCGGCTCGTCACTACCGTGCTGGGCACCAGACGGCCCCACGCCACCGCCATGCTTGCCAAC
>Ga0209515_10010465_pt1 | contig 10313 bp, 6 predicted proteins | sample Subgroupgradi54m_FD_187454 | JGI IMG/M metagenome (GOLD analysis project Ga0209515, IMG submission 187454) | Subsurface groundwater microbial communities from S. Glens Falls, New York, USA - GMW60B uncontaminated upgradient, 5.4 m (SPAdes)... ...
TCTTCTCGCTCGAGGAAGTCGAGTGCATCGGCGCTTGCACCGGCGCGCCCGCGATGCAGGTGAATTACGATTTCTACGAGGACCTCACGCCCAACCGGTTCGACCGCGTGGTCGAAGCGCTCGACGCCGGTCGCAAATCGCCGCCCGTACCGGTCATTTCCGGCGCGCTCCGCCGGCGGCACCCGGCGGAAACTCCTCTGATCAGCAAGCGCTGGGGCATTGCGGATTCGCACAAGATCGATGTCTACCTGAAACACGAAGGCTACCAGGCGCTGGAAAAAGCCCTGCGGCAGATGACTCCGGAATCCATCATCGAGGAAGTGAAAAAATCGGGCTTGCGCGGCCGCGGCGGCGCGGGCTTCCCCACCGGAGTGAAATGGAGCTTCGTGCCGAAGGATTCGCCGAAGCCAAAATACGTGATCTGCAACGCCGACGAATCCGAGCCCGGGACCTGCAAGGATCGCCCGCTGATGGAGATGGACCCGCACCAGCTCATCGAGGGCATCACGATTGCCGGGCGCGCGATCGGCGCGCACCGCGGGTTCATCTACATTCGCGGAGAGTACCGCTATGTGCTCGATATCGTGGACGCGGCGATCGCAGAGGCCTACTCGCGCGGGTATCTGGGCAAAAATATTCTGGGCTCCGGATTTGACTTCGACCTGCTGATCCACACCGGCGCGGGAGCCTACGAGTGCGGCGAAGAGTCCGCGCTGATGGAATCGCTCGAAGGCAAGCGCGGTTACCCGCGCATCAAGCCGCCATTCCCCGCCGTCGTCGGCCTCTACGGCTGCCCGACGATCATCAATAACGTCGAGACGCTTAGCTCCGTGCCGGCGATTCTGCTCGAAGGCGGAGAAGCCTACGCCAATCGCGGCACGCCGAAAAACGGCGGCACGCGGCTTGTCTGCATCTCCGGCCACATCAACAAGCCTGGCATTTACGAAGTCCCGCTGGGATTCAACATGAAGCGCTTTCTGGACGAAGTGGCCGGAGGCGTCCCCGCGGGCCGCAAACTGAAAGCCGTCATTCCCGGCGGCAGCTCCTGCCCGCTGCTCAAGGCCGAGGAAATCGACATTCCCATGGACTACGACTCCGTGGCCAAGGCGGGCTCGATGCTAGGCTCGGGCGGCATGGTCGTTGTGGACGATTCCGTGTGCATGGTCAACATGGCGCGGCGCATCATGCAGTTTTACGCGCACGAATCCTGCGGCTGGTGCATTCCCTGCCGCGAGGGAACCTCCTGGCTCCGCAAGATGCTCGATCGGTTCCACGCCGGCGCGGGCCGCCCGGAAGATATCGACCTGGTCGCCGACCTTGCCAAAAACATGCTGGGCCACACGTTCTGCCCGCTCGGCGACGCCGCCGCCATGCCGACGATCAGCATCATCGCCAAATGGCGCGGCGATTTTGAAGATCACCTGAACGGCCGATGCGCCTGCAAACAGGCCGCAGTGCCGGTGGGAGCGCGGTAGACGCATGGCCGGACAGAAACTTATCACGCTCAAGATCAATGACCGCGAGCTGCAGGTCGCGCCGGGAACGCTCGTGATCGAAGCCGCGCGGCGCATCGCCACGGAAGTTCCTTCCTTCTGCTACTACCCGGGCCTCTCGCTCCAGGCCGCGTGCCGCATGTGCCTGGTGGAAGTCGAGAAAGCTCCCAAGCTCCAGACCGCATGCACCCTAGTCGCCATCGACGGAATGATCGTCCGCACCGAAACCGAGCAGGTGCGCCTGGCCCGCAAGTACATGCTCGAATTCCTGCTGATCAACCACCCGCTCGACTGCCCGGTCTGCGACAAGGGCGGCGAGTGCGAGCTGCAGGACATGGTCTTCCGCTACGGCGCGGACTCCAGCCGCTTCGTCGAGGAAAAAACTCACCGGCCGGAAGAAAAATGGTCCGAGCTGGTCTATTACGACGCGCCGCGCTGCATCCTCTGCTTCCGCTGCGTGCGCGTCTGCGACGAAGGCATGGACGTCAAGGCGCTCGGCGTGGGCATGCGCGGCGCGAACAGCCTCATCATCCCCAACCGCGGCGACCACCTCGAGTGTGAAGAGTGCGGCATGTGCATCGACATCTGTCCCGTCGGCGCGCTCACCTCGGGCACCTATCGCTACAAGACGCGTCCTTGGGAGATGCAGTACGTCTCCACCGTCTGCACCCACTGTTCGAACGGCTGCAAGACGACGCTCAGCGTCCGCAACCACGAGATTCTCCGCGCCAACAACCGCGACCTCTCCGGCATCAACAAGGATTTCCTCTGCGTCAAGGGCCGCTTCGGTTTTGATTTCACGCGCCATCCCGACCGCATCCGCCAGCCGCTCCTCCGCAAAGGCGGCAAACTCTTTCCCGTTTCCTGGGAAGTAGCCTCGCAGGCCGCCGCCACCCGCTTGAAGGAAATCCTCGCGAAGTCCGGCCCGGATTCGGTCGGCTTCATCGGCTCCAACCGGACCTCCAACGAGGAGAACTATCTCCTGCAGCGCCTGGCCCGCGCCACCTTCGGCACCAATAACATCGACCATCACCGCACCGCCGACTACGCCGGGCTCCACGCCGCGCTGGGCGACAACTCCGCCGCCGCGCAGCTCACCATCGAGGAACTCGAGCATTCCAGCGCCATCCTTGTAATCGCCAACGATCCCGCGGTGCAAAATCCTCTCGTCGGCTGGCAGATCCGTTCCGCCATCCGCCACAACTCGGCGCGTCTCTATCTCTTGAATTCCAGCCGCACCAAGCTCGAGCGCAAGGCCCAGCAGTCCGTCCGCGTCAATGAGGGCCAGGAAGTGGCCGCCGTCCGCTGGCTCGCCACCGGGCAGGGCGATCTGTCCGCCGCTCTGGTCGCCGAGCTCAACTCGCTCAAAGCACAGCTCGAAGCCGAAAAAGACGTCGCCATCCTGTTTGGCGCGGAAATTTCCGGCGCGGCGGTTGCCTCCCTCGTTGCATTCGGCTCGAAACTCCCTGGCCGCGTCCGCTACATGGCCCTGGGCGACTACTCCAATTCGCGCGGTGCCGCCGACATGGGCCTGCTGCCCGACCGGCTCCCTGGCTACGCGCATGTAGACGACCCGCGCGCTCGCGAATTCTTCGAACGGCTCTGGGGCTCGCCGCTGCCCTCCAAGCCCGGCCTCTCCGCGCCGCAGATGATCGAAGCCGCCCATGGAAACAAGCTGAAAGCCCTGGTCGTCGTCGGCGCGAATCCGCTGAAGCATTTCCTGAAGCGCGGGCCCAGCCGCGGCAACCTCGGATTGCTGATCGTCCACGAGCTCTTTCTCACCGAGACCGCCCAGCTTGCCGACATCGTCTTGCCCGCCGCGTCGGCCTACGAAAAGGAAGGCACCGTCACCAACACGGCCGGGGAAATCCAGCTCCTCCACAAGGCAGCCGAAGAGATGGGTCCTCGGTCGGATTTCGATCTGCTGCGCATCCTCTCGCACCAGATGGAAAAGCTCGGCCACGGCAAGGCATTTCACTTCCGCGCGCCCGCCACCGTCTTCGAGGAAATTTGCAAGGCCGTCCCGGCGTACAACGTCTCCGCGGCTGGATTGCTCACCGGAGGCGCCGAAGCCGCGCGCATCGCCGTGCCGAAGAACGGCCATGCACCGCACGATGTCCCCGTGGGAATGATCTTTTCCGCGCGTGACACGCTGTTTACCAGCGGCTCCCTGGGCCGCTTCTGTTCCATGATGAATTCCCTGCCCGAGGCGGAAGCGCAGCCGTGAGCTTCTTCTCGCAGCACCCTTTCCTGGTCGCCGCGCTGATTAAGAGCGCGCTTCTGCTTTTCATCGTCCTCACGACGCTGGCCTATCTCACCTGGTTCGAACGCAAGGTCATCGCGCACATTCAGTCCCGCTGGGGACCGTACCGCGTCGGCCCGCACGGCTTGCTGCAGCCGCTGGCCGACGGCCTGAAGTTTCTGTTCAAGGAAGACCCCACGCCCGCGGGCGTGGACCGCCTAGTCTATTTCCTCGCGCCATTTCTCGCGCTCACTCTGGGACTCACCAGCATCGCCGTGATTCCCTTCGGGCCCGAGCCGCTGCGCATCTCCGGCTACGAGACGCACCTCGGAATTGCCGACCTCAATGTCGGCCTCCTGGCACTGTTCGCCATCACGGCGCTGGGCGTCTACGGCATCGCGCTCGCCGGATGGTCTTCCAACTCGAAATATTCGCTGCTCGGCGGCCTGCGCAGTTCCGCCCAGATGATCAGCTACGAGCTGTCGCTGACGATGTCCGTCGTCGGCGTGATCCTGATGGCCGGCAGCTTCAGCCTCCGCGAAATCATCGAGGCACAGGCGGGCCGCTCCGCCTGGGGATTGCTTCCGGCGTGGAACCTTTTGGCCGGACCCTTCCCGCAGATTCTAGGATTTTTGTGCTACTTCGTCTCCGCCGTCGCGGAAACCAACCGCGCGCCCTTCGATCTGCCTGAAGCCGAATCGGAGCTCGTCGCCGGATTCCACACCGAATACGCCAGCTTCAAGTTCGCCATGTTTTTCATGAGCGAGTACGCCAACATGATCACCGTATCCTGCCTCGCTACTATTCTTTTTCTCGGCGGCTGGCTGTCTCCCTTCCCCGCCACGCCGCTCTGGTCCTGGACGCATTATCTTCCCAGCGTCCTCCTCGCCGGCTTCGGCCTCTTGGTCCTGTGGGACGGCTTGCGCTATACGACGCTGCTCGGAAAAATCGTCCTTCCCGGCCTCGGCACGGTGTTCTGTGTGCTCGCCGGCGTCTTCGCCGCGGTTCCCGGCGTCAATCATTTCATCCAGGGACCCTTCTGGTTCCTCCTGAAGGTGTTTATCATCCTCTTCGTCTACGTCTGGCTGCGCGCCACGCTCCCCCGCCTCCGCTACGACCAGCTTATGGCCATCGGCTGGAAGCTGCTCCTCCCAGCGAGCATCGTCAACGTGATCGTCACCAGCTTCGCGATTCTCAAGTGGGGTGCGCGGTGAACCGCTTCCCCATCCACCGTCTCCGCCGGCCAGCCGCCGCAATGAGGAATTTCCCGCGATGACTCTCCCGCTCCTTATGTTTTTCCTTCTGGCGGCGCTCGCGGTGGCGGGCGCGGTCAGCCTGATTCTGGCGCGGCACCCGATCCGCAGCGCGCTCTCGCTGATCGTCGTCATGGTGGCGCTCGCGGGCCTCTACCTGCTCCTCGGCGCGGAGTTTGTCGCGATGGTGCAGATCATCGTCTACGCCGGCGCGATCATGGTGCTCTTCGTACTCGTGATCATGCTCCTCAACGCCGGCGAGGAAGAGCGCACCAATCTTTCGCGGCTGGCTGGCCCTCCGGGGCTGCTCCTGGCCGGGGCCTTGGCGGCGTTTCTGGTCACGGCCGCGGCGCGCTCGGGACAATTCATCGCCGCCGGGGGCTCGGAAGCCCCGTCCGGCGCCGTCTCCACCCGGGCACTCTCGGGGCTCCTGTTCCGCGAGTTCGTGTTTCCGTTCGAGCTGACCTCGTTCCTGATTCTCGTGGCAATTCTGGGCGCGCTCGTCCTGGCGCAGCGGGAGAATTCCTGATGGTTCCCACGAGCTACTACATCATTCTCAGCGCGGTGCTCTTCGGACTGGGGATCGTCGCGTTCGTCTTCAAGCGCAACGTGATCACGGTCTTCATGTCCATCGAGCTGATGCTCAACGCCGTGAATCTCGCCTTTGTGGCCTTCAGCCGGGCGCTGGGCCGGCTCGACGGCCAGGTCTTCGTGCTGTTTGTCATCGTCGTGGCCGCGGCGGAGGCCGCCGTCGGCCTCGGCATCATCATCCTGATCGCGCGCCAGCGCCAATCGCTCAACGTCGAGCGCGCAAATCTCCTGAAATTCTGATGCTCATCCTGAACCATCTCTGGATCATCCCGCTGCTGCCCCTGCTGGGCGCGGCCGCGAACGGCCTGTTCGGCGCCAAGTGGAAAAACCGCGTCGTCAGCGCAGTGGCCCTCTCCGCAACAGGCCTGTCGTTTCTCGCCGTCCTCGAGCTCTTCCGCGAAATCCTGGAAAAGCACCCGGCCCAGCCCTGGGTCCAGTCCTATTTCACCTGGATCGCCGCGGGCACCTTCCGCGCCGGCTTCGACCTCCAGGTGGACCATCTGACTCTGGTCATGCTGCTCGTGGTCACCGGCGTGGGCTGGCTCATCCACATTTACGCCACCGGCTACATGGCCCACGAGGGCGGCTACTACCGCTTCTTCTCCTATCTGAATCTCTTCATGTTTTTCATGCTCATCCTCGTCCTCGCCGCCAACTACGTCCTGCTGTTTGTCGGCTGGGAAGGTGTCGGCCTGGCCAGCTACCTGCTCATCGGCTTCTACTTCCTAAAAAAATCCGCGTCGGACGCGGGCAAGAAAGCCTTCATCGTCAACCGCATCGGCGACTTCGGCTTCATGCTGGGGATGCTTCTCCTGTTCCGCACGTTCGGCACGCTGGACATCAACACCCTGTCCGGCATGGCCAAGGACGTGGCCACTGAGCCGCTGGGCCAGATTGGAATTCTCACCGCTTCATGCCTCCTGCTCTTCATGGGCGCCACTGGAAAATCGGCGCAGGTGCCGCTGTACGTCTGGCTCCCGGACGCGATGGAAGGCCCGACACCCGTCAGCGCGCTGATTCACGCGGCCACCATGGTCACCGCCGGCGTTTACGTCGTGGCCCGTTCAAGCTTCCTCTTCACGCACGCGCCCACCGCCATGCTCGTCGTCGCCATCGTCGGCGCCGTCACCGCGTTTTTCGCCGCCACCATCGGCCTCGTCCAGACCGACATCAAAAAAGTCCTCGCCTACTCCACCGTCAGCCAGCTCGGCTACATGTTTCTGGCCTGCGGCGTCGGCGCATTTTCGGCGGGAATTTTTCACCTGATGACCCACGCCTTTTTCAAGGCGCTCCTGTTCCTCGCCGCGGGCAGCGTGATTCATGCCATGGGCGGCGAGCAGGACATGCGGCGCATGGGCGGCCTCGCCGGAAAGATCCGCTGGACCTGGTTCACCATGCTCCTGGGCACGCTCGCCATCGCCGGCGCGCCGTTCTTCTCCGGCTTTTTCAGCAAGGACGCCATCCTCTTTGCCGCGTTTCGGAACGAGACCGCGGGCCGCTTGCTCTACGCGCTGGGTCTCGGCAGCGCGCTCCTCACCAGCTTCTACATGTTCCGGCTGATGTTCCTGACGTTCCACGGCGCGCCCCGCTTCGATCAGCACCACGTGCGCGTCCACGAATCGCCGCGGTCGATGCTCGCGCCGCTCGTCGTTCTGGCCGTGCTCTCGCTGGCGGGCGGCTGGCTCGCCGCTCCCGCGATGCTCGGCCAGGGCCCGGACCACTTTGCGGAGTTCCTCAAGCCCGTTTTCGAGACCGCCGCCGCGGAATCCGCCCCCGGCCATGCCGCACTCGCTTCCGGCGGGGAAGCCGCTGCCCATTCGCTCGAGCTCACGCTCGCCGGCGTTGCCGTCTTCACCGCGCTCATCGGCTTCGTCGTTGCCTTCTGGTTCTATCTCCGCCGTCCGCAATTGCCGGAAAAAATTGCCGCCGGCGCCCCGGGGGCCTACCGCGTCCTTTCGAACAAATATTTCGTGGATGAACTCTACGCCGCCGTCATCGTCCGCCCGCTCGTCTGGATTTCCAAGAGCGTCCTCTGGCAATCGCTCGACGCGCGCGGCATTGACGGCGCGGTGAACGGCGTCGCGGACGGCGCCAATGCGCTCGGCGACCGCCTCCGCCGCGTCCATTCCGGCAACACGCGCAGTTACGCCGTGTGGGTCGTCATCGGCGCGCTGGTCGTGATCGCGGTAATCTTCTGGCCGCAGCTCAGGACCGCCGCGGGGGTGGCGCGATGATGGACCTCTCCGCCTTCCTTTCCAGCGTCCACCTGCTCACCTTGCTCACCTTTTTCCCCGCCGTGGGCGCGCTCGCTCTCCTGCTCCTCCGCGGCGACGACCACGAATGGATCCGCCGCGTTGCCCTCAGCGTCTCCATCGTCGAATTCATTCTTTCGTTGCTCCTCATCCCCGCCGTGCCCGTTGGCTCTTCCGGCTATCATCTCGAGGAGTATCGCGACTGGATCGCCTCGCCCCCCATCCACTACCACCTCGGCGTGGACGGCATCAGCCTGTTCCTGGTTATCCTCACGGCGCTTCTGACTCCGCTTTCCATCCTCGCCTCGTGGAAATCCATCCAGCACCGCGTGAAGGAATTTTTCGTGATGTTCCTGCTTCTCGAGGTCGGCGTCGTCGGCGTCTTTCTCTCCCTCGACCTGTTCCTCTTCTTCCTGTTCTGGGAAGTGATGCTCCTCCCGATGTACTTCCTGATCGGCATCTGGGGCCACGAGCGCCGCATCTACGCCGCGATCAAGTTCGTCCTCTATACGATGGCCGGCTCGATCCTCATGCTCGTTGGCATCGTCTGGCTCTACACCATCAGCGGCACGTTCGACCTGCCCATGCTGCAAAACCTGCTCCAGTCGGGCGTCCTCGTGCTCCCGCCGCACCAGGAGCTCCTGCTCTTCGCGGCGTTTTTTCTGGCCTTCGCCATCAAGGTCCCGCTGTTCCCGTTGCATACCTGGCTCCCGGACGCGCACGTCGAAGCGCCCACCGCGGGCTCGGTCATCCTCGCCGGCGTCCTGCTGAAGATGGGCACCTACGGCATGATCCGCTTCTGCCTGCCGCTCTTTCCCGAAGCGTCGCGCCGCGCCGCGCCGCTGGTCGCCGCGCTGGCCATCATCGGAATTATTTACGGCGCGCTCGTGGCGCTCGTGCAGCCCAACCTGAAAAAGCTTGTTGCCTACTCAAGCGTCAGCCACCTGGGCTTCGTCGTTCTGGGCATTTTTGCGTTTCACCCCATCTCGCTGCAGGGCGCCGTCTACCAGATGCTCAACCACGGCATCTCCACCGGAGCGCTCTTCCTCCTCGTCGGAATGCTCTACGATCGCTGCCACACGTTCCAAATCTCCGAGTTCGGCGGCCTGGCCACGCCGATGCCGCGCCTCGCCGCGTTCTTCCTTTTCGTCGCGCTCTCCTCGCTCGGCCTGCCCATGCTCAACGGATTCGTCGGCGAGTTCCTGATCCTCCTCGGCGCCTACCAGACGCACGCCCGCTGGGCGGCCTGGGCGGCCCTCGGCGTGATCCTTTCCGCGGCCTATCTGCTGTGGGCCTACCAGCGGGTCTTTTTCGGCGAGGTGACGCGCGAGAAAAACAGATCGCTCTCCGACCTCAGCGCCCGCGAACGCTGGATCCTCGTCACCCTGGCTTTCGTCATGCTGTGGATGGGCGTCGGGTCGCTCGATTTCACCCGCCGCTTCGCGCAATCCTGCGACGACGTTCTCTCCCAGATGAACCGCCCTGCGCAGGCCTATGAAGCGGCGCGCCCCGCGTCCGGCGTCCCCGTCGCCGCGCAAACTCCTCCCAAAAGGACGGGGGCGCGCTGATGCCTCTCCGCGAAGACTTTCTCCGCGTCCTTCCCGAGCTGATTTTCTGCGCCGGCGGCACGCTGCTCATGCTCCTGCAGCCGTTTCTCCGCAATCGCCGCGGCCTCTCGTTCTTCGCGCTGCTCGCCTCCGCCGCCGGCACTCTGGGCGCCGCCTTCCCGCTCCGCTACCCCGGCCCGGCATTCTCGGGCCTCGTTCGCGCGGACTCGTTCAGCGTCTTCTTTCATCTCCTGATCGGACTGGTGGTTTTCCTGGTGTTGCTCGCCGCGCCGTCTTATCTCGAGCGCGAACGCCTCGCGCCCGCCGAATTCTACGCGCTGGTTTTGTTCGCCGCCGCCGGGATGGGCGTCCTGGCCTCCGCGCAGGAAATGCTCACCGCTTTCATCGGCCTCGAGCTGAGCTCCATCTCGAGCTACATCCTGGCCGGCTACCGCCGCGATTCACCGCCGTCCGGCGAATCCGCGATGAAGTACTTCCTGCTCGGCTCGTTCGCCACCGCCTTTTTCCTCTACGGTATCGCGCTGGTCTACGGCGCCACCGGCACCACCTTCCTCCCGCAAATGCAGTCTTCGTCGGCTTCCAGCCCGCTTGCGCAACTTGGCTTCGCTCTCATTCTGATCGGCCTGGCGTTCAAGGTCGCCGCCGCGCCGTTCCAGGTCTGGACCCCCGACGTCTACGAAGGCGCGCCCACGCCGGTCACCGCTCTCTTTTCCGCCGGCCCCAAGGCCGCTGCCTTCGCGCTTCTGCTCCGCATCTTTGCCACGGTTCCCGCGGCCGCGGACGACTGGCTGTGGGCCTTCTGGATTCTCGCCGCGCTCACCATGTTCGTGGGCAATCTCGGGGCGCTGCTCCAGACCAGCGTCAAGCGCATGCTCGCCTACAGCAGCATCGCCCACGCCGGCTACATCCTCGTC
>Ga0209515_10010468_pt1 | contig 10313 bp, 11 predicted proteins | sample Subgroupgradi54m_FD_187454 | JGI IMG/M metagenome (GOLD analysis project Ga0209515, IMG submission 187454) | Subsurface groundwater microbial communities from S. Glens Falls, New York, USA - GMW60B uncontaminated upgradient, 5.4 m (SPAdes)... ...
GAAGCGGAGGCAGAAGCCGAGGCTGAAGCAGCCGATGCGGAAGAGATTCCGGTGGAAGAATCGACACTGCCGCCGCTCGAAATGGCGCAAGCCGGTTTTTTGCGCCAGGCGCGGCGCGCGCGCTGGGTGAATGCCCTGTATGCGCTGCTGTATGCACTCGGTTTGCTGCTGCTGCTGGGGCAGGGCGCCTACGTGTTTCGCAATTCACTGGCCGCCTATTGGCCCGCCAGCAAGCCAGCCTTGGTGAAGTTATGCGGCTATGCTTCCTGCACGATCGAGTTGCTGCAGCAGCCCGAGGTGATCAGCATTGAAGCTTCGGATTTGCAGGCCGCCCGGCAGCAGAAGGACGTGTATACGCTCAATGTGACACTGCGCAACAACAGCCGTTTCGCCCAGCAGTTTCCGGCGCTGGATGTCTGGCTGACCAATACGCAGAACCGCACCGTAGTGCGCAAGGTATTCCAGCCGGCCGATTATCTGGAGGGTAACCAGGCGACCCTCGACGAAGGGCTGCTGGCGCGCAACGAGTTCACCATCAAACTGCACTGGCAAGCCCCCGATCTGGCGGCCAGTGGCTATCGTGTTTATTTGTTCTACCCTTAGGAAACGCGGAACCAGTTCTCAGATTAAATTCGCGTTTCCCTCACTGTTTTATCAAGGAGAATCAACATGGCCAGCGTCACCCAAAAAGGCAACCCGATTGAAATCGGCGGGCAATTCCCGCAACCCGGCACTGCTGCTCCGGCATTCAGTCTGGTCGCGCAGGATCTGAAAGATGTGCCGTTGTCCAGCTTCGCCGGCCAGCGCAAGATTCTGAATATCGTGCCGAGCATGGATACCGGTGTCTGTGCTGCTTCCGCACGCGCGTTCAACCAGGCTGCGAGCGATCTTCAAAATACTGTCGTGCTGGTGATTTCGGGCGACTTGCCGTTCGCCGCCAAACGTTTTTGCACCACCGAAGGATTGCAAAACGTGGTGACGCTCTCGACCATGCGCGGCCGTGAGTTCCTGCGCAACTACGGCGTCGAGATTCTCACCGGCCCCCTGACCGGTCTGTGCGCACGCGCCGTAGTGGTGCTGGATGCGCAAGATCGCGTTGTCTATAGCCAACTGGTTCCGGAGATCGGCAACGAGCCGGATTATGCTGCGGCACTGGCAGCATTGAACTAAAACGGTGACGCGTGACAGGTGACCCGTGACGGCGCCTGTTCCCATCTCCGTCACTTGTCACCCGTCACATGTCACTGATTCCACACTATGCGTGCACTGATTTGCGGTTCGATTGCGTATGACAACATCATGGTCTTTGAAGGCCATTTCAAAGACCATATCCTGCCCGATCAGGTCCATATCCTGAACGTCGCGTTTCTGGTGCCCCGGATGCGCCGCGAGTTTGGCGGCACCGGCGCCAACATTGCCTACAACCTCAAACTGCTAGGTGGTGAACCGCTGCTGATGACGACCCTCGGTATGGACGGCGCCGACTACCGTCAGCGTTTGTACGACCTGGAATTGGACACGACGCACCTGCGTATCGTCGCAGGTTCATACACCGCGCAGGCTTTCATTACCACCGACCTGTCGGATAACCAGATCACCGCCTTTCATCCCGGCGCAATGAATTCGTCGCATTTGAATCTGGTCACCGATGCGCAGAATGTCGGCATCGGCATCATCGCGCCCGATGGTAAGCGCGGCATGATCGAACACGCTGAACAGTTCAGGAAGCAAGGTGTTCCCTTTATTTTTGACCCCGGGCAGGGCCTGCCGATGTTCGACCGCGATGAATTGCTCGCCTTCATTGCGCAAGCCAGCTATGTCACGGTGAACGATTACGAAGCGCGCATGCTAAGCGAAAAAACCGGCCTGTCGCTGGAGCAAATAGCGGCCCAGGTCAAGGCGCTGATTGTCACCCTCGGCGGTCAGGGCTCACGCATTATCACGCCCAATAAAACCTACGAAATTCCAGCGGCCAAGCCAAGCGACATTCAGGATCCCACCGGTTGCGGCGATGCCTACCGCGCCGGCTTGCTCTACGGCCTGGGCGAAGGCATGGATTGGGAAACCACCGGCCGTCTGGCCAGTCTGATGGGCGCGCTCAAGATTGCCCATCAGGGCGCGCAGAACCACAGCCCAAAGCGCGATGAGATCGGCACCGGCTTTGCCGCCAATTTTGGCTATAAAATCTGGTGAACTCTGGCATCTGGTGAAGTCAAAGGATCACGTCTTTATCTTGAGGAACATCATGCGCACATTTTTACATTCCGTACTTCTGATTTTGCTCGCCCTGGCTGCCACCGCCTGCACCTGGCAGAGCAATTCGGGCAGCAGCTATTCCAGCCGCGAAACCCAGCGCGAGCAAATAGTACGCATGGCCACCGTCGAAAGTGTGCGCGAAGTCACCATCGACCGCCAACCGACCGGTGTCGGTACCGGCGCGGGTGCGGTGGTCGGTGGTGTGGCTGGCAGTAATGTCGGCAAAGGCAAGGGTGCGATTGTAGGCACCGTACTGGGCGCCGTGGTCGGCGGCGTCGCTGGCCATGCGATCGAAGGGCAGGTCGCCAAGGTCAAAGGCGTCGAACTCACCGTCCGACTCGATAACGGCGAACTGCGCGCCATCGTCCAGGAAGCCGACGAAGTGTTCCATCCCGGCGAGCGTGTGCGTCTGTTGTCTTCGGGTGGCACGACCCGCGTATCGCACTGACACGGGTTAATCGCAACAAGCACTGCGCAGGGCAGGGCTTCTGCCCTGCGCAGTGCTTGCCCGAGGTCACGGGCAAAAAATCCTGATTCGCAAATCCCCCCTGGTTCTTTGATAGTATCCCTGTTCCACAAATCAGAAACATGGGGGAGTCATGGGCTTGTTCAGTTTCATTGCCAAACAGTTTATTGATGTCATTCAGTGGACTGAGGAAGAGGATGGGATACTGGTCTATCGCTATCCCATGCAGGATATGGAAATCCAGAATGGCGCATCACTGGTGGTACGTGATACGCAATTCGCTCTGGTGGTGAACGAAGGCAAGATTGCCGACCTGTTTGGCCCGGGCACCCACACGCTGACCACACAAACGCTGCCCGTACTGACTTACCTGAAACACTGGGACAAACTCTTTGAATCCCCCTTCAAGACCGATGTGTATTATTTCTCCGCGCGTCTGCAAATAGACCGCAAATGGGGCACCCCGAACCCAATCACGATTCGCGACAAGGATTTCGGCATGGTGCGCATGCGCGCCTTCGGTAATTACAGTTACCGCATGATCGATCCGAAAAAGTTTTATCAGGAAGTCAGCGGTACCCGTGGCGAATATTCGGTTGACGATTTGGATGGCCAACTGCGTGCAACGGTGATTGCCACCATGTCCGATCTGTTTGGCCAGGGCACTACGCCCTTCCTTGATCAGGCGGCCAATCAACTGGAATTGGCGCAACAATTGCAAAACGCGCTGCAGCCGACCTTTGAACGCTACGGTCTGGCGATGGACAGCTTTACCGTGGAAAACATTTCTCTGCCGGAAGAATTGCAGAAAGTGCTGGATCAGCGCATCGGCATGAATGTGGTGGGCGACATGAACAAGTTCATTCAATATCAGACCGGTCAGTCGATCCCGCTGGCGGCTGAGAACCCGGGTGGGTTGGCTGCGATCGGTGCGAGCATCGGCGCAGGCGCGGCGATGAGCCAAAGCATGGGGGGCGCGATGGGTGCAGCATTCAACCCCAATCAAGCTTCGGGTGAGAGTGCAGCAGTCTTTGCCGCGATCGAGAAACTGCACGAGATGAAAACCAAGGGGATTCTTTCCGATGAGGAATTCGCCATCAAGAAGGCAGAGCTGCTGAAGAAAATCAACTGATCCAATCTCACGATAACAATCACCCGCGCGTGCCTTGAAAACCACCCCTTGCCCTTCTTGTGGCGGACCGGTCGTGTTTCGCTCTTCCGCCAGCTTGATTGCGGTATGCGAATACTGCCGCAGCACGCTGGTGCGTACCGATGCAGATGTAAAACGCATCGGCAAAATGTCGGATCCGGTGGAGGATGGCAGCCCCCTCCAATGCCTGGCGCAAGGGAACTACCAGGGCAGACATTTCACCCTGATCGGCCGGATCCAGTGTCGCTATAGCGATGGTATGTGGAATGAATGGCATGCGCTGTTCGACGACCAAAGCAGTGGCTGGCTTTCGGAAGCATCCGGCGATTATGTATTTACCCTGCCGCAATCCACCCGCAACGTGGTGCCGAGCTTTGAGTCTTTCCAGCTCGGCCAGAAGGTCGGTGTCGCCAATCAATCGTTCAGCGCGGTCAGCAAGCGTGAGGCGCGGGTGGTTGCGGGGGAAGGCGAACTGCCTTTCCTCGTGAATGAAGGTTACGACATCCGGGTCATTGATCTGCGCAGTGCGCAGGACTTTCTGACCCTGGATTATTCCGATGTGGCGCCAACCGATCCGCAGCAATTGGCGCAACAACCCGCCCTGCGCCCGCACAAACCGGCATCCCCGGCGATCTATCTCGGCCGGGCGGTGAGTCTGAGCGAGCTGAAAATGTCCGGCCTCAAAACACGCGCGGCGGGAAACACAAAAGCCGTCCGCTTCAGTTGTCCCGGCTGCGGCACTTCTCTTGAGATCAAATCGAGCGGAGCCGTCAACGTCGCCTGCGGCAGTTGCGCCAGCGTTGTTGACGTGACGGGTGAAACGTATCAGGTGGTCGCGCAGTACAAGGATCAGCGCAAGCATGAGCCACTGATCCCGCTTGGCAGCCAGGGTCGTCTGTCTGGAATCAGCTATGAAGTGATCGGTTATATGCGCCGATCCTGCCGTGTGGAAGACGAGTATCTGGAATGGGAAGAATATCTTCTGTATCAGGCCAACGCCGGTTTTCACTGGCTGGTGTTTTCGGAAGACAAGTGGTCGCTGTGCAAACCTTTGCGCGGCATGCCGGAAGTCAAGGCCGGCATACTGCATCCATCTGCCAAATACCTCGGCAAGGTTTATAGCTGGTATTGCGACTACGCGGCCCAGGTTGAGTATGTACTGGGCGAGTTCTACTGGCAGATCCGCGTCGGTGACAACGTAGAAGTCACGGAATATCTGCAGGGCACCAACAATCTGGTGGAAGAACGTAATCAGGAAGAAATCAACTGGACTCTGTCACAGTTCGTTCCGGCACAAAACATCGTGCAGGCGTTCAAGCTCGACAAGACGCTGCACGAGGGCGCGGCCATGGGCCGCAACCAGCCGAATCTATCCTGGGCCGAGACCAGGGAGTTGTGGAGTCTCTGGAGTGTGTTTGCCATGATTGGACTGTTCATCTGGATCAACTTTGAAGGATCGTTCAACAGTTTTCTGGTCGAGTTGGCCGTGCTTGGCGTGATCCCCGGCGGCGCGATGCTGCTGTCGTCCGGGAATGAATACCGGCGCTGGAACGGTTCATTTTCCTCTTCCGAATCAGACGACGGCAACCCCTGAACCGGACCCCTGCATGAAAACATTCTTCCTTATTTACGGTACGGTTGTTTCGGTGTTGTTTCTGTTGTATCAGGCGACCTATCAGGATCAGAGCGGTCATGGAAATTATCGCAGCAACAGCAGCGGTAGTTCCTACGGTGGATCGCATAAATGACATTTTCTAGGAGGCAATATGGATTTTATCAACCCGCAAACTCTGACCAATTCGATCGTGTATGCGTTCGTTGGTGTACTGGTATTCTGGATCGCCTTCATCATCGTCGATAAATTCACCCCATACCAATTGTGGAAGGAAATTGTCGAGGAGCGTAACCTGCCGCTATCGCTGGTGGTCGCTGCCATGTGTCTGGGGATTGCCATCATCGTGGCAGCCGCCATTCACGGTTGATGATGGTCTGCCCCTCCATGATGTCGGGCTAGCTGTGCAACTTGCGCTGCTGTTCTCTGTTTTCGTCATTGCCTCTTGTGGCCTGCTGTACGAACTGGTCGCTGCAGCGCTGTCGAGCTATCTGCTGGGCGATTCTGTCACGCAGTTCTCGATCATCATCGGCGTCTATCTGTTCGCCATGGGCTGCGGTTCCTATCTGTCGCGCTTTGTCGTCACTGGCGTGGTACAGCGTTTCATCCAGATTGAATTGCTGGTTGGATTAGTGGGGGGGCTGTCTTCGCTGATCCTGTTCTTCGCCTTCGTGTTCTTCACCAGCAGTTATCAGCCACTCCTGTATGCACTGGTACTGGTGCTCGGGATTCTGGTCGGGCTGGAAATTCCACTGGTGATGCGTATTCTCAAGCGCCATTACAACCTGCGCAATCTGGTGTCGGAAGTTCTGACCTTTGACTATCTGGGTGCGTTGGCAGTGTCACTGGCCTTCCCGTTGCTACTGGTGCCGCAGTTGGGGTTGCTGCGCACTTCTTTCTTGTTCGGTTTGATGAATAGCCTGGTCGCTGCGCTGTCGATTGTCTTGTTCCGGCACGAGCTGGGGGCACGCCGTTTGCTGACAGTATTTGCCGTGCTGACCAGCACCGTATTAGCGGTCGGGCTGGTGTTTGCCGAGCGTCTGACCGATTATGCGCAAGCGCGTCTGTATCGCGACGATGTCCTGATGGCATCGTCCAGCCCCTATCAACGGATCGTCGTGACGCGGTGGCAGGATGACATCCGCCTGCATCTGAACAACACGCTGCAATTTTCCAGCCGTGACGAATATCGCTATCACGAAGCCCTGGTGCATCCGGCGCTGGCCGGCCTGCCGCAGGCCCGTCATGTGCTGGTGCTGGGCGGCGGCGATGGCTTGGCAGTGCGGGAAATCCTGCGCTATCCGCAGATTGAATCGATCACACTGGTCGATCTGGATGCCCAGGTCACTGACCGTTTCCGCGACCATCCGCTATTGAATCAGTTGAACGATCACAGCTTGTCGCACCCCAAGGTGCGCGTCATCAATCAGGATGCCTTTATCTGGTTGCAGCAGCAGAACACGGCATTTGATTTCATCGTGGTGGACTTCCCTGATCCGACCAATTATTCCATCGGCAAGTTGTATACCACTGCGTTCTATCGTCTGCTGGAACGGCACCTGAGCGAGTACGGCCGGATTGTCGTTCAGGCCACGTCGCCGTTGTTTGCCCGGCGCTCTTACTGGTGTGTAGTCAACACGCTAGAAAATGTTGATTTGAAAACCGCGCCCTATCATGCGCTGGTGCCGAGCTTTGGTGAATGGGGTTTCATCATTGCGGCACGCCAGCCGTTCCGCTTACCGCAACAATACCCGCCCGGGCTGCGCTTCCTTGATACCAACCTGCACGACACCCTGTTTTTGTTCCCGGCCGACATGGCGCGCATGCCGACCGCAGTCAATCAATTGAGCAATCAGATTCTGGTGCGTTACCACGAAGAAGATTGGGCGCACTATGCGCGCTGACGCAATCCGGCTTGCAACGGGGTTTGCATGAAGCGGCGCGATTTTCTCGCAAGCGCCGCCGGTGTTCCTTTGCTGGGGTTGATGGGTTGTTCGCGCAAAAGTCAGCCCCTGCCACCGGGCCTGTTACTCGGGCCAAGCATGTTACGCGGCCATCGTCTGCGCGAGTCTGCCGCGGCGGCGCGTCACACCGTGACGCGCAAAACAGGCGTATTGATCATCGGCGGCGGGGTCGCCGGTTTGAGCGCCGCCTGGGCATTGAAACGTGCCGGGATGAAAGAATTTGCGCTGCTGGAACTGGAAGACGAAGTTGGCGGCAATGCGCGCAGCGGCCGCAATGAAGTGTCCGAATATCCGCTCGGTGCGCACTATCTGCCCGCGCCACCGGCAACCAACCTGCCGCTACGCATCCTGCTCAAGGATCTTGGTGTATTGCTGGGTGAGCCGGCTGATCCGCAGGCACTGTTTGATCCAGCGATGCTGTGCCATGCGCCACAGGAACGACTGTTTCATCAACGGCGCTGGCAGCCCGGCCTGTTGCCGGTAGAGGGGCAATCGCCCGCTGTGCTGGCTGAATATCACCACTTTCAAAATCAATTGACGGCCATCAAGACGGAGAATAAATTTCCGCTACCGCTGGGTACCGCGACGTTCACCAGCCAGACTTCAGCGTTGGATAAAATTTCTTTTCAGCAATGGCTGGATGGACAACAACTGCACGCCGAACCCTTGCGCTGGTTTCTCAATTACTGCACACGCGACGAATATGGTTCCAGCCTGAGTGAGGTCTCGGCGTATGCGGGGCTGCATTATTTTCTCGCACGCAATGGTTTTCCCTATGCGCTGGATGCCGATAGCAGCGCAAATTCTCCGGTGCTCACCTGGCCCGGTGGCAATGGCTGGGTCACACGCGCTCTGGCTGGAACATTGCACGAACATCTTCATACCGGGCGTCTGATCCACAACATCCAGCAAGACCGAAAACAGGTGCAAGTCGAAGTCTGGAATGCCCAAGAGAACACCCATGAGCGCTGGCAGGCCGATCAGGTGATTGTCGCCACACCGCTGTTTGTCCTGAAACATCTCTGGCCTGACATGCCAGCCCCGATCCGTGCCGCACTGCCACTGTGGACCTACGCCCCCTGGCTGGTGGCCAATCTCACCCTGCATCAACCACCGCGTGAAGCCATCGACCAGACCATGGCCTGGGATAATGTGATCTATCAAGGCAAGGGATTGGGCTACGTCGTTGCCACGCATCAAGCGTTGACCCTCGGTCAGGGCCCCACCGTATTGACCTATTACCGCACCTTTGAAAACCGGGAACCAGAGGCCACCCGCCAGCGCATGCAAACCACCGGTCAGCCAGAATGGGCACGCGCAATCCTCGACGATCTGCGCATCGCCCATCCCGATCTGCCGTCACTGGTCAAGCGACTCGATGTCATGTGCTGGCCCCACGCCATGGTGCGTCCCGCTGTGGGATTACTGGGGCATCCGATACGCCAGCGTTTGCAGCGCAGATTTGAGCGTATTCTTCTGGCGCATGCCGATTTGAGCGGCTACTCGGTTTTCGAGGAAGCGTTCGCGCAGGGATGGCGCGCCGCCCACACGATTTTGAAAGGCTGATGGCGAATGAATGGCGTGCACATCATGGTCGATTGCTATCAGGTCTCGCAGGGCGGGCCGCTGATGACCAGCACCGAATTATTGCTGGCGCAGTGCCGCCGTGCGGTGGATCTGGCGGGTCTGACTGCGGTAGCAGAATCTGCATACCACTTCGGCGCGGGTACCGACGCCGCCAGTCAATCAGGCATTACCGCAGTCATTCTGCTGGCGGAAAGTCATGTCACGGTACACACCTGGCCTGAACGCCAGCAAGTCACGCTGGATGCCTATGTGTGCAACTTTTTGGGTGACAATAGTGGCAAAGCGCAGCTTTTGATCAGTGCTCTGATTGATCTGTTCAAGCCCGAGAACATCGACCGTCAGGAAATTCAGCGCGGACGATTGTCAACCGGGCGCAGCGGGTTGTAACAACAGGTTGACAATCTGTTCGGATGTCAGCCGCTCATCCATCAACGCAATCACCTTCTGCCGGCTGGTCTGCCCCGCGATCAGCACCATCGAGCGCGCCGGTATCTTCAACTGGTGGCGCAGCCAGTCCAGTAATTCCTGATTGGCTTTACCATCCACCGGCGGTGCGTTGATTCTGATTTTCAGCGCGGTACCGTGTTCTCCCATGGATTCTGTTTTGCGTGCGCCGGGTTGTATGTGCAGGCGGAGTTGCCAGCCAGCGGCGGTTTTTTGCAACCAGAGCGGCGGGGTGTTCACATCAGGGTTTTATACAGAGCGGGGAGTAGTTTGTAGATGCTGATATAGATTAGCATCATCAAGACCGCTGGCGAGAAATCGATCCCTTGTGTGTGGGGTAACAAGCGGCGGATTGGGCGCAGCATCGGGCTCATCAAATCGGCCAGCAGGGGCGCATTGTGGGAATATGGTGCCACCCAGCTCACAACAACATATAGCAGAGTGACAAAAAAAGCGCTGTACAACGCCCATTCAAGCACGGTGAACACAGCGTGCAGCAGGATGTAAAGCGAAAACGATCCCCCCTGCAGGAAATACACCAGCCACATCACCAAGGCAGTCAACCAGGCGCACAACAGGCTGGCCCAGTCAAGCCGGCTGCGGATCGGCACGGCACGGCGTAAGGGTAGCACTGCCCAGTTAGTCAATTGCATTACGGCACGAACCAGCGGGTGGTAGGGATCAACCCGTAAATGCTGGATATAGGCGCGCAGCAGCAGGGCAGTGCCCAGTACGGTCGCAACCGTGTTGATGATCAGGTGCAGGATTTCATTCAGGATGGCCACGGCGTTCCTCGCAATTCAAGAGAACGAAGCATGCCGACAAAATAAAAAT
>Ga0209515_10010469_pt1 | contig 10312 bp, 10 predicted proteins | sample Subgroupgradi54m_FD_187454 | JGI IMG/M metagenome (GOLD analysis project Ga0209515, IMG submission 187454) | Subsurface groundwater microbial communities from S. Glens Falls, New York, USA - GMW60B uncontaminated upgradient, 5.4 m (SPAdes)... ...
TACGGCACACAGTTGGTGCTCATTGGTAGCGGCTCAATTCGCACGCCGTTGCCGTCTTCCTATGCCCCCACTAATACGGCGCTCCGGCGCACGACGCCCGGATACGCGGTGGGCCCACCATACGATCTCGTCATGGGGGATGTTTACGCTGTCCTTCCGTTTGGAAATCGGATCGTCACGCGCACAGTCACGGGCGCGCAGCTCTGGTCAGCGCTTGAGCATGGTGTTTTCTTTATGCCGAGTGCCAATGGAGGGTTTCCGCAGATATCCGGATTTAGTTTCACGTACAAGCTATCGAATGCACCCGGTGCCCGCATACAGAGTGTCGCGCTCACGGGCGGCGCCTCGATTCTGCCGGACGCGACCACGTACACGCTGGCCCTTCTCGATTTCACGAACTCCGGAGGAGATGGCTACACCATGTTTGCCGATGGCGCGGGCGTCGCCAATGTAGTCGCGGCGGACGTGCTGCTGGAATACATCCAGGCCGTGGGCACAATTTCTCCCACCACCGGCGGTCGTATCACTCAGATCCCTTAGCAGCCTGACATCCAGGAGAGGCAAATTCCTATGAAGATCACACTGGGTATTCGTTACGTACTGGCGGTTCTTGTTCTGTTCGCACTCAGTGCATGTGGTGGGAGTGGAGGCGGGGGAAGCAGTAGCAGTAGCGGAGGCGGTAATGGGATCCCTGCCGGCAGCAGCAACTGGGATCAGATGAAATGGGATCAAGACAACTGGTCGTAATGACGTAATCAATCAACGCAAACAGTGGGGGATCGTCTCATGATCAAACAATGTCGCAGTCTGTTAGCAATCGCCGCCATTTTTGCCAGCTTGCCCGCGATGGCAAGCGGTGTAAGTGGCTTAACGACCTTTAGCGCCGGCTCACCAGCCAAGGCCGCCGACGTCAATGGAAATTTCACCGCCGTGAAAACGGCGGTGGACGACAGTCAGGTGCAAATTGATGCGTTGAAGGCTCAAGTTGCGACTCTTCAGGCCCAGCTGAATAACGTCTTGGCTATCAATCAATATCTGTCGTTGCAGCAGGTAAACAGCCAACCCACGATTCGTGTCAGCGGCGCCAATTTGCAAGTCGTAAACGGTGCCAATGATACCGCGACCAGCAACGGCAAGGGCAATCTCATCATCGGCTATGACGAGGCACGTTCCAGCGGTAGCTCACAGTGCTCGCTCGGCACAAATCCCAATACCGGCCTTCCGGTCTCCGGCCAGGCCGGTTGTACGACAGCGGGTGGGACATGGGCGCTCAGCCACAAGAGTGGCTCGCATTATCTGATTGTCGGTTCAGAGAATAACTACTCGCGCTTCAGTGGTGTAGTGATTGGTTCCCGGAACACCGCTAACTACGACTACGCCAGTGTCAGCGGCGGCACCGACAACACCGCAAGTGGCTACGGCGCCAGTGTGAGTGGCGGCGGCGGCAACACCGCGAGCGGTTCCAGCGCCGCGGTGAGCGGTGGCTTTGCCAATACTGCAAGCGGTGCGAGCGCCGTGGTGAATGGCGGCACCGCTAACACTGCGAGCACCTCCAACGCCAGTGTCAGCGGCGGTTACAACAACGTCGCGAGCGGCAGCAGTGCCAGCGTAAGCGGTGGCTCTACCAATACTGCCAGTGGCTCCTCCACCAGTGTTAGCGGCGGTATCGGCAACACCGCGAGCGGCAGCGTTGCAAGCGTAAGCGGCGGCACGAGTGTTACTAACGCAGCCTCAAACGGTTGGGCGGCGGGTGGAACCGGCGTCGGGGCTTATCACAGCCCATGAGGTGCCACAGCTTCGCAAAGACTAACGGCGCAATTCCGAGGTCACCGTGGCGTTACGCGGTGAGCCTCGGAGTTAAGGGATTACTTGGAGGCGCTCTTCCGCTGGAAGCCTTCGAAGTGAAGATACAGTCATTGATCAGCCACGCACAGTTCGAGAAGCAAGTGAAGGAGACGCACCCATGAAAAACCAAGCTTTGTTTGCAATCACAGCGATCTGCACCAGTTTGTCGGCGATGGCAAGCGGTGTGAATGGATTGACTACGTTCAGCGCGGGTACGTCGGCCAAGGCGGCGGAAGTGAATGCCAACTTCACAGCCGTCAAGACGGCAGTAGATGATAACAACGCGCGACTGACAAACGCGGAATCCCAAAAACAGAATCGAGTGACCGGAACATGCTCGGTCGGCAGCGCGGTAACCGCCGTTGCTGCGGATGGCACGGTGAGTTGTGGCGTCAATTCTGACAGTCGATTCGGAAGCAATACGAATCTCGCCACGGGCGGGGTCCCGAGCCCTGACTGCTTGCTAGGTCAAATTTTGTTGTTCGCGGGGAATCAGGGTTTCGCCATGCCTGCCAGTGGCCAACTTCTGGCCATCCGCGGGAATGAGCCGCTGTTCTCGCTGCTGGGTACGAGATTCGGAGGCGATGGTCGGAATACATTCGCGCTTCCCGATCTGCGTGGGGCGGCGCCAAACGGCCTGACTTACACGATTTGTATGTCTGGCATTTTCCCAGTCACGAACTAGTCGGACAAAGCGACGGCCTGTTCAGTAATTGTGACGACAGGAATTGTTGATGCGTCTTGAATCTCGTTCACGTCCACATGTCGGCAAACGCTTGTTCGTATTCGTTGTAGCGACATGCGTCCATCTGTTGGGTCACGCAGCGCCAACATGGCGAACGTTCGATGCGTTGATGTTCGAACCGCCCTCGGGCTGGAAAGAGGATGAGGCGGTGGATCGTGTAACGTTTACGCACATCGACCAGGCGAAACAGCGGTATTGCACAATCAATATCTTTGCCAGCAATGAAACCATCGGAGATTCGATCGCCGATTTTAACGCCGCGTGGCGCGGAATCATGAAACAAAGCCAGAGCGCCGTAGTTCCAGCATCCGCGCCACTGCAACTGGCTTCTGGCATAAAAGGGCGCGCCGGTTCCGGAGAAGTAAGGATAGGAGATGTAGCGAGTTTTTCGTATCTCTTTGCCGTAAACGCGGGCCCGCGCACGGCTTACTTCGTCGCTGTGGCGTCGAACCGCGATGCGTTCAATAGCTGTCGCCCTCAAATTGATGCGGTGCTTGCGAGTGTAAAATTAAAAAATGAAGGTACCCCCGCCATTAGTAGCAAGCCGCCGCCTGCCACTGCCAAGTCCGTAGCCGGACGGGGTGAGCCGTTGCCCAAATCCGAAGTGGTGAACGGCAAACCCCAGGGACTCTTCGCCGGGGTGGGTGTTGTGAGTGGCGATCCGGTGTTCCTGCTGTTCCTTCCCGGCGGGCGTGCTTACCGAGGGGTTCTGCGCGACGGGATGAGCAATATCGACTGGGCGGCTCTGGAGGCCGCGGACCACGCCAGCTGCGGAAAGTGGTTGGTCACGGGAGGCAATCTGAGAGTCGTATGGAATGACGGAGTCATTTGGGACGGCCCGCTGAAGCTGACGAAAACCGGGATTCAGTTTCGGAACGAGGGGTATGACCGGGTTGTGTCCGTCGCCGCAAACGAAATGGCCGGATCCTGGGAGAGTGTTCGCAGCACTGCTTGGCTCAACATGGGTCGTGTGGGGCCGTCAACGACTCAGGTGAACAATCTCGTGGTTGATGGCTCCGGAAATTTCACCTTCGCGTCGGCGATCGGTGCCGTCATCAAAGAGCCGACGTTAAATAGGAAGACTGCGACGTCGTACGGTGAGTCGAACCAGCGAGGCAAGCTTACTATCGAAGGTTACGATGCGGTTTTTCATTACGCCAACGGAACGTCGGTGCGCATGAGCATCGGTCGCTTCGCCGGCGGAAATGAAATCATCCTCCTTGACGGGATAGCTTTCCTCCGGCAATGACGTTTCAACCGAATGCAATAGGAGCAGATTTATTGTGCGTCCAGCAAAGGTGCAGATCTTTCTGGATAAGGCGCTCGACTGACGCGGCGTCACGATAGTGTGACAACGGCACGAATCGAGGACAAGAGAACACATGAAACATCATCGCAATATTTCTCTGTTGCTGGTTGCCTTGCTTGTGGCTGGGACAGTGTCGGCCCAAGACAACGTGCCGGTGCCGCCGGCATCGTCGGCGGAGCAAAAGAAGTTGGCGGAGCAAAAGAAGAAAGAGCTGGAGAAGAAGCAAAAGAAATTGCCCGAGAAGCCAGCGGCTCCGAAACCGAACGTTACTGCACCGCTGAAGAGTGTGCCATCGGCGCCGAGCAGCACAATACAGCAGACTCCGGCGATGCCACAGACGAAATCGTCGCCTGCGGCAAGCGCGAGTGCACCAGGTGTGCCGTCTAAATCTGCCGTATCGCCGTCAAACTCGACGCAATCGCCTAAGCCTGTTGCGCCAGCGATATTGTCAAAGTCGGCACCTGTTGCAACAAAGCCGGTTACTCCGAGTCTTGCGCCGGTACCCGCTGTCACTCAGAGATCTTCCGGTGCATTGCTTGTACCGACGAAAGCCGTAATACAGCCTCAGCCTAGCGCGCAGACGACGGATAAAAGAGGTTTACAAACGGCGGCGTCGCCGATGACGACACGTCCCGCGAATCCGCGCGAGATATCAAACGTCAACTTCATGGCGACTCAAATAGGTGAACGTCAAATCACCGGCATAAATTTCGTGGCGCAGACGGCTGGTGAACGGACGTTGAACGCAAACTTTCTCGCAAGCATCGTCCAGGGTCGGGAGATCGTTGGCCTCAATTTCGTGGCTGCAACGTCGGGTGCTCGAGAGATCAGCGGTGTGAATTTCTTTGCCAGTTCTGAAGCCGCATCGAACATTAAACTGAATCAACAACGGAGAACAAAATGATCGACAGACACAATCGTTCAATCGTGGCCAACGTTACGTTGGCCGGATTATTTTTTCTGTGGGCGACGGCTTCCGCAACTGTCTTAGCGGCTAATGACAGCGGAAGGGGTCCGCAATGCCAAAGTGCTCAAACTGTCCACATAAAGGGTTTCGTCAAGACAAAGGAAGGCCAAGCTGTTGCCGGCGCAGAGCTGATATCTGATCAAGTGTATTTTTCAAACGCTGTCCCGCTACCCAATTTTGTAGAGAACATAGATCTCAAATGCGGTTGCGGTAATAATTTTGGTGTGAGCGCTAACGGAATAGTAGCCGGGAAAATTCTGACGTCCGCAGATGGTTCGTATGACGTGGTAGTGAAAGTGGATACGAGCCCCCAATGCGTGAATGCCATTCCTGCGATGTCTGTCAACAAGAGCAAGATGATGTGGAAGAAAGTAGGCATGAGTATTCAGCCGGCGCCATAGACGGCCTTTCGAATGTCGATGATGAAGGAAAGACCACGAACCAAACTGTAGCGAGCTGGCAATCGGCGATGACCCTCGTGTTGTTAGGTTGCAGGTCCATGGCTATTGCGGCGGAGAACAAACCGACGCCGGTAAGGGTTAAGGTGCAAGCACAAGCCGCATCCACTTTTACGCCCATGACCATTGCGCCACCGCAAGCGCTAACAGTAACGGGGCGTCGGATCGAGCCGAAGACCGTCGGTTGGTGGTAAATTGTTTGGTCCGAAATAACAACGCTCTACCCCGAGGGTTCAGTTACGTACGAAGATGCTACTGACTGCACCATCACGCCTTCTTCTGGGCAAATCGATAGGAACGACGGCAGGCTCTTCAGTACTGCCCCATCTACAATACGAAGGGGACGGCGGTTCGCATTGGTTGGCGACTGTTACGTATAACGGGCGAACTTTTCCTGGGGCGATAGGCGCGCCTTGGCTTTATGCCCCACCGGGCTCCGTGGTAACGGTGTTAGACGGTGGTGGATTCAGCCTCAATGGAACGAGCGCGCCGGGTGGAATGGGCAGCTTCACCTATAACTTCCAGCATTAGAGAGGTTGTTCTTCCGGCGTTTCCCGCCGGCGACCTGTGCTGGGTCGCCGGTCGTTTTTGGATGTAGTGCTTGTCGTTACGGTACCTGCCCGCGATACTTCGCCCCCATGAAATTTGAATTGATGGGTACAGATGGTGCCGCGCGTCGTGGGCGCATGACGTTTGAACGCGGAACGGTAGAGACGCCGGCATTTATGCCCGTTGGCACTTACGGCACCGTCAAGGCAATGACGCCGGAGATGCTGCGCGAGATCGGCGCCGAGATCATTCTGGGCAATACATTTCATCTTATGTTGCGGCCCGGCATGGACGTCGTGCGTGCGCATGGCGGGCTGCATCGGTTCATGAACTGGAGCGGGCCGATCCTGACCGACTCTGGCGGGTTTCAGGTCTGGAGCCTCGGCAAGATGCGCAAGCTCACCGAGAAGGGCGTGTTGTTCCAGTCGCCGGTGGATGGCGCCAAGATTTTTCTCGGGCCGGAAGAGTCGATGGCGGTGCAGCAGGCACTCGATGCCGACATCATTATGATCTTCGATGAATGCACGAATCACCCGGCGACGGAAGAAGAGGCACGCGTCTCTATGGAGCTGTCGCTGCGCTGGGCCGAGCGCTCGAAGGTGGCGCACGGCGGCCATCCTTCGGCGTTGTTCGGCATCGTCCAGGGCGGGATGTATGAACACCTGCGCGATGCCTCGCTTACCGGGTTGACGCAGATCGGCTTCGACGGCTACGCCATCGGCGGGCTGTCCGTGGGTGAGTCCAAAGAGGAGATGCTGCGCATTCTGTCGCACGTCGCGCCGCGGATGCCGACCGACCGACCGCGCTACCTGATGGGGGTGGGCACGCCCGAGGACCTGGTGGAATCCGTGCGCCGCGGCATGGACATGTTTGACTGCGTCATGCCGACCCGCAACGCCCGTAATGGCTGGCTATTCACGCACGACGGGGCGGTCAAGATAAAGAATGCCCGTTATGCCGCCGATACCGGGCCAATCGACCCGCTGTGCGAGTGCTATACCTGCCGCCACTACAGCCGCTCCTATATAAGGCATCTGCAGGCGGCGAACGAGATTCTGGGTTCGACCCTCGCCACGATCCATAACCTGCACTATTACCAGACGCTAATGCGGGGGTTGCGTGCGGCGATAGCGGAAAAAAGGCTGGATGAATTTACCGAGAAGTTTTATCGTATGCGGCCCCGGGGGACCCCGAGTAGTAATGGGGGTGAGGGGACGGTTGACGAGGAGTGATCCAAGTCGCTTTTTTGATTGGTGCGCGGGGCGCACCCTACATTTTTTCTAATAACCAGTCGGAACCGATACCATGAATTTCCTGATTTCTGAGGCCTGGGCCGACGCGCCTGCCGGCGCCGCGCCGCAAGGTGGCATGAGCTCCATTCTTCTTATGGGCGGCATGCTCGTTGTTTTTTACTTCGTGCTGATCCGCCCGCAGCAAAAGCGCGCCAAGGAGCACAAGGCCATGTTGTCCGCGCTCGCCAAGGGCGACGAAGTGGTCGCCGCCGGCGGAACCCTGGGCCGCGTCACGGACCTCAACGACAACTATGTCACCGTCGAGATCGCTGACGGCGTAAACGTGAAGGTCCAGCGTCAAGCGGTCCAAGTCGTCCTGCCCAAGGGCACCATCAAGTCGGCTTAAGACTCTTTCGGTCCGGGAGCGCGGCGCCTGCCGTGCTCGCCGGGCTGGATATACATATATATAGATAAATGAACAAATACCCGCTCTGGAAATACCTGCTGATCCTCGCCGTGATCGCCGTTGGTGCGATCTATGCGCTGCCTAACCTGTACGGCGAGTACCCGGCGATCCAGATTTCGCCGACGCGCGCGACCAAGGTCGATGCGGCGCTGGTGGAACGCGTCGAGGGTATCCTGAAGCAGGGGCAGCTCGCCTATACCGGCGCGCAGCTCGAGGAAAAGAGCGCCAAGATCCGCTTCGCCGATCCCGAAACCCAGATCCGCGCCCGCGACCTGGTGAGCCATTCTCTTGGCGACGGTTATGTGGTCGCACTCAACCTGTTGCCGGCGGCGCCGGCGTGGATGCAGGCGTTGGGTGCCAAGCCGATGTCGCTCGGTCTCGATTTGCGTGGTGGCGTGTATTTCCTGATGCAGGTCGATATGCGCGCGGTCATCAAAAAGGCCGAGGAAGCGGCGGCCGATGACGTGCGTCGGCTGCTGCGCGACAACAAGGTGCGCTACGGCAGCGTCGCCCGTGCCGAAGGCGGGTCGATTGAGGCGCGCTTCAAGGAAGCCGCCGAACGCGAGCGTGCGTTGGCGTTGATCAAGAAGGATGTGCGTGATCTCGATTTCACCGTCAGCGAACGCAGCGGTGAATTTATCGTGACCGGGCGCCTGAGCCCGACGGCGCTGGTGGAAAAGAAGCGCTTTGCACTCGAACAGAACATCGTCTCGCTTAACAATCGCGTTAACGAGCTCGGCGTGGCCGAACCCATCATCCAGCAGCAGGGCACCGACCGCATCGTGGTGCAGCTACCGGGCGTGCAGGACACCGCCCGCGCCAAGGAAATCCTGGGCCGCACCGCGACCCTCGAAATCATGATGGTCGATGAAGAACACAGTCTCGCATCGGTGCTCTCAGACAGCGTGCCCTCCGGCTCCAAGCTCTTCAAGACACGTGAAGGCCAACCGATCCTGCTCAAGAATTATGTCGTTTACTCGGGCGACAACATCGTCAACGCCTCGCCGGGTTTCGACAGTCAGGGCGGGCGCCCGATTGTCTCCATCACCCTCGATGCGCGTGGCGCGGGCATCAACCAGCGCATCACCGGCGAGAACGTTGGCAAGCGCATGGCCGTCGTGTACATCGAGATCAAATCGGAAGTGAAGCGTGACGCCCGTGGCAACCCGGTGTTGGACGAGCAGGGGCGCGAAGTCCGCATCAGCCGCCGCGTCGAGGAAGTGATCACCGCGCCGCGCATTAATTCGCAGTTGGGTAAACGCTTCCAGATCGAAGGCAGTTTCTCGGTCGAAGAAGCGAACGATCTGGCCCTCTTGCTGCGCGCCGGCGCCTTCGCCGCGCCGGTGGAAATTATCGAGGAACGCACGGTCGGTCCGAGTCTGGGCGCGGAGAACATCGAGCGCGGCTTCCACTCCACGTGGGTGGGCTTCGCGGCCATCGCCGTGTTCATGGCGGTTTACTACATGATGTTTGGTCTGACCTCGGTCATTGCGCTGGCCGCCAACGTGCTGTTGTTGGTCGGGCTGCTGTCGATGCTGCCCACGACGTTGACCCTGCCCGGCATGGCCGGTATCGCGCTTACCGTGGGTATGGCCATCGATGCCAACGTGCTCATTAACGAACGTATCCGGGAGGAACTGCGCAACGGCAACTCGCCGCAATCGAGTATTGCGGCCGGTTACGACCGCGCCTTTGGCACCATCTTCGATTCCAATATCACGACGCTGATTGCCGGTTTGTCACTGTTTGCCTTCGGCAGCGGCCCGGTGCGCGGCTTCGCGGTGGTGTTGTGCCTCGGCATTCTCACCTCCATGTTCAGCGGCGTGATGGTTTCGCGTTCGCTGGTCAATCTTATTTACGGCAGTCGCGCCAAGCTCGCCGGTCTGGCGATCGGCAACACCCGCTGGCACAAGCCCGATGACTCGGCGCAGCACGCCGCAGCCGGGAGGAAATAATCATGGAATTTTTCAAACTTCGCCGTGACATCCCGTTCATGCGCCACGCGCTGGTGTTTAACGTGATTTCAGCCATTACCTTCGTGCTCGCGGTTTACTTCCTGGTTGCCCGAGGCCTCAACGTTGGCGTGGACTTCACCGGCGGAACGGTGCTGGAAGTGAGCTACGGGCAGGCCGCCGACATTTCCAAAGTCCGTGACGCCATCGGCAAGCTCGGCTTCCACGACGTCAGCGTGCAGAACTTCGGTACCTCGCGCGACGTACTGATCCGCCTGCCGGCCAAGATTGTCGTTACCGGCGCCAAGCTGTCTGAAACCGTGATGGAAGCGCTCAAGCGCGAGGACACCTCGGCACAGTTACGGCGCGTGGAGTTTGTCGGCCCGCAGGTCGGGCGCGAGCTGGTGGAAAATGGCATTTACGCATTGCTCGCCGTTTCGCTCGGCATTGTTTGCTATCTGTGGCTGCGCTTCGAATGGAAATTCGGCGTCGCCGCGATCATCGCCAACCTGCACGACGTCGTGATCATCCTCGGCTTCTTCGCCTTTTTTCAGTGGGATTTCTCGCTCACGGTGTTGGCCGCGGTGCTCGCGATTCTCGGTTACTCCGTCAACGAATCGGTGGTGGTGTTCGACCGAATCCGCGAGAACTTCCGCAAGTTGCGCAAGCACTCGACCTCGGAGATTATCGACAACGCCATCACCAGCACCATCTCGCGCACCATCATCACCCACGGCTGCACGCAGCTGGCGGTGCTGTCGATGCTGATCTTCGGCGGCGAGACGTTGC
>Ga0209515_10010473_pt1 | contig 10310 bp, 7 predicted proteins | sample Subgroupgradi54m_FD_187454 | JGI IMG/M metagenome (GOLD analysis project Ga0209515, IMG submission 187454) | Subsurface groundwater microbial communities from S. Glens Falls, New York, USA - GMW60B uncontaminated upgradient, 5.4 m (SPAdes)... ...
CGAGCAGCTGATAGTCGCCCTTCGTCGCGCGGTAGAAGCTTTCGACTGATGGGGTGGCACTGCCCAGCACCACCAGCGCATTCGCCAGCCGCGCGCGTTCGATGGCCACGTCGCGCGCGTGGTAGCGAGGGGTTTGGTCTTGCTTGTACGACGGGTCGTGCTCCTCGTCGAGGATGATGAGGCCGATGCGCTGCAGGGGTGCAAAGACCGCGGAGCGCGTGCCGACGATGACGCGGCTGCGGCCCGCGGCCATGTCGCGCCACGCGGCGTGCCGTTGCGAGGCGCTCAAGCGGCTGTGCCACAGCACAACACTCGGCCCGAACCGCTCGCGGAAGCGATCGACGGCTTGCGGGGTGAGGACGATTTCCGGGACGAGGCAGAGGGCTGATCGGCCTTGCTCGAGGGCCACGGCGATCGCGCGCAGGTAGAGCTCGGTCTTGCCCGAGCCGGTGATGCCGTGCAGCAGCATGACGCGGTGGCGATCGGCCTGCAACGCGTCGCGCATCGCGTCGAACGCCGGCCGCTGCTCGTCGGTGAGTGGACGCAACGGATCGGAGATATGCGCCGGCTCGCTTGACGACTCGATCGCCGTAGCCGCCGGCTGCGCCACACCGCGCCCGCTCGTGGCTTTCAGCGTCGGTGGAACCATCGCCGACAACGCTTCGCCGAGGCTACAGCCGTAGCGCCCGGCCATCCAGCGCGCGAGCGACTGCTCCTGCTCGTCGAGGATCGGCGTCTCGTCGAGCACGCGCGCGATCGCCTTCGGGTGCGCGATGGCGCTGCGGTCGCGCAGTGCGGCGATGAAGCCGATCAGTCGCCGGTGGCCGAACGGCACGACCACGCGCACGCCCGGGCGCGCTTGCCGGCGCAGCTCGTCGGGGACCACGTAGTCGAATGACCGATCGAGCGGAAGGTTGACGACGACTTCAGCGAACATCGTGATGGACTCCTGGCGCCACGTTGACGCCGCCGATGATGGCAATAGGAAACGTGCGCGACGGGGCCGCGCAGGGAGCGCGCCTCGTCCGGGGATGTCGGACGCTAGAGGCGGCCCTTCGATGACGGGACACCGCGCACGCGCGCGTCGCGCTGCACGGCTTGGCGCAACGCGCGGCCGAGGGCTTTGCAGACCGCCTCGCAGGTGTGGTGGAAGTCGGCGCCCGCGAAGATATCGACGTGGACGGTCATCTTCCCGGCACGCACAAGCGATTCGAGCCAGTGTTCGAAATCGACCCACTGGTACTCGGTGCCCGAGCCGCGCAGCCGCGACCGCCCAGGCCGCTGGTCGCGCAGCGCGAGCCGCGAGCGGCCGGACAAGTCGAGCGCCACGCGGACCAACGCCTCTTCCATCGGCACGTACGCCCACCCGAACCGACTGATGCCCTTGCGGTCGCCGAGCGCCTTGAGCAGCGCTTCGCCAAGCACCAAGCCGACGTCTTCATTCGTGTGGTGCACGTCGACATCGAGGTCACCGCGCGCGGTGACGGTCAAGTCGAACGCGCCGTGCGTACCGACGAGGGTCACCATGTGGTCGAGAAACGGCAGCCCGGTCTTCACCGTCGACGTCCCTTGCCCGTCCAGCTTCAATCGCAGCCGGATATCGGTTTCCTTAGTCGTGCGCGTGATGGTCGCGGATCGTGTCGGCATGTCGGTTACGCGTGCGGGGTTAATCGGACACGGATCGCGTCATTGTGCCGCGGCAGCCCCTCGAGCGTCGTCAGCCGCTCGATCGGATCGCGCACCTTCTCCAGCGCGCTCTTGGTATACGAGATCACGTGCGTCTTGCGGATGAAATCGTCGACGCCGATGCCAGAGAAAATCCGCGACGCGCCGCCGGTGGGCAGCACGTGGCTCGGGCCGGCCATGTAGTCGCCGACCGTCACCGGCGAGTACGACCCCAGAAAAATCGCGCCCGAGTGGCGGATCCGCTTGAGCAGCTTCTTCGGCGATTTCACCATGATCTCCAGATGTTCCGGTGCCAACTCGTTCGCGACATCCACCGCTTCGTCGAGATTTTTCACGAGGATGCAATAACCCGACGGTATTTGCTTGCGTACGAGCTTCGCGAGCGTCTTCGACGTCGTGATCAGGAAACAGAGCCCACCCGCGTGCTCGCCCTCCGCCAGCAGATCGGTGATGACGAACTGCGGGTTGGCGTGGTGGTTGGCGATGATCGCAACCTCGGATGGGCCGGCGATCGTGTCGATGTCGACGACGCCGAACACCTGCCGCTTCGCTTCGGTCACATACGGATTGCCGGGGCCGATCACCTTATCGACCTTCGGGATCGTCTTGGTGCCGTACGCCATCGCCGCGATCGCTTGGGCGCCGCCGACCTTGTAAATCTCATCGACGTGCAGCAGGCTCGCGACCACGAGGATGTTCGGGTCGATGCTGCCGTCTTCTCTCGGCGGTGTCGTCAAGGCGATTTGCCCCACGCCCGCCTGCCGCGCCGGGATGACGGTCATGTACACCGTCGAGACGAGGCTCGCGGTGCCGCCCGGAATATAGACGCCGACGCGGTCGATCGGGTCGAATTTCTCCGCGAGGAACACGCCGTCGTCATCGACAATGCGGACCGGCTTCAACCGCGGCTTGCTGTAGAACCGCTGGACGTTTTGGATCGCGGCCTTCAAGTGTAAGATCAAATTGGGATCGATGTGTTGGAACGCGCCGGAGGTCTCGGCCTCGGTCACGCGCAGCTGCTTCGCGGTCAGCCGCACGCCGTCGAACCGCCGGGTGTAGCGCAGCACGGCTTCATCGCCGCTCTGGCGGACGTCCGAGAGGATCGCGGCCACGCGCTCTTCGACCTGCCGCTTGCGCACGAGCTGCCGCGCGCACAGCCGTTGCCACTCTTGCCCCGTCGTCGAAATGATCTTCATCGTGTCTGCGTGCCCTCGCCCTTCGACGTGCCGCTTCCAGCCTCCCGCGAGGCCGCCTCCCGGATCACCTGCTCCGCTCGCACGAGCGCCTCGCCGAGCCGCGATGGATCTTTGCCGCCGGCTTGCGCGAACTCCGGCCGGCCGCCCCCGCCACCCTGCGTCACGGCCGCGATCGGCTTGAGCAACTGGCCCGCGTGCCAGCCGCGTTTGACCAGGTCGCCGGTGACCGCGAGCACCCACGCCACCGACGACGGCTGCGCCGACGCGAGCAGTGCCACCCCGCTCGTCAGCGACGAGCGCACGGCATCGGCGAGCGCCGCGAGCAAGTCACGATCAGCACCATCGACTTGCGCGCTGACGAAGAGGATCCCATCGATGCGCTTGGCCTCGGCGACCAGTTGCTTCGCTTGGAACCGCGCGAGTTCCTGCTTCAACGATCGGATCTGCTTCTCGGAACTCGAGAGCTGCTGCAGCATCTCATCGATGCCCGTGAGGATGTCTTGCGCCGGACGGCTGAGTCGCTGAGCGGCTTGCGTCAGCAACAGCGAGTCATGCTGCTGCCGATCAAGCGCCGACTCGCCGATGAGCGCTTCGAGCCGGCGAGTGCCGGCGGCCACGGAACTCTCGGCGACGATGCGCAGTGTACCCACCGGTCCGGTCTGCGACACGTGCGTGCCGCCGCACAGTTCCTTCGAGTAGCCGCCGATCGTCACAACGCGCACGTGCTGCCCGTACTTTTCGCCGAAGAGTGCGACAGCGCCCGAGCGTTTGGCCTCATCAATCAGCATCACGTCGGTGTGCACCGCGTCGCCCGCGCGCACCTTGTCGTTGACGAGCTGCTCGACTTTCATCCGCTGCTCGTCGTGCAGTCCGCCGCTCGCGGAGAAATCGAACCGGATGCGCTCCGCCTCGACGAGCGAGCCGGCCTGCGCGGTCTCCGGGCCGAGCACGCTGCGCAGCGCCCAGTGCAGCAGGTGGGTCGCCGTGTGGCTCGAGGCGACTTTGCGGCGCCGCACCTCGTCGACGCGCGCGCGGACCGGCTCGTTGACCGCCACTTGCCCGCGCTCGATGCGCGCTTGGTGGATGAGCAAGTCATCCGCCCACTTCGTATCGCCCACGCGCGCCAACCCCTTCGGCGTCTCGATCATCCCCTGGTCGCCGACCTGGCCGCCCGCCTCGCCGTAGAACGGCGAACGGTCGAGCACGATCGCGACCTCATCGCCCTCGGCGGCGCTCGAAACCCACTGGTCGCCCTTCCAAATCCCTTTCACCGTCGCGTCGGATTCGATCCGGTCGTAGCCGACGAACTCGGCCTTCGTATAGCCGGGCAACCGAAGGGCACTCGGCACGAAAATCCCCTGGCCGAACTGGCTGCCGGCGCGCGAGCGGTCCTGCTGAACCTTGAGCGCCTTCGCGAACCGCTCGCGGTCGACCGTCAAGCCATGCTCCTTGGCAATGTCGACCGTCAGCTCGAGCGGAAAGCCGTACGTATCGTAGAGCTTGAACGCATCCTCGCCGGCGATCGTGGTCTGCTTCGCCGCGCGCAGCTTCTCAATGACCTCATCGAGCCGATTCGTTCCCTGCTCGAGCGTCTGGACGAACTGTTCCTCTTCCTCTGCGATCGCGCGGATGACGCGCTCTCGCCGAGACGTTAGGAAATCTTGGTACGGCGACGAGCGCATGGCCTCGATGACGGAATCGACGAGCGTGCACAGGAACGTCTGCTCCTCGCGCAGTTCGATGCCGGTCTTGCGCTTGTCCGTGGCCTTCGCGTCCATGCCTAAGAGGGTAAGTCCGAGCCGGTAGGCGCGGCGGATGAGCATGCGCAGCACATAGCCGCGTGACTCATTCGACGGCCGAATGCCTTCGGCGATGAGGAACGTGATCGCGCGCACGTGGTCGGCGATCGCCCGCTGCGCGTAGAGCGCATCGTCCTTCGAGGCTTTCGGTGAGTGCGGCAGCCGACCGATCGCCTCGATGATCGGACGGAACAGATCGGTCTCGTAATCCGTTTCGACGGCTTGGACAACGCGTGTGAGCCGCTCAAGGCCCATGCCCGTGTCAATGTTGCGCCGCGGCAGCGGTTCGAGCTTACCGCCGTCGAGGCGATTGAACTGCGTGAAGACGAGGTTCCAGATTTCGACGGATCGCGGGCCGTTGACTTGGCCATCGCGGTCGAAGTAGATCTCCGAGCACGGACCGCATGGCCCGTTCGGCCCTTCCGTTGGCGCGTTCGCGGGCCAGAAGTTGTCGGCCTGCCCGAAGCGGACAATGCGCTCCGCCGGCATCCCAAGCTCGCGCCAGAGCTGTGCGGCCTCGTCATCTTCCTCGTAGACGCTCACCCACAGTTTCGAGCCGAGCAGCGCGAGACAGACGTCGCGGTTGGGGCTGGGCCGCGTGCCCGCCACGTCGAGCGTGCCGGTGAGAAACTCCCACGCCCACTGGATGGCCTCACGCTTGAAGTAGTCGCCGAAGGAAAAATTGCCGAGCATTTCGAAGAAGGTGTGGTGGCTCGCACTGCGCCCGACCCGCTCGAGATCGCCGGCGCGCATACATTTCTGTGAGCTGGCCGCGCGCTTCAAGTCGGTGCGTTTGCCGAGGAAGTAATCCTTGAACTGGTTCATGCCGGCGGAGGTGAACAAGACGGTGGGATCGCCGGCCGGTACCAGCGCGTCACTGTCGCGCACGGTGTGCTGCTGGCGCTCGAAAAATTGCAAAAAGCGGGTACGGAGCTCGTGGCTCTGCATCGGTGTCGGTTACTCGGGAAATTGCTCGGCGAGAACCCGGTCGATTATATCAGGATCAAAGCCGCGTTGCGAAAGGAAGCGGGCCAGGCGCTGGCGCTCGGCCGCTGGGGTCCGAGGGGGGTGACGCCGCATGAGCCGGGAGGCAACGAGCGAGCGGGCGCGCCTCTCGTCTTCCCCGGCCATATTGGCTTCCGGAACGGCATCAATCAACCGCTCCGCGATCTCTTTTGCAGCCAACCGCCGTCGGATGGCGGACGTTGAAAAACCGCGGTCGGCCAGATGTCGCGCGAGGAGCACAGCGCACGCTCGGTCATCGAGCACGCCGGCGCGTTGAAGCTCAGCGATCACGTGTGCGACGTTTCGGGCGGACACGCCGCGCGCCTGGAGATACGCGCGGACCTCAGCAATCGATCGAATCCCGAATCGAATGTAACGACGAGCCAGCGCCCGAGCGTGTTCCGGGCCGACTGGCTCGTCAACACGACCCGCTGGAGTTGATCGAGATCGGCGCATGGCCACGTCCGGTCAACCAGCACGTCTCATGCCTTACAGGAGCGCGCAGCCGGCGCAAACCGGCCGCCCGATCACGGGCCGCCCTTCACCACCACGTAGCCGCGATTCGTTCGCACCAGCGCATTGCCTTGCACCTTCGCGATCGCCGCGCGATAGTCGGCCAACGTCTGCACCGGAACCCGGTTGACCTCATTGATGATATCGCCCGCCTGGAGATGCGCTTCACTGGCCGGGCTATTGGGCGCCACGTCGGTTACCACAACCCCGCCGTCAACTCCGGTCAACCCAAAGCGCTCGGCCAGCTGCGGAGTCACTTCCGCGACCTGGATTCCGCGCCAGACATCCGAGGTGGTCGTCGCCAGTTGCGTCTCGCTTGGTCGCTCTCCGACTTCCACATCGAGCGTCACGCGCTTGCCTTCGCGCAACACCTCCACCGGTGTCTTGCGACCCACTTTCGTGCGGCTGACCGCATCGACGAGTTGGCGTGAATTTTTGATCGGCGCGCCGTCGAATTGTTTGATGATGTCGCCATCGTGGATCCCCGACCTGGCCGCGGGACCATCCGGCAACACTTGGTAGACGAGCACTCCATCGCGATCCTTCACACCATAGTACTCACCGACATCCGGCGTGATGTCCTGGATCTGGACCCCAAGCCACCCATAGAGCACCTTGCGCCCTTCAATCAACGCGTCCAGCACCGCTTTAGCCCGATTCACCGGGATCGCAAAACCGACCCCTTCAAATCCCCGCGAGCTCGTCAAGATGGCCACGTTGATGCCGATGACATCGCCGTTGATGTTCAAGAGCGGGCCGCCGCTGTTTCCGGGATTGATCGCAGCGTCGGTCTGGATCAGCTCCGAATAGTCCCGATCGGACCGCGCGACGCGCGGCAACCGACGATGGAGCGCGCTGATGACGCCCACCGTGAGCGTCGGCTCCGTCCCGAGCGAATCGGATCCGGACGGGCCCACCAAGCCGAACGGATTCCCGAGCGCAATCGCCCACTGCCCGGAGCGAATGGTGTCGGAGTCCCCCAACCTGGCCACCGGCAGGTTCTTCGCGTCGACCTTCACGACCGCCAAGTCCGACCGAGCGTCCTTGCCCTTCACTTCGCCCGACAATTCTCGCCCGTCCGCCAGCGTCACCGTGATCTTGTCGGCATCCGCCACGACGTGCTCATTCGTCAGGATCAGGCCCCGCTCGTCGATAATGACGCCCGATCCCAGACCAAACCGCCGGAACTCCTGCTGGCCAGGCGGCGGAACTTCGCCGAAGAACTCCCGGAAGAAATCCTCGAACTGCCCTTGCCCGAAGAACGGATGCACGCGAAAATATCGCTGCACCTGCTCGATTTGTTCCGTGGAAATGCTCACGACGGCCGGCCCGACTTGGTCGGCGATTTGCATGAACGCCCGCTCGAGAGAATCCGCGAGTGCGCGGGGCGGCTGCACGGGGGGCTGGGCTGCCATGACCGTCCCAGACTCGTGGGTGGGAGGACGGATATCGGTGGCGCCTCGATCCGCGACACCGAGCCACAAGAGCACCCCGACCGCCAAGCTAGCGGCCGCCGCAACCGCGCGCACTCGCGATTTCATGCCTCGACCTCTACCTCTTGTGGTTTGACTTCCTTCGGCTTCGGCACCGCCGCGGCCCCAGCGACCCGCAAGCGCTCCTCAAGCTCCTTCATCATCTTTGGATTTTCCTTCAGGAACATGCGCGCACTCTCGCGCCCCTGGCCGAGCTTGTTGCCGTCGACGGACATCCAGCTGCCTTGCCGCTGGATGACTCCGAGGGTCTCACCGACATCGAGCAAGCTGCCCGCCCGCGAAATACCTTCATCAAATAGAATATCAAATTCCGCCTGCCGGAAGGGAGGTGCCACTTTATTTTTGACGATCTTCGCCCGCACGCGGTTGCCGACCACGCGGTCGTTCATCTTGATGGAGTCGATGCGGCGCAGGTCGATGCGGACCGACGAGTAGAATTTCAGCGCCCGCCCACCCGGCGTCGTCTCCGGGTTGCCGAACATGACGCCGATCTTCTCGCGGATCTGGTTGATGAACACGCAGCACGTCTTCGATTTGGAGATCGCCGCGGTGAGCTTGCGCAGCGCCTGGCTCATCAATCGCGCCTGCAGCCCCATGAACTGGTCGCCCATTTCGCCTTCGATTTCCGCACGGGGCACCAACGCGGCGACCGAATCGATCACGACGATGTCGACGCCATTGGACCGCACGAGCATTTCCGCGATTTCCAACGCCTGCTCACCGGTGTCGGGCTGCGAGACCAGCAACTCGTCGAGGTTCACGCCAAGGGTCTTCGCGTAGGTGGGATCCAGCGCGTGCTCAGCGTCGATAAACGCCGCTGCGCCACCGGCCCGCTGGGCTTCAACGATCACGCTCAAGGTCAGCGTGGTCTTGCCGGACGATTCCGGACCGAAAATCTCGACGACGCGCCCGCGCGGCAGACCACCGATGCCCAACGCCAAGTCCACTGCCAGTGATCCGGTCGAAATGGCCGGTATATCATAGACCGTATCTTGGCCCAATCGCATGATCGAGCCCTTGCCGAACTGCTTTTCAATCTGGCTGAGCGTCACTTCCAAGACTTTTTGCCGCTCAACCCGCTCTCGTTCACGTTCCTTGTCCTTCGTGTCTCTCTCCGCCATTCTGCCCTCTCGTTGCTGGCCGCTCAGTGACATTGCCGCGTCCCATTTCCGTTGCCGATTGTAGTTTTATTATACGCGCGCGGTTTTTGAGGCACAAGACGTTTGTCGAGTCCATCGCAACTTTTTTCTCGCGCTGAGGGTGTTGCGCGTGATTCGCGGCGGCTGCGCGAATCGCTGCCCACTATACGCGGATGCATCATATTCGTCAATTTATATTTTGCTATTTTACATCTCCAGCTTCATCCGGGTTGCGCGCGGCGTGTTATAATGCCGCGATGAACGCGGAATTGCTCGCCATCGGCACCGAGCTGACCACCGGCCAAACCGTCAACACCAACGCGGCCTTCCTCGGACGACAACTCGCCGCTGCCGGTATCCGCTGCGCCCGCCAGACCGCGGTGCCTGACGATTGGCCCGCGATGATCGACGCGATCCGCCAATCACTCGCGCGCGCCGACGTGCTGCTGATCACCGGCGGGCTCGGGCCGACCGCCGACGATCGCACCGTTGAAGCGATCGCGGCCGCCAGCGGCTGCCCACTTCGCGAGGCCCCCGACGTGGCGCGACGCATCCGGGCGTTCTATCGGCTGCATGGCCGCCGCCTCAATCGCCTCGCGCTTCGACAAGCACGGCTCCCGACGGGCGCGACGGCGCTGCCCAACCCCATCGGCACCGCTCCGGGCATCTGGCTGCCGCTGCGCCGCTCGATCCTCATCGCCATGCCCGGTGTGCCGCGCGAAATGCGCGCGATGATGGAACGCTCGGTGCTGCCGCGGCTGCTCCGCCTGCCCGGCCGTTCGCCGACCACGACGCGCACGCTGCGGACCGTCGGTGTCATCGAGCTGCAGATCCAGGACGTGCTCAAGCGCATCGGCACCGGCACGCAAGAAGGATTGCGTCTTGCCATTATTGAGGCAGACAAACTGGCAGACGACGCGCTCAAACGGATGGGCTTCGCGGGCGAACACATGGCCGACCGGCTCGACAAGATAAGTGACGACGATCTTCGCTCGCTCGACAAACTCTGGCGCGCGCACCGCATTCGTAATAATGTGGTGCATACGCCCGGCTTCGAGCTCTCACCCGCGAGCTCACGCCAAGTGATCGAGGAGTATCAAGCATTCTTCACCGAAATCGGGCTATTGGAGTAGCGCTTACGGATTACGGATTGATACGGAAGTACGGATAAATTATTGACTTATGTACGGGTTAAAAAAGGAAAATTTAATATATCCCGATTTGTCTTACCAAATTATCAAAGCGTGCTTTGATGTGTATAATGAAATCGGGTTTGGACACAGGGAACAAGTTTATCAAAAAGCGCTCTGGGTTGCATTTCGAAATATGGGCCTACACGTTGACGAACAAAAATACCACACCATTGAATTCAAAGGTGAAAATATTGGTAGGCAATTCTTTGATTTTCTAATTAATGATATAGTGGTAGTGGAAATAAAACGAGGTGAAATTTTTAGAAAAGCATTTATCGACCAGCTC
>Ga0209515_10010474_pt1 | contig 10308 bp, 10 predicted proteins | sample Subgroupgradi54m_FD_187454 | JGI IMG/M metagenome (GOLD analysis project Ga0209515, IMG submission 187454) | Subsurface groundwater microbial communities from S. Glens Falls, New York, USA - GMW60B uncontaminated upgradient, 5.4 m (SPAdes)... ...
TCCTCTTCATCATCCGCAGCAAGCAGTGGTGATTAACAACTAGTGAGCTATTTTAAGTAGTTAGGCTCAACCAGAATTAAGCTTAGCCAGAATAAATAGTCAAAAAGAATTATCAACGGCGCTGGTTTTACTCAGCGCCGTATTGTTTTTTAAAAATGGGAAAAGAGTTATGCGCAGTGATTACTGTGGTGGATTGACAAAAAATCACCTCGACAAAGAAGTAACACTCTGTGGTTGGGTGGATAGACGACGGGATCACGGTGGCGTGATTTTTATCGATCTGCGCGATCGAGACGGCATTGTTCAAGTGGTTTTTGATCCCGAGACCCAGGAACATTTTGCCCGTGCCGATAAGGTTCGGCCTGAGTATGTGATCCAGGTGAAGGGTTGTGTCAGAGCGCGATCAGACAGCACGATCAATCCTGATATGCCTACCGGCGAGATTGAAATTGTCGGCAAAGAATTAGCGATCTTTAACGCGTCAGAAACTCCTCCCTTTCAACTCGATGAGCACACCAACGTCGGCGAAGAAGTGCGTTTAAAGTATCGTTACATGGATCTGCGTCGACCAGAAATGGCAAACCGTTTGCGTCTGCGTTCAAAAATCACTACCGCGATTCGCAACTATCTCGATGTCAACGGCTTCTTGGATATTGAAACACCTATTTTGACCCGTGCGACACCCGAGGGCGCCCGCGACTATCTTGTTCCAAGTCGCACTCATCCGGGAAATTTTTTCGCACTGCCACAGTCACCGCAATTGTTTAAGCAACTGTTGATGGTCGCCGGTATGGATCGCTACTATCAAATCGCCAAGTGTTTTCGCGATGAAGATTTACGTGCCGATCGCCAACCCGAATTTACCCAAATTGATATTGAGGCTTCATTCCTCACTGAAAATGAGATCATGTCGATTACCGAAGACATGATTCGCAAACTGTTTAAAGATGTGCTGAATGTCGACTTAGCCGAATTCCCCCATATGCCTTACTCCGAGGCGATGAATCGTTACGGTTCAGACAAACCTGACCTGCGCATACCGCTCGAATTGATCGATGTCAGCGATTTGATGACCGATGTTGAGTTTAAGGTATTCTCCGGCCCTGCCACAGATCCTAAAGGCCGTGTCGCTGCGCTGAAGGTAACGGGTGGCAATGATAAATTAACCCGTAAGCAGATTGATGATTACACCAAATTTGTCGGCATCTATGGCGCGAAGGGTTTGGCCTACATTAAAGTCAACAACGTGAATGATCTGGCAGAAGGCTTGCAAAGTCCGATCGTTAAGTTTCTGCCCGAAGCTGTGCGCAAGCAAATCCTCGAGCGTGTAGCCGCAGAAACCGGCGATCTGATTTTCTTTGGTGCCGATAAAGCGAAAATAGTGAATGAATCGCTCGGCGCTTTGCGCATTAGTCTGGGCCATGATCTCAATCTATTCACCCGCCCCTGGGCGCCGCTGTGGGTAGTGGATTTCCCGATGTTTGAAGAAGCCAGTGATGGCAGTTTATCACCGCTACATCATCCTTTTACGACACCGGCCTGTGATATTGAAACCTTAAAGAAATCACCGGAAACAGCACTGTCGATCGCTTATGACATGGTGTTGAATGGCACTGAACTCGGTGGCGGTTCTATCCGTATACACGATCAAGATTTGCAGTCTCAAGTATTTAAAATTCTCGGCATCAGCGATGAAGAAGCGCGGGAAAAATTCGGCTTCTTACTCGATGCGCTTAAGTTCGGTTGCCCGCCCCACGGTGGATTAGCCTTTGGTTTGGATCGATTGGTGATGTTGATGAGTGGTGCGCAATCTATTCGGGATGTTATCGCGTTTCCAAAAACGCAGAGTGCCAGCTGTTTAATGACGGATGCGCCCAGTACAGTCGATGCGAAACAACTGCGTGAACTCAGCATTCGTGTGAAAAAATCAACGCCAGAAGAGGCGTGATTTGATCTTCGTAGGATGGGTGGAGCGAAGCGTAACCCATCAAATTCCAAATTCAGTTCGCTAAAAATGATGGGTTACGCTTCGCTTCACCCATCCTACGATTGTAAGTAAAAAAATTACGTGAGGGTCTAGGGAAACACTATGGCAGGACATAGTAAATGGGCCAATATTAAACACAAGAAGGCCAAAGTTGACGCCGTACGCGGTAAAATATTTACCAAAATTATTCGCGAGCTCACGGTTTCCGCCAAACACGGCGGCGGCAATATTGATGATAATCCCCGCTTGCGGATGATCGTTGACAAAGCTCTCGGGCATAACATGCCGCGCGATACTATCGAGCGCGCCATTGCACGGGGCGCCGGTGATCTCGATAGCGAACATGTCGAAGAGTTAAATTACGAAGGTTATGGTCCCGGCGGGGTAGCGGTGTTATGCGAAGTCATGACCGACAACCGCAACCGGACTGTGGCCGAAGTTCGTCATGCCTTCACCAAAGCGGGCGGTAATTTAGGCACAGATGGTTCGGTCGCTTACCTCTTTACCCGTTTTGGCGTTATCTCCTTCCCCAGTGGTGCTAATGAAGAACAGATTTTAGAAGCGGCGTTAGACGCTGGCGCTGATGATGTCATCACCCACGATGATCAGAGTATCGAAGTCAGAACCGGTTGGGAAAGTTATATGAAGGTGAAGGAATCGCTGGCCGCTGCGGGATTAATTCCTCAAGCCAGTGAAGTCACTATGATTGCCTCGACTACCTCTGTGCTCGATCTTGAAGGTGCAGAAAAAATTCTTCGGCTGATTGAAGTATTAGAAGATCTTGATGACGTGCAAAACGTCTATACCAATGCTGAGATCCCTGACGAGATTATTCAACAGCTCTCGTAGATAGTGTGTGCGAAGAGGCTGTGAAAGTATTCGTTCCTATTTGTAGGATGGGTGCCAACCCATCACAGAGGAGTTTATATCAAGAACAAAAATTCGATTTATTGTCCAGATTGATGGCCTGTATTGATGGGTTGTCACCCATCCTACAAAAAATTATTCGCTCGAAAAAGTACTTTCGCAATCTCGAAGCGGAATCCAGGGAGCTTCTATATTTCTTAATAGCAAAGCTGGCCTTCATCGCGAGGGCCAGCCTATAATCAATCTCAATAAATCACTGGTGCGTTTAATGTGTGTAGAATATCTATTGCACAAATGCGGTGAATTTTAAGGAGCCAATCATAGGATGGCACTGATTCTTGGGATCGACCCAGGTTCTCGAGTGACAGGATTCGGCATTATCAATGCCGTTGGTTCTCGTCTCGAATACGTCACCAGTGGTTGTATTCGCCTGCCAGATGATGATTTACCCTCCCGCCTAAAACGTATTTTTGATGATCTGTGCGAAATAATCGAAAAATTTGTTCCCCAAGAGATGGCCATTGAACAGGTTTTTATGGCGCAGAATGCGGGTTCCGCATTAAAGCTGGGGCAAGCGCGCGGCGCCGCTATTGTCGCCGGTGTGCATCATTCGTTACCGGTTGCCGAATACTCCGCAAGGCGAATTAAACAGTCCGTGGTGGGAACAGGTACAGCTGCGAAAGCACAAGTACAGCATATGGTCACAATTCTGTTGAATCTGCCCAGCTCACCGCAAGAAGACGCCGCCGATGCCTTGGCTGCAGCCTTATGTCATGCCCACACACAACAAAATCTGATAAAAATGGCGGGCGCGAAATCGATTCGCCGAGGACGTTTGCGATAAAAAAATGAACTGAGATTTTTTTCCAGGATAAACGCTCGCCACTGCGAAATGCGCCGTAGATGAGAGTATAATCACCCTAATTGTTGAATTGGTTTGATCATAATTTGAATAATTTGAGAAGAAAGAGCAGGGAATGATTGGAAGACTGCATGGCGTTTTACTCGAAAAACAAGCGCCGAATTTATTAATCGATGTGCATGGTGTGGGCTACGAGTTACAAGCACCCATGAGCACATTCTATCGTCTACCCGAAATTGGCCGAGAGGCGACACTCCATACCCAATTTGTGGTGCGTGAAGATGCGCAGTTGTTGTTTGGTTTCTCTACTTTGCAAGAGCGAGCCATGTTCCGCGCGCTGGTAAAAGTTAATGGCGTTGGACCCAAGTTGGCGTTGGCTATTCTTTCCGGTATCGAGATTGATGATTTTGTGCGAACGATTCATAGCGGTGATACGGCAGCCTTGACCACAATTCCCGGCGTGGGTAAAAAAACTGCGGAGCGCTTAATCATTGAAATGCGCGATCGTTTAAAAGATTGGCATGTGGAACCATCGGAGCAGCGCGGCAAACTCACTGCTGATGTGAAGATGGGCAGCATAATGACCTCACCCATTGCGGATGCTGAAAGCGCGCTGGTGTCATTGGGCTATAAATTACAGGAAGCCAGTCGAGCAATCTCTGCGGTATTGGATGACAGCCTCAAACAATCCAGCGAAGAATTAATCCGCCTCGCCCTTAAAGGGATGATTGCCAGGTAGGCAAGGTTGTGAATTTAGGTAGTGTATTAAAAAGAGCAGCGACCCCCTATGATTGAAACCGATCGCATTATAACTACCTCAACCCAACCGCACGAAGAGCATTATGATCGAGCGATACGACCTGTCACGCTCGACGAATACATCGGGCAATCGGCTGTAAAACAGCAGATGGAAATTTTTATTCAAGCTGCCAAAAAACGCGGTGAAGCCTTAGATCACACGCTAATATTTGGTCCGCCAGGGTTGGGCAAGACAACCCTGGCACATATTATTGCCCACGAGATGGGAGTTCACCTGAAAACCACCTCAGGACCTGTGTTGGAAAGAGCGGGTGATCTCGCGGCGATCATGACTAATCTTGAGCCCAACGATGTTTTGTTTATCGATGAAATTCACCGTTTAAGCCCGGTGGTGGAAGAAGTGTTGTATCCCGCGATGGAAGATTACCAGCTGGATATCATGATTGGTGAAGGACCGGCTGCGCGCTGCATCAAACTTGAGTTGCCACCCTTCACCTTGGTGGGTGCAACCACCAGAGCAGGTTTGCTGACCTCACCGTTACGCGATCGCTTTGGTATAGTGCAGCGACTCGAGTTTTATAACGTGCAAGATCTCACCACTATTGTATTGCGCTCGGCGCGTAAATTGGGCGTAAGTATTGATAACGGTGGCGCCGTGGAAATTGCTCGGCGTTCGCGGGGTACACCGCGCATCGCCAATCGATTATTGCGCAGAGTGAGGGACTTTGCAGAGGTTAAAGCCGATGGGGTCGTGGTTGAATCTGTCGCTAACGATGCATTGAATATGTTAAACGTCGATAAACAGGGCTTTGATCATATGGATCGCCGTTTGTTGTTAACTATGATCGAAAAATTTTCTGGTGGGCCGGTAGGGGTTGATAGTCTAGCCGCTGCCATCAGCGAAGAGCGCGATACTATCGAAGATGTATTGGAACCTTATTTGATTCAACAAGGGTATATAATGCGAACACCGCGTGGTCGCGTAGTCACCCATTTAGCTTATTTGCATTTTGGTTTGGTCCCATCGGCGGCAGTAGATGCGCCGCTCGGGACTCTCGCTACTACTACCTTAAATCAAAACGGTAACCCGCAAACCGAATTTTTTGAGTCGAAGCTTTAATCTTATAAAATAAACCTCATTAAAAAGTTTAATAATTAGCCTGTTATTTTGAACCTATCTCAAAAATGGATCAAAGGTAGGCGAACAAGGCGAGATGAAGTAAACAAGCGGAGTTTACACGTAGTAAATGAGCATTGTTTACTTCATCTCAACGCAGTGAGTCACCTTTCAGCCATTTTTGAGATAGGTTCAATGTTAATAATTACCTTAAGTTGAAAATTATATGGCGGAATTTAGTCTTCCTATCCGAGTCTATATCGAGGACACCGATGCCGGGGGGATTGTTTATTACATCAATTACCTTAAGTTTATGGAGCGGGCGCGTACTGAGTTTATGCGGGCGCTGGGGTTTGGGAAAAAATATATTTTCAACTCCGATAATATGTTTGTAGTTCATTCATCGCAGATCAACTATATACTGCCCGCGCAACTCGATGATGAACTCGAGGTATCGACGAACATTCTCAATCTGCGGTCGGCAAGTATCCTATTTGAGCAAATCGTGAAAAGGGATGGCGTAGCACTTTGCCGCGCGGAAATTAAAGTTGCCTGTGTGAGTCGAGAAAATTTAAAACCTGCGCCGATACCCGAAGAGATTTTGGCAGTGCTGAAAGAGAGCATGGTTTGAGATACGGCCCGTCTTGTTATTAGAGATTGAGGTTTTTTCTAAATAGATGTTCCTAATCCTGCACTGGGTAAATTTTCGTAGGATGGGTGGAGCGAAGCGCAACCCATCAAATTTAATTTGCTAAAAATGATGGGTTACGCTTCGCTCCACTCATCCTACAAAAGTAAACAACAGTTTGATAAATTGGCAGTAGCGATAATAATAAGTTTAAACCCACAACAAATGGTTAATTGCGACAAAGGAGTATATTAAGTGGCGGAACCGATTTCAGTATGGAGCCTAGTAACGAACGCCGGCGTGCTGGTGCAGATTGTTATGAGTATCCTGCTTCTTGCGTCAATCGTTTCATGGATGATGATCTTTGAGCGCGTCTTTTATTATTCCAGCGCCAGGAACGCTCTTAAAGCCTTTGAAAAGCAGTTCTGGTCTGGAATGGATTTGAGTCAGCTTTATAGACTTGGCAATGCCAAAGCCGATACAGATCCCGTAGGCGCCATTGGCTCAGAAGGACTTTTCCGCGCAGGATTTAAAGAGTTCACGCGTCTGCGTCAGACTGTCGGTGTAGATGCTGACGCGATTATGGAAGGTACTCAGCGCGCCATGCGTGTGTCGCTCTCCAAAGAGGAAGAAAAATTAGATTCGCATCTACCCTTTCTCGCAACCGTGGGTTCCACCAGCCCCTACATCGGGCTGTTTGGCACAGTCTGGGGTATTATGAATTCCTTCCGGGGGCTTGCTAATGTCCATCAGGCGACATTGGCCACTGTAGCTCCCGGTATATCTGAAGCGCTAATTGCAACCGCAATGGGACTGTTCGCGGCTATCCCTGCCGTTATTGCCTATAACCGATTTTCTAGCATTGAGGATTCCCTATTGGGCAAGTACGAAACCTTCGCAGAAGAGTTTTCCAGTATTCTGCACCGCCAAGCCCACAAGAAGTCTGCATGAGTTCGTGTAGAGAGCTGAATAGAAAGAGCTGAATAGGGAGTTTGTTTAGGGATTTTTTATGTCTAGAGCCTCGAAGAAGAGAAAATTGGTTGCTGAGATCAACGTCGTGCCCTACATCGACGTCATGTTGGTATTGCTGGTTATTTTTATGGTGACGGCGCCATTGTTAACCCAGGGTGTTCAGGTCGATCTGCCGAAGGCATCAGCTGTGCCGGTAAAAACTGAAGACGAAAAACCGTTAATCGTTTCTGTTAAAGAAGACGGTAGCTACTATCTCAATGTCGGCGGCGATGAAAAGGTCGCACAAGAACTTGAGCTAATCGAAGACAAGGTGGCGAAAATATTGCGGCAGAAACCTGCAACTCAAGTGTTGATTTGGGGCGATGCACAAGTCGATTACGGTGTAGTGGTTAAATTGATGGCGCGATTACAAAGCGCTGGTGCGGCTACAGTTGGATTGGTCACTGAGAATCCTTGATAGAGAATTTTGCACAGTGTATTCGGGCTCGTGGATTTGAGCAGTCAGTAAATTTTATTTGAGTGAAGCGTGAAACAACCATACAACAACATTATTGCAGTTACATTTTCGTTACTGTTTCACGCTATCATCGCGTTTTTTGTCATCGTCGGCTGGGAACCAGATAAAGCGATAGCGGTTGAGATGCCTAAATTTGTCAACGCGGAATTGGTCAAATTAAAAGACGTCAGTTCACAAAATCTTCCCAAAACCAAACCTAAAAAGAAAAAAGTAGAAGAGAAAAAACCCGAGGAAGAAAAGCCCAAAGAAGAGGAAAAACCAAAAGAAGAGAAGCCTAAAGTAGACGAGCAGAAAGAAAAAGAGAAAGAAAAGGAAAAAGCGGAGCAGGCCAAAGCGCAACAAGAGAAATTAAAACAGCAAGAAGAAAAAACGCGAGTGGCAGCCGAGAAAAAGAAACAACTCGAGCAGCAAAAGAAAGAGCGTGAAACCAAAGCGGCTGCTGAGAAAAAGAAAAAAGAGCAAATTGAAAAAGAGAAAAAAGCTAAGCTCGCCAAGGAACGTGAAAAGAAAAAACTCAAAGCACAAGAAGATCTGCTCAATGCCATAGATGAAGAGATCGATGAGGAAGAAGAGGAACGGCAAGCTGAAGCTGACACTGAAGTAGCGCTGAGTTATGCGGCCTATATTTTCCAGCGGGTGAGTCAAAATTGGAGTCGACCACCGAACACGCGACCCGATATGGTGGTTACTTTGTCGATTCAGCTAATACCTACGGGTGAAATCGTTTCGGTGGGCATTATGCAAAGCAGTGGTAGTGAGGCATATGATCGCTCTGCCGAGCAGGCGGTTTGGAAGGCTAAAAGTTTTGAGAAAGTGAAAGAAGTAACGCCGGCTGTGTTTGAAAAACATTTTCGTAAAATGACATTACAATTTACCCCAAAAGATTTGGAATAGTGCGAAGGGCAACTAAGGATGACTAACAGAAAACTCCGGGTGAAAAAATCCCAAAGCGATAAATCATTGATCGAAAAGTTTGGCGTAGCATGCAAGCAATTTTGTTTGGTGATGATAACAGGACTCGTCTTTACTCAAACGAGCCACGCCGGGCTATTGATTGAGATCACGAAGGGTGTCGATGATCCTATCGCGATTGGCATCGTACCCTTTGCCTGGCAGGGTATTGGGTTGTTGAAAGAAAATGTGGCATCTGTAGTTGCCGCAGATCTTGGGCGCAGCGGTCAGTTTTCACCATTACCTGAAGGCGACATGCTGGCATTTCCACACAACGAAAGTGAAGTTCACTATAACGAATGGCGTACGGACTATCTCGTAACTGGGGATATCCAGCCGAGTGCGGATAAAAGCCAATACCAGATTACTGTCGAAATATTTGATGTATTTAACCGCAAAAAAATCCATCAAGAGGTCGTCACTACTCCAGACAGCAAGCTGCGAATGGCTGCCCATCACATCAGTGACATCATCTATGAGAAGTTAACCGGACAAAAAGGCGCATTTGCGACACGAATTCTCTACGTATCTGCAGTGAAGGGCCAGAAGCAGCCCTATCGTCTTAATATGGCCGACATTGATGGTTATGGTGAGTCAACGATACTGCGATCTTCCGAACCTATTATGTCACCTTCCTGGTCACCAAGCGGTCAAGATATAGCCTATGTTTCTTTTGAGGGACGCAGGCCTTCGATTTACCGACAAAATCTGGCGACGCAAAAACGTGAAAAACTCACAGGATTTTCCGGTTTAAACAGTTCACCGAGTTGGTCACCAGATGGTCGATCTATGGCTATGGTGTTATCCAAAGATGGTAATCCGGAAATTTATATTATGGATCTCGCCTCTAAAAACCTGCAGCGCGTTACCAATCACTTTGGAATCGATACTGAACCCTCGTGGGGACCGGATGGCAAATCAATAATTTTTACCTCGAGCCGTGGCGGTAAACCGCAGATTTACCAGGTAAATCTCGCAACAAATTGGCTGGAGCGCTTAACTTTCGATGGCGATTATAATGCACGCTCGCGCATGCTGCCTGACGGCAAGGGTTTTGTGTATGTGCATCGCGGCGAAGACGGCATTTACCACATCGCAGTACAAGATATTGGTTCGGGCGAATTAAAAGTGTTGACGGAAACCGCTTTGGATGAATCGCCCAGTATCGCACCAAATGGGATTATGTTAATGTACGCCACCCAAGTGAGGGGCAGTCAAGGAATACTTGGTGCTGTCTCCATCGATGGGCGAATTAGGTTCCAATTGCCGTCTGGCGAAGGGAATGTAAGAGAGCCAGCATGGTCACCCTATTTTCAGTAAATTGAAAAATTGGAAAATTTGAAAATTTGTATATAATATGCGGCAAATATTCTGGCCACATACCTGTAGTAGACCGACTAGGATATTAGGCTCCGAAAATTCGAAATTTTAGGCATTTGGACAATTTACTGGAAACCTTGAGAAAGACACATGAAAAGCATATCAATCAAAAAAGTTCTACCGATAATCTTCGCAATTTCATTTATGGCTGGTTGTAGTTCAACCGATACTAAAGGAGAAGGCGAAACAGGTGACACTGGTTCAGCAAGCACTTCTGGTGCTGATACCTCTGGCGACATGTCAAGCGATACAAACAACGCAGCCGATA
>Ga0209515_10010475_pt1 | contig 10306 bp, 12 predicted proteins | sample Subgroupgradi54m_FD_187454 | JGI IMG/M metagenome (GOLD analysis project Ga0209515, IMG submission 187454) | Subsurface groundwater microbial communities from S. Glens Falls, New York, USA - GMW60B uncontaminated upgradient, 5.4 m (SPAdes)... ...
CGCTACGAGTCCCCTGACCTTGCCACTACCAAAAACGTGGTAATGATAGACGTGCGGGGTGCCGCCGCTCACGTCACGATCCGGTAGCGTCCCGCCACTCGCTGCCCTCGGTCAGACGCAGGAAGTGGTCGTGAAGGGCAGGGTTGGCGGCTATGATGCTCTCGCTGGCGTGGGTGGCGGGCTTGCCGTCCCTGTCCGTGATCACGCCCCCTGCTTCGCGGACCAGCAAGATGCCGCTGGCGATGTCCCAGGGCGAGAGCAGGTGGTGGAAGTACAGGTCGATCCGCCCGCTGGCCACGTAGGCCAGCCCCAGGGCCGCCGACCCCAGGATGCGAATGGTCTGCATGCCCGGCCACAGCCGCACCATGAGCCTCAGGGCGTTGTGGGCCCGCTCGTCGCTGTACCCCATGTCGAACGCGAGCACCGCATCCTCCACGCGGGCCTGGCCCGCCACCTGGATGGGTTTCCCGTTTAGGGTGGCGCCCTTCCCTGTCTCGGCCAGAAACAGCTCGTCCCGCATCGGATCGTAGGTCATGCCCAGCACGACCTCATCTCCCCGGGCCAAGCCGAGGACCACGGAGAAGACAGGCAGGCCTGAGGCGAAGTTGCGTGTGCCGTCCAGCGGGTCCAGGACCCAGGTGTAGCCGGAGTCCGATGGCACCTCGGCCGACTCTTCGGCCAGGATGCCGATGGAGGGGAACTCGCGCCGCAGGAGCCGGATGCTCTGCGCCTCCACCAGGTGGTCCAGATCGGTGACCACGTTCCCGCGCCCCTTGGACGTGACCTGGAGCGCCCCCTGGAAATGCTCGCGCAAGAGGGCCCCGGCCTCCATCACCACCTGAAGGGCCACCTCGCGGGCGGTGCGGCCGCTGGCGGCGGAGGGGAGTGGGGTGGGGGGGGTGGCGTTAGGAGTCACGAAGCGCTGTTTGGGAAGGATTCCCCAGGAGGCCCATCTTCTCCCGCACCTCGGCGACGGTCTCCCGGGCGATGGCCGAGGCGCGGCGGGCCCCTTCGGCCAGGACCTCCTCGACGTAGCCGGAGCGGGAGGCGATCTCCCTGCGCCGCTCCCGGAACTCGGCCAGGGCGTTATTGATGCCCTCGGCCAGAATCCCCTTGCACTCCACGCAGCCGCGAGTGGCGCCGGTGCACTGCTGGTGGATGTCCTCAACCTTGTCGGGGTTGAACAGCTTATGGAGGGAATAGACGTTGCACACCTCGGGGCGCCCTGGGTCGGTGCGGCGCAGCCGTTGGGGATCGGTGAAGGCAGTCAGCACCCGGCGGCGGGTCTCCTCGGGCGATGCGGCCAGCTCCACGTGGTTGTCCAGGCTCTTGCTCATCTTCTGCTGGCCGTCCAGCCCCACGATGAGAGGTGTTTCGGTCAGCTTGCCTTTGGGCTCCGCGAAGGTGGGGCCGAAGAGGTGGTTGAACCGCCGCACGATCTCCCGGGCCAGCTCCAGGTGGGGCATCTGGTCTGCGCCCACGGGCACGGTGTCCGCCTTGTACAGAATGATGTCGGCGGTCATCAGCACGGGGTAGCCCACCAGGCCGTAGTTGACGCTCTCCTCGGTCTCCTCCATCTGGCGGACGCGGTCCTTGAACGTGGGCACTCGGAGGAGCCAGCCCAGGGGGGTCACCATGCCCAGGAGGGTGTGGAGGACCATCACCTCTGGCACCCAGGACTGAACGAAGACGATGCTGCGCTGGGGGTCAATGCCCGCTGCCAGCCAGTCCAGGGCCATCTCCCGGATATTGGCCTGGATCTCGCGGGTGTCGGCGGGGGTGCTGGTGGTCAGGGCGTGGACGTCCACGGCGCAGAAGATGCACTCGTACTCGTCCTGGAGGGCCACCCAGTTCTCGAGTGCGCCCATCCAGTTGCCGATGTGCAGCCGCCCCGAGGGGCGCATGCCCGAGAAGACGCGTCCTCGACTCATTGGTCCCTTTCCCCTAATCGCAGCGGAGTGTAGCATACGTACAGGGGGCCAGCAAGGTGGAGTCTATAACCGGCCCGCGGGTCATCAGCCTACCAGACCTTAACCCCATTGACATTTCGTCACCGTTTAGCATACTATGATCCTGCTACCACCCCTGTCGCTTAGGTGGCAGGGTCGAGACCGCCGTAAGGCGGTCTCTGTTTGTATTGGAGACCGTCCATGAAGACCAATGTGTATGTAGATGGCTTCAATCTCTACTACCGTGCCGTCAAAGGCACTCCCTATAAGTGGCTGGACATATCCAAGGTTTGCCAGGAACTCTTACCATCCCATACTATCAACCGAATTAGGTACTTCACTGCTAATGCACAACCACTCCCGAACGACCCAAATGTACCTGTGCGGCAGCAGGTTTTTATTCGGGCATTGGAGACAATCCCAAACCTTACCGTGCATCGAGGTCAATTCAAACGCAGGTGGCGCACGCTTCCTCTAAGACACCCTGTACCCGGCCTTCCTCATTACGTTGAGGTCGAGTATTTCGAGGAGAAAGGCTCAGACGTTAACTTGGCGACCTATCTCCTCGCTGACGGGTTCAACAAGGATTATGAGCAAGCTCTTGTGATCTCTAACGATTCAGACCTGGCGCTGGCGATTACCATGGTGCGCGGCACTCTCAAATTTCCAATTGGAGTAGTAAATCCTAACGCAGATCCAAAACAATTCACGCCTGCCGAACTCACCCAGGCAGCAACGTTCACCAGACGTCTCCGGCCTAGCACATTGCAGCGCTGTCAGTTTCCCCCTACGCTAACCGATACGAAAGGCATGTTCAGCAAGCCTCCTTCTTGGTAGCCCCTCCTGTGCCGCGAATGTGAACAAGGCTCAAGGCGAAGCCTTCGCCTTGCCTTGGGCCTGACACGGGTGCTACGATAGCTGCAGCTTATCAGGAGGAGCAAGCATGGAGTTCATCGTCAAGACCCCCCTCAACAAGGCGGACGTGGTGGAGGTGCGCTACGATTGCTTCTGTGGCTGCAAGCCCCGGGCCCAGTATCAGCGGGGCGCCGATGAGGCCAACTTCGAGCACTGCTGCTGCGGCCAGGTCCACTTCGTAGGCGCTAAGGCGGAAGACCGCTTGAAGGCATACCTGGCCGAGCGTGCCACCACGGGCATGGACGACGATGTGGGTGGCTACACCCTGCACGCCCAGCAGGTGAAGGCCCCCTGGGGTGAGCCCGTGGCCGTGGCCTATGCGGTGCCCCACCATCCTCGGAAGCACTAACCTTCAGGGAGCCATCGTCTCCACTCCATGACCCATCTCCCAATGCGCCTCCCGGCGCCCTCGTGGAGGAACAGGTGAGCCAAAAGCCTCTCTCGCAGCAACGGGAAATCACACTGGGACTATGGAACAACGGCTCTTTGCGCGCCGCCGTCCTGGGCGTCAACGATGGGTTGGTCTCCAACTTCAGCCTGGTCATGGGAGTGGCGGGCGGCACCGGGCAAGACCTGCGCTTCATCGTCCTCGCGGGGGTGGCCGGGCTGCTGGCGGGCGCATTCTCCATGGCCGCCGGAGAGTACGTCTCCATGCGGGCCCAGCGGGACATCTCCGAGCGGTTGCTGGAGTTGGAGGCCCGCGAGCTACGAGAAGAGCCCGAGGAAGAGACGGAGGAGCTGGTCCTCATCTACCAGGGCAAGGGCCTCACCCGGCAAGAGGCCGAGACGGTAGCCGAGCGCATCATGGCTGACCCAGCGGTAGCCCTGGACACCCACGCCCGCGAGGAGCTGGGGCTGGACCCCTCTCAGCTAGGCTCCCCCTGGGCAGCGGCTCTCAGCTCCTTCGCCGCCTTCGCCGTGGGGGCCTTCGTGCCCATACTCCCTTACCTGGTCCTGGGGTCAGGCGCAGCCTTTCCTACCAGCATCGTTCTTAGTGGAGGCGCTCTGGTGACCGTGGGCGCCCTCCTGGCCTACCTCTCCGGGAAGCGGGTGTGGTGGGGCGCTACGCGTATGCTCCTGGCGGGCGGCATTGCCGCCGCCGTGACCTTTACCATCGGCAGCCTCATCGGCGTGGCCGTCAAGTAGGGGGGAGGAGCGCGCGACAGACCGAGAGATGCGCGGTATCTGAATGACAGCCAGGATACTCATTGGGTGTGATTTTGTCTCGTCATCGAGTGCACAGGCCATTTGGCAAAGCATTCAGAGACGACCTATCGGAAGGGTATGGCACCTGACGAGGTTAGCCCAGTTGCCAGCTATCTTCCAGGTGGGTGCGCTTCTTTCAAGGTCCCAGATGGAAGGGCTTGGCATATCCTATGGTATGAGCAGCTGGGGGAATCCTGTGAAGGAAAGGGAGATGCGGGACTACATTTGCTGCTCGATTCTTCGCCCATGGGGTATGAGTGGCCAGGATCCTGAAACAAGGGCCTTGATTACTCTGCAACCACGTACCCTATGCCGCAACGGGACTCTGTTTAGCGGTAGGTGGAGTTCTTTCAACGAAATCACATTAGAGGCGTTGAGGCGCGAGGGCACAGATTTGCAGGCGTTTGAGATCATGTTCCCTACCAGGGACTCTAACTTTCCGTCGCCCGCCCCCGGCGAATTCCTGGTACCTGATTGCGTTCCGCTGGCTGAGTTCTTGCCACGGCTATACGTCTACAGCGAAGCTGCTCGTCAAAAGGTAGCCGATGAATGCAGGGGGATCATTCTGCCATCTGGCCGTAGCGTAGTAGACTACTTCCAAGTCATTGTTTCCAAGTACGACTTCGGAGGGTGACAACCGCAGGTCAAGCGAGGGGGATGCATCATGGCCACCGAGGAATTCGCTCTCACGTCCGCGCAAGAAATGACTCCGGATGCGATCGACAGGTATGAGGGAACCAGGGACAAGATCGCAGGTGTCCTCCTAGGGGCTGCTGTCGCTGATGCCCTCGGGTGGCCCACCGAATTCGTCAAGACCTCCAAACAGGCGGAGCAGCTGTTCAAGGTAAGTGAAGTTAGAGACTTCGTACCGTGGGAGAAGCGCACGGGTGGCCGATTCAATACCTATATTGACTATATCCAGCCAGGGGAGTATTCGGACGATACACAGCTCACGCTCTGTACGGCCCGCTGCATCCTTCCGGATGGGACTTTCGATGCGGAACGGTTCAGCAAAAAAGAACTGCGTCATTGGCCGGACTACGCTCGTGGCGCGGGAGGCACTGTCACCCGCGCAGCCAAAGCGATTGGCCGTAGAGATGCATCATGGGATAATAATTTCTTTGCATTTCAGAGCCGGGGACGTAGCTCAGAATATGTGAACGCCGGGGCCAACGGGGGTGCCATGAGAGTTGCTCCTCATGCTCTAGCGAATATCTTTGACGAAAGTGCAGCCCTACGAGGCATCTGGCGGAATGTTGTGATAACGCATGGACATCCTCGGGCCCTATGGGGTGCATTACTGTACGGGAAGTGTCTCCTGGTGCTCCTGAATTGGCGGCGCGGTAGCCTAGAAACATTCATTGACAACCTGAGCTTGTTTGTCCAGGACCTTGACCTGAGCGCCTTGGACGGGGGAATGGAAGGTTGGTTAGCCAGATGGCGAGACCACGCTCATCGGTCCTTCGAAGAGGCCTTCGACGAAACGCGTCGGGAAGTTCTCGACACATTGACGGTAATCCACTCAGCCAGGACACAGCCGTTGAGAGAGACCTACAAAGCGCTTGGCTGCTTCGAGCCCGCTACCAAGGGATCTGGTACGGGTACTGTGGCGGCTGCTATCGCATTGTTCGTGAGGCATGGAGGAAACTACGAGCACGCAGTTTTGAACGCCATCAACATGTATGGATCAGATACGGACACTATAGGTGCAATGGTGGGGGCCATGGCGGGAGCCCTCAAGGGCCAGATGGCGATTCCTGATAGGTGGGTGAACGTCATGCAAGACTACGGCTACTTCGCTCGTGCTACCGAGGCGATGACGCGCATTAGCGTTCGAGAGGCTGTTAGCAATGACCTAGAGGTGACCAAGGAACGTGAAGAGGCCGAACGTCAGGATCGTGACATCGTCACATTAGCCAAGGGTCGGCAAGTCTACAAGGGGCAGCGTGTCACCCATCCCCTTCTCGGGATGGGTTGGGTCATCGATGCCCATGCTCAGCAAATCCGTAGGCGGGATGGGGGTACCATGTTACTTGCAAGAGTGGGGTTTGATGTAGGGCAGAGCTGTATATTCCGTTCGTATCAAAGTAGTCGAACAAAAGACCGTTAGCTGCGCTGAAGTTGTGTCTACTTGCTTTCCCTACCTGCTTGCCGTCGCATCGCCGCCAACAGCAGTTGCTCCAGGGGCATATCCGCAAGAGAGGCCAGGCGAAGGTCAGCCTGGTCCAGAGAAAGCTGGCGCGTCAAGGCATTCGGCACCGCTACACAGAAGATGCCTGCCCGTTGGGCGGCCATGACCCCGTTAGGTGAGTCCTCCAGGGCCACGGCCTGGTGGGCAAGCGAGCCAAGCGCAGCCAGCAGGACGTGGTAGACCTGTGGGTCGGGCTTCGTAAGCCTCACGTCGTCAGAGCACTTGACGGCGGCGAAGGCGTCCGCTATGCCAAGCCGGGCCAGGTGACCCGTCACCCACTCCCGCGAGGAGCTGGAGGCCACGCCAAGCTTCAAGCCCAATCGCTGGGCAGCGGCCATATATTCCTTCACTCCTGGGAGGATGGGCTGGTCCTCTATGAGCTCCGTTGTACGCTGGCGGTACCTGACCCTCACCGCCTCCCGGTCCACCGGTCTGCCAAGCTGTCCCTCCAGGTAAGAATAGGGGTCAAAGGCGTCCGACGTGCCGATGGCCTGTGCCCAGACGGAAAGCGGCAACGAACTGCCGCGCTCGTTGTAAATCTCCTGCCAGGCCTGGAAAGCCGCGCCTTCCGTATCCAGGATCAGGCCGTCAAAGTCGAACAGCAGAGCTTGTATCATGCCATGCCTAGTGATTGCCTTGCATATTCCCAGGGGCGAACCTGTCAACTGGAACGCGAACGCTCGGGCTAGGTTATTCGGCCACGTTGAAGGAGGGGTTCATGTCACTGCCGATTTCCTTGTCTGTCGTATCAATGCCAATGCTGGTGACCTCTCGTTGTAGACCAATGTCCTGACCTTGTCACGCAAGCTTCCAGGTGTCCCTAATCCGTTGAGGGCATCAGTCTGTAAGCCGAATTCGGTTGCATAGGAATACGTCAGCATGAGCAGAGTCTCGAAAACACGAAACTGCGTTCCCAGCACTCCCGGTAGGGATCCTGGAAACGCAGTCTTCGAGAACGTTTGGGCAAAGTCCCGCGCGAGATTGAGCCCAACGGCGGAGTCGTAGTTGACCTCATTTCTCCTGTCGATTTGCCAGACTGGATCCCCGCTCACGGGAGTGAGAACCGCAGCAAAGCGAGGCGCAACGAATGGACGCAAACTGCCGACAGAAGTGTAGAAGAAATCCCAGAAGCGTTGGTGAGAGCCGGAGTACGTCGTGCTTTCCTGCCGGAGGTTTAGCTCCTGTCGCCCCGGAGTACCTCTGCTTACGTCCACCACGAATCTATTATTGAAGACAACGGCCCCAAACATACCGAGTAGTGCGCGGGCAGCGTAAAAACTGCCGTAATACAAAGTCACATGCGCCCATGGCGAAGCACTTCCGGTCATTAGATCGAGAGCTCGCCTGTACTGGCTCGCGGAGAACAACAGGGACCTTTCGACATCCCGAAGTGAGCAATCGCGAAACTCTTGAAATATAGCCGTGCTTTCACGGAGTACAGACACGCGGCCTCCGAGTAGGGTCGCCTGAAAATCCTTCAATGAACCCATGGAGGCGCCCGACGTGCCACTGAATGAGGCGCAGTAGTGTTTAGCTTCGCCGATACCAAATAGCATCATGTGAATCTGTCAAGCTCCCTGGAAGACCTGGGCCTTTAACTGATCGTATATCAGCTTGACGCCAGCACTCGCCTGGACTCCTCGGATGAGCTCTGGTCTTAGAGATGCCGCATCAATCCTAGAGAGGAAGGGCAAGAAACCCTTCGCCGTTAGCTGATCGACTGGCCGCCCCTTCGCGATATCACCCAGTAGCCGGAGAAGTGCCCTGAGCACACGCGGTTCAAAGAAACTGGATTTTCCTGAACGCCACCCTTCACGATCAACTTCCTTGATCGCAAAGAAATACTGAGACAGCACAGAGAACTGTTGCTCGAAAGAATACTGACCCAGAGGGGATCGTTTTCCAAGAAGCCTCCTAAGTTCAGGAGCGATGGACCCTTGCTTAAGCTGGATCTCTGGCTGCTCACCAGTCAGATCAATCCTCTGAAAGAGTGGACTTTCTTCCTCAACCGCTAGCTGATAAACCAAGTCAGCAGCGGCGACATTTAGGGGGTTCTCGACTGGTCGGACAAGGCGCACGAGATCCCACCTCAGGGAAGATGGGACCCTCTTTTGAGTATCATTAATCTCCAGGAACAGTCGCGCCATCGCGACTTCTGTCAGACCTGTGTGGATGATGCAGGCATAGTCAGCCGTGAACGTGGAGAATTTCTGTGCCCATAACCTATGCTGACCATCGACCACGAGGAGTTTGATGGCAGAAGGAACTCGCAAGGTTCCGTTGCCCAGTTCAAATGCCCCCCGATCTGTCGCGAGGACGATCGCGTTGGGAAACACGCGGTGCTGGTCAAGAACTGCTAAAGCGATTTCTCGAGCTCGTGACTCTCGTACGATCCTCTGAAACCCCTGGACTGGATCGTTAATGCGCCAGACAGGGGTACACCGTTGAAGCAGCCACGGGCCGGAAATGGCGGCGACGTAAATCTGGGGTTGTTCCTGAAGCTGGAAACCGGAGACCTCAAGTACGTCGGGCTTCATGTGTTTCTAACCCTCTTCCACGAGCTGATATATGAAACGACGACGGGGTACATCAACGAAGACCCGTACTCGTTGCTTGTTCTTCAAACCGAGCTTCTCAGCAACCTCGCGTTTCGGTACCACGACTCTGAATCGACCGTCGGCGTCTTGGTGTACGCTCAATGGCTCGACAGCGAGTTCTTCCATAACCAATCTCCCTCACACCTTGCCTCGACATCGTCAGCGGAGTAGAATCGTCGCTAAGGATCCTCATGAGGATCTTACTCCCCTAAACGAGGGCTTGGATAGCCAGCATGAACGTGTTGCTCGTAGAACCAGATTATTACACCCGCTATCCTTCCCTTGGTCTTTTGAAAATTGGTGCATTCCATAAACAAAAAGGGGACGATGTTCTCCTGGTCCGTGGTAGGAAACCCATAGAGTTTACTCCCGACCGAATCTATGTAACCAGCCTCTTTACATGGGACTGGAAACCTGTCTGGGAGGCCGTTAGACACTACAAGAAGGAGTTCCCGAGGACAGAAGTCCGTCTCGGTGGGATATACGCTTCTCTGCTAGCCGACCATGCAAAGCAATCCGGCGCTGATACTGTCTGGGAAGGCATTCTCCCGCTCGTCGAAGATGTGTTGCCTGATTACTCACTGGTACCAGAGTGGAAATCCAGTCTCCTCTTCGCGACGCGGGGCTGTCCGCGCAAATGTGGTTTTTGCTCGGTGCCTAAGCTCGAGGGAGCGCCGGTTCCAAGCCATGATTCTATTGCCTCCCTCATGTATCCGGGCCACACAAAGGCCGTCTTCTTTGACAACAACATCTTGGCCGTTCCTAATTGGCGTGGTGTATTCAATGAACTTATTGAACTCCAGATGAAATGCGACTTCAATCAGGGTATGGATGCGCGTCTGGTTAATGAAGAAAACGCTGCACTATTGGGCAAGATGGACATTCCCTTCATCCGGATGGCCTACGACTATATAGGCATCCGTCCCTGGATTGAGAAGGCTATAGCTCGTCTCAAGGACAACGGCATTAAAGGCCGGAGGATTGTCTTCTACGCCCTCCACAACTACGTGGATGGTCCAGAGGACTTCTTCCAAAGGGTCAGAGACCTGCTTTCATGGGGCGTCGTAGTTTACCCAATGCGGTATGAACCCTTATGCACCCTGCAGAAGCACAGATACGTTTCGCCCAAGTGGACTCCTGAAGAACTTCGAATGGTAGCTGAGGCCCGACGGGTGCTGGGCTATGGGGGGGCTTTCCCGCCGTACAAAGGCCTAGTGGAAAAGTTCCAACGGGCTAACAATTTCCAAGAAGCATTCAGCCTCCGCCCCATGGGCGGCAATTGGAGGATACCAGGGCCTGTTGTAGAGATGGCTCTGGAGCATGAGCAACAGAGCAGCATCAACAAAAAGTACTTCCCAACGTGGAGGAGGGAAAAGGATTGGCGGAAGACACCACTCGTGACCTCTTCACTTGGCAGATAGGCTCTAAAGGCCCGCCAAAGGTTTGCC
>Ga0209515_10010476_pt1 | contig 10306 bp, 12 predicted proteins | sample Subgroupgradi54m_FD_187454 | JGI IMG/M metagenome (GOLD analysis project Ga0209515, IMG submission 187454) | Subsurface groundwater microbial communities from S. Glens Falls, New York, USA - GMW60B uncontaminated upgradient, 5.4 m (SPAdes)... ...
AGGAAGAACACGAAAGAAGGATTATGGAGACTCAGCAACAAGAACGAGAACTTAACAGGGTAACTGTAGAACATTGGAATGGTGTTCAACAAGCAGTTCTAAAGAAATGGAACTCTAAGCAGGCAGCTATTTTAGATAATAAGGGTAAAGTAATAGACTGGGTTGCATACAAAGAAGAATCTGATCTTGTTAATGCTGGGTAACTAGCTCTACTAATTTAAGGTTTTTTATTAAACTTTTGAGCTTGTTTATATAGAGAGGTTAGGTTTTTACCTTTAAACATTCCTTTTTTATCACTAACATAATCTCCTCTTAAAGGAGTTAATATTTGCCATAATTGGCTTACTTTTTGAGGTCCTAAGTTACGCAGCAGAACCTCAAAAGCAGTAGTAAGCAAAGATTGTTTATGATTTATTTGGACGCTCATAATATTGTATAAACTCCAAAGGAGTTATAACTTTCATCTTTCCTTTATACTTTTTGATTATATCATAATCGCAGGTGATAAAAATATCAGCTTTTGTTTCTTCTGCAGAGGCTAAATGTAAGGCATCAATTGGGGAGATATTTATTCCAGAAGCTAATTCTAGTATGGCCAATACTGCAAATTCACCTATTAAAAGAGTTGGTATAATAGATCATCAAAGATTCATCTTTTACCCAATCCAGTATCATGGGGGCCAATGATTAGGATATAAATATTTTCTCCTTCAATCTGAAAGCTGAATCTGTAATGGATATCTATTCTACCTTCAAAAATATCACCTCCACCCATTTTTCTTGTTCTTAAAGAAGGATGTCGATAATTTGAAAGAAGTAATGTAAATTGTTTGTCGGCTTTCTTTTGAACATTAAAAGGAAGTTTTTGATAGTCTTTCTCGGCAGTTTTAGTAAATTTTACTATCATGAGGCTGTCTTTAATGAGTTAAGGTATTGCTGCAGTTCCTTTTTATTATGTAATGAAGTATATCTTCCGTTTTTAATTTCTTCCTGGGCTTTTTTATTAGACCATTCCCACCATTCAGTAGATCCGTATGGGGGAGCACCTTCAAGTTTTTCATTGAGTAGGGCAATCTCACGAACTAGAAAGTCTAATTTGGAAAGAATTTTTTCAAATGTTTTAGCAGGGATAGTAATTGTTTGCATAATAAATTTATTGTATTAAATAGCTAAATTATTGTCAAGTCAGATATTGATTGATCTATTAGGATATATTTTGATATGTAGATATACACATGCTGATATTTGACAAAAAGTAAGGAATATGATAAAGTAGTAGTACTTATGCAACAAGGTACTACCTATAATGATGTAAATTCTCAAGAGATTGTTTCCAAACTTACCCGTAAAGGACAGATTACTATTCCGGTGGCAGTCAGACGGCATTTAGGTGTGGATACTAATGATAAAGTTGCTTTTATTATTGAACCTAATGGAAAAGTACAAATCACCCAAGCCAAATATCCTACTATTGCCTCACTAAGTGGCGCAGCAGGGAAACTGAAGAAACCACTCCCTTGGAAGGAAGTATTGAGAATTGCCAGGGAAGACCATTTAAAAGAGAAATATGGGTAAAGTGCAAGTTAATTCATACATTGATACTGATGTAATCATTCGGCTACTCACTGGCGATGATCAGCAAAAACGCAAGGATGCAACTGCTCTTTTTGAGCGGGTTGCTAAAGGAGATTTAGTTCTGTCTGCCCCTGATACTGCTATTGCAGATGTAGTTTTCGTACTCTCATCCCCTAAGCTCTATGATTTACCTAGAAGCCAAATCAGGGATCTTTTAGCAGTATTATTGCATTATCCTAACTTCAAAGTAGACAACAAACAAGTGGTGATTAAAGCATTGGACTTTTATGCAAGCGCGAATATAGATTTTGGAGATGCTATGCTTGCTGTCTTAACTCGTGAGTCACAAAATCAGCTTATTTATTCTTATGATCATGATTTCGATAAGATACCGGATATCAAACGTAAAGAACCATAAAAGTGGAAAATTATTTGCTTAAAGAGTATGCTAAAAGTATGCTGGGATTTAGTAAAAAAAGATTTTTCCTGACTTTGGGGTTAAGTATTTTGGTATGGGTAATAAGTGGAGTTATACAGGCAGTAATAGGTTTTTCAGATTATTTTACAATATTCCATAAATGCAGTTTGACTGGTTACCCAATTGCATTATGCATATCAAGTAATAATCAAGTGAAGGTGGTTTTAGTCTCTGTTGTGAATGTTGTTTTCTGGTTTTGGGTAATTCATATATTTTCGGGTTTCTTGTTTCGTTCAAAAAAATATTGAGAAAAGAAACTTTGCTTCATTTTGGAAATGGTTTGACAAAGGGGAGTCTGGATTTAAAAAACAGATTAGTCAGGGGACTAAAAGTTGCAAGCAGTCCCAATAATGCTAAGGTTATTATTCCACCTGAAACTATCAGCAAACCTCCGAGAATTTCTTTTGGGGTATAACTTGTTATTTTGCTAACATTTACATTTTCCGGTTTGTCTAAAATATGACTTACATTTATTTCATCTGAGATATGGCTGGGATTTTTGAAACTGACTCCTAAAATAGAGGGTTGAGTCGGAATAACAGCAGGGGAGGGAGTAGTATTTGCGGAATTACTGTTGTCTGAGGAAGTAGTCTGATTGGTAGAATTGCTATTTGATGAACTGGCTCCTGTATCAGATGAATTATTGGATGTAGCTGGAGCAGAAGTTGGTGTAGGTGTAGGGGAAGTCGTAGGAGAGGGTGGGGTATTTATTTCTATGATGATGGTTTGAGGAATTTCTTCATTTCCTAATTTATCAATAGATTTAATTTGAATTGTAGTTTTGCCCTGAGTATTAATAATAAATGGTCCTGTGTATGTTTGTACTGTTTTACCATTATCTAAACTATATTCTATTCTTAAAATCCCGGATCCGGAATCTGATCCGGTTAAAGTAATAGTCACAGGGCCGGTATAAATTCCGGAAGAATTCTTTGTACCGGAAATTTGGATTGCAGTGGTTGGTGCTGTTTGATCCAAAGCAGCATTTCCTGTGACCTCAGAAGTTGCTAAGATAGTTTGAGTACCTGATGTTAAAGTTGGAGTGATTGAGGAATTAGGATCAAGAACAAATTGCACAATAGAAGAATTGCTGATAGGTACGTCATTATATTGGATAGTTTTTACAATACTATCTTGGGAATAATTACTGATTTTTACCTTTACCTTATTTGTTTTAGTAGAAGTTATCTTGACAGTGGTTTTAGCTGCGGTTTTTTTAACAAAAATGTGCTTTGTTTTACCTAAAGAATCATAAAAAGTATTGGGGATTTTTGTTTCAACATCACCGGAAGAATTTAAACCAGTATGATTGCCATTATCATCATAAAGATTTAAATCCGCATCATCTACGGAAACTTGCTGACCCTCAAAGGGGATTTTTTGATCTTTTACATCAACCGGAAGAGAATTATCATCATTAAGAATAGATTTTACTGTTTGCATAGCAGTTCCGCTTCCGTTTACCAAATCACCATGTTTTTGTTCAACATAATAAATTTTAGTTGCACCTGAAATATCCAAATTATCACTTTTTAAACTGGCACTATATAATGGAACAGTATCATCTCCGTTAATAAAAATTTCATCCTGTTTGGGTATTAAATTAATAGGCCAGGTTATCCACCAGGTTTCTGCAATTTGACCCAAAGTTGGTTGATTTGAACCAACTATTTCGTAGATTTTGGTATCATTAGTCTGGTTTAGTATGGGATCTGCTAAGTTATGGAATTGTTCGGATAATCCAAAAACAGTCATGTTATGTCCTAAATTTGATAAAAGGGTTTTCGTTTGACTGTAATTAAGAGATCCAATAACATTATTGTTATCGATATCTCTATCGTCTTTATAAGGAACCGGAAGATTTTTGTCCGAACCATTATAAAAATCGTAATACTTTAGAGAGGGTAATAATTCAAATGCACTTGGCATATTTTGAGAATCATCTTTAGTCTCGCTAGGAGGTATACCAATTGTAAATAATCGGAAATCGTATCCTAACCAAGAACCATATCTTAAAGTTTTTAAACTATCCACTGATCCTAAATGTGGTACCCCAAGTTCAATTAATTTATTAACTTTAACCGCTTTTTGAGAATCTGAAATATAATATCTGGCAACTAATCCTCCCATGGAATGAACTACCAGATTTACTTTGCTCTGGCCTGATTTTTGTTTAGCTGTTTCAATAAGCGCATCTAAATCTGTTTGTGTACTCCGCACGTCTTTTCTCCAGTCATATGGATATACAAAGAAGTTGGTTCCTTTAACATAACCCATGTTTGTAAAAAATGAATCTATATCAGAGTATCCAAAAGGAGTCAGGTTTCCGGTTAAATTTAAAGAAGCCTCAGAGGTTACCCCGTCCGGCTTTAATCTTAAAACATCAAAATAATCATCATCTCCTAACTTTGCTGCCTCATCCTGATTAACCCAGATTTTTTCATTAGCATTATATCCATGGGAATAAGTTCCTCCATGTCCATCCTGAGAGGACCAGATAATATCCTGTGAAGCTTTTAGTTCAGATCCGCCAATTCCCGGGATAAAAACTACCGGTAATCTTGGAGGAGGAGCATTATTGTTTAAGACAAAATATATATCATCTTTGGTGCTTGTCCAAACATTACATCCGTTATTACTGGATTGTGAATTCCAAACATAGTTTGTTATATCACAGGTGCTATTATCAAAAGCATATCTTAACCCTCCACCCGGGAAAAAATCAGTTGTTTGTGATCCTCCCGGCCCGTATGCTCCGGCTGCAAATTGAATTCTTCCGACTGCTTGATTTGGCGTATTGGCATTACCGATTGTAGCTAAATATCTGTGTCCTGGGATAAAATCATAATTTCTACAGCTAAAATCTATTGTTACATCCTCATATCCGGAAGGGACATTGGAGATATTAAAAGTTAAACCCTCAAGCGGATCTGAAACATTGCCGGAAGGCAGGCAACCAAAAACAACGGAATTATTGTTATCTTTATCATAGATACGGGTATTTTGAAAAGTATAATCAAATTGAGAAAGATGAGGCAAATTAGTATAGACCCTAAAGGTAAAAGAGGTTAGTCTGCCACTTAAATTAGTTCCTAATTCCTGTATTGCTGACCAGACGCTTAGACGGTTACTCCAGGCCTGATTTTGTGTAGCAATAGTGGCAGCTAAAGTATCCCCGGATGGCATTAGGGGTAGGATAATCCAAATAATATTTTCCAAAATGATTAGGTGCAGTTTTTTCACTGAAAAGTATTAGCATGTGAATTGTTGATCGTGAAAAATTTAGTAACAATATACCTTTAAAGTTATTTAAGATAACAAAGTAATGCATAGTATAATTAGAGTATGAATAATCGTAAGTTAGTTCTTAATGCTAGTCAGTTGCGCAAGGGTAGTCTTCAGTCGTCAGTCTTCAGTCGTCAGATAAAGAAAATAAAGCGCAATGAAATATATATTGTTTTAGACAATGTGCTGGATACCTATAACATGAGGTAAACTTCTATTAGAGCTTTGCTCATAATATTGGATCTGTTTTTAGACTGGCAGATGCTGTGGTAAAATAAAAATATATGAGAGCAGATTTGGAACAAATTAAACAGAAAGCATTACCAATTCTAAAGCAGGCGGGGGTGACCCGTTCATGTGTTTTTGGATCTTATGCCAGGGGTGATGAAAGGGGAGGCAGCGATATTGATATATTGATAGAACCGCCAAAAACAATGAGCTTATTTGATTTGGCAGGCCTAAAGTTGGATTTGGAGGAAGTCCTTGGTAAGGAGGTAGATGTTATTACCTACAATTCCATAAACCCTTTATTGAGAGATTATATCTTAAAAGATCAGGTGAGGATTTTATGAAAAAAGACCCTACTGTTTTCCTGAAGCATATTTTGGAATGTATTAACTTAATTGGGGAATATTCCAAAAAGCTTTCGAAAGAAGATTTTAAAGGCAATATAGAACTTCAGGATGCAGTAATAAGAAGACTGGAAATTATTGGAGAGGCTGCGCGCAATTTGCCTGATGAATTTAAGAACAATTATTCAGATATACAGTGGAGACGAATAATAGCAGCCAGAAATATCTTGGCACATTTCTATTTTGGAATAGATTTAAATACGATTTGGAACATAATCAAAAATGACTTGCCTCAACTAAAAGAACAACTGGAATCTATGTTAGAGAATAATAGCTAGATCCCAAAATTGTCTTTATGAATCACGACGGTATCTCCCAGCTAAATGCCAAACAATTAAGAAAGGCTGACCCATCTGTCATTCTGAGCGAAGCGAAGAATCTAAAACGCAATGAAATATATATTGTTTTGGATAATATTTTAGATACATATAACATAGGTTCAATTTTTAGGTTGGCAGATGCAGTAGCTGCAAAGAAGATCTATATTTGTGGAGAATCAGAAATTCCACCAAATCATCGGATTAAAAAAGCCTCCATAAATACTACCGAATGGGTGGAGTGGGAGTATGCAGAAACTGCAGTTTCTGCAATATCAAAGATCAAAAACCAAATATCAAATATACAAATAGTATCAGTAGAACAAGCTGCTAAATCAATCCCTTATGATAAATTTGAGTACAAATTGCCTATATGTTTGGTGGTTGGACATGAAAGTGATGGAATTAGTCCAGAAGTTTTAAAAATTTCTGATGCAATTGTGGAGTTGCCTATGTTTGGAATAAACAAATCCTTAAATGTAATGGTTAGTTTAGGATTAGTGTTATATGAAGTTTTGGAGAAAACTTCTTGAATAGGAGGTTTAAATAAAAACTTCTTATTTGTTTTCTTGGAAATTTTTAAATAGTTTCCAATAGATAAAGACATTCAGCATCATAAACAGTTCAATAATTATTAAGGCTTGTGCTGGAGTTAATTTATCCGCTATTAAGCCAATTCCAAAAATTACCACTGCTAAAAATAAACTTCCTGCCAATGAATTAAGTGATCCCATAGTAGCTCTTTGAGCATAGGTAAATTCCTTCTGCATTAAACTATTTTTTGCTGTGATTGAAATGCCATGGTGTAAAGAGGTAGTAATCATAAGAAATGGAGAAAGTAGGGAGAGAATGCTTAGCGAAATAAGATTAATGATCCTTGTATAAACACTTCCTAAAAGTAAAATTTTAAAGCTTCCGAATTTATCAATAACTTTGCCGCTTATATAAAAGCCTATTGCTGCACCAAAGTTAGAAAGCATTGCCACAATGCCTATCAGCCAAAAAGGCAAAATGGAGGCGTAAAAGGCTCCTCTGAATTGATAGGATGCCTCTCCTAATCCGTAGCTCAAAATACTTGATATGCTAAGTAAACGAAGTCTGGGGTTTTTTATGAAGTATTTTATAGATTTCTGCAAATGATGATAAATATTTCCGCTCTCCTTTCCCTGAAAGCTCGGTTCAACTATTTTTAAGGAGAGGAATAAGCATACAACTTGAGAAAGTGCTGAGAGCCAAAATATGGCTGGAAAATAAACCGAAGATACTATCCCTCCTATTAATGCAGAAATTCCAGCTGAGAGTTGAAGCAAAGACGTAAGCTTACCTAAATAGTGGTGATAACTATCCTCACCTCCTGTTTCTGACAATGTATTGTGGAGTAAAGCGTCATTATTACCACTGTAGAATGAACGTGAAAGCCCTTCTAAAATGGCTCCCAGAACCAAAATCCAATAAGAGAAGCCAAGTGCATAAAAAGAGGTATAAAGAATAGCACAAAGGGCTCCCAGTATGATTGTTTTTTTACGCCCAATAAAATCAGATAAAATGCCTGTTGGAATCTCGAATAAAGCAGCAGAGAACATAGTTATGGAGAAAATACTGGCTCCTAAGGCGTAAGAGTGGGTAACTTGAGAAAAATAAATAATAGCCAACGGGGCATAAAGCTTAAAGTCAGTAAAAAAATTAAACCAGGCCAATAACTTCACATTTTTATTTATCATCAGATGAATTATAACAGTTAGGGTTTATTAGAATTGTTGTTAGATGTCCGTATTGCCTCATGGATAAATGACACTTTACGCCATTCATTGACTCACGGATAAATGTCACCCAGTTTTTGTTGGTTTAAGCCTTCTTAAAACCGCATTAATCTGATCTTTAAGATCAACCAGACTTAAGGTTTTGTATTGAGTTCTCAGTTTATCCTTAACCTTTTTTGATACGTCCCCGGCTCTTAAAATCCTCCGGTAAGGAGTAGTTGCCTTGTCGTGTATCTTTTTTATTTTACTCCCAATTCTTAATTTTTTCTTTAGTTTCATTACCGGTAGGAAAAAGTTGGTGTATAATCGGAGCAGTTCATACAACTCATTTAATGTGTCAACCTGGGCTTGGGTATCAAACCTACCATACCCAACCCAGTTTCTGACAATCGAGTCATTTTTCTCCTCGACATATGGGTTGTCATTCTTCCTGCCGGCTCTGCCTCTGGTAAAGGTAATATGTTCCTGAATACAGTATCTATACAAATGGGCATTAATGAACTCACTGCCTGAGTCAGAATCCAATCCCAGGAGAGGATATGGTAATCTGGCCCTGATTCTCTCAATACCAGCAAAAACATGGACCTGAGCTTTATTAAAAACAGCTGCCTGTTCAGTCCACTGGACTTTTACATCAGTCCAGTTTAAAGTCCAGGCAAAGTCTCCCTTAGCTATACCGCCATCATGGCCACAAAGATCAATCTCAAAAAACCCTACCTTATTTTCATTCCACTCATCCCAGGTCCTGATTGGTATCTGGGATTTTAAAAGTGTTCCGGGCTTTGTATAGCTTTTGCCTTTGAGTTTAGGTCTTTTCCTATACTTTTTCATTAACCGGTCCATAGTTGCCGGAGACATACCGATAAATCTTTTTCTGTCATCAGCAGAGAGTGTAATTCTCCCGGCTTTAATCAGTTCATCTGCAGCCAGCTTAAGTTGAGGCTTTATCCTTTTTGATGCTATCCAGCCCAGTAATTTCCAAACTTCTCCTAAAATATCCGCATCTTCTTTAGTGTAAATTTTATGCGGCCGGTGAATGATCTTTTTCTGATGTTGGTAGATCCCCAGCAGTAATTTGATTGCATACTTTCTATCGTAACCGGATGTTTTAGTAAATTCATCTAAAATGACAATCTTTTCAGGTTTCCTGGCTATCTTGTATCTTTTTCTTAAGAATCTCAGATACCCTCTATCCTGTTTGGTGATCATGTTAATCACCTCCCATCGGACAGAATATTTTAACTGCATGGTGTTAATTACCCGTGAGTCAACGATAATAGTAGGGTGTCATTTTAAATGAGTCAATACGACTCATTGACGAGTGGTATATTTTGTTGTTTAATTAAACTTAAACATGGCCAATGATAATGGTTTTGTATTATTAACAGGGACAGCTAATGTAAAGTTAGCTCAAGATGTTGCCAAAATTCTGGGGAAAAATATTGGTGAAACAGTTTCTATATTTGCAGATGGTGAAAAAAGAATTATTATCCCGGAAAATTTAAGAAGAAGAAACGTTTTTATTATTCAGTCCACTTCCACCCCAGTTGATTCAAATATTATGGAGCTTCTTTTAATAATAGATGCTGCCAAAAGATCTTCTGCAGCAGAGGTTTCTGCAATCATTCCATATTTTGGTTATTCCAGACAAGATAGAAAAGATAGACCAAGAGTACCAGTTTCTGCTTCTTTAGTTGCTAGGTTGATTGAATTTGCTGGAGCTGATCGGATTTTAACTGTGGATATACACAGCGAGCAAGAACCAGGATTTGTTGAGATTCCCTGGGATAATTTATATGGTAGTTATTCTTTGATGGATGAGTTAAAAAAGCATTTTAAGTCTAACTTAATTGTTGCATCTCCTGATAAAGGTGGAGTACCAAAAGCAACCTTTTATGCCGATCTATTAGATGCTGAGGGTATAGCAATTGTTTATAAAGAAAGAGATGCTGAAAAAGTAAATGTTTCAAAAGCGCTAGATTTAATTGGAGAAGTTAGCGGAAAAGATGTATTAATTGTTGATGATATGATTGATACTGCTGGAACATTATGTGAGGCTGCAAAACTAATTAAGAAAAAAGGAGCAAAAAGCGTATCAGTTGCTGCAACTCATGGACTTTTTTCTGATCCTGCACTTGAGAGAATTGAAGAAGCAAATCTAGAGAATATTTTTATCACAGATACTGTACCTATTAGAGGAGAAATAAGAAATAATCCCAAAGTTCATATTGTTTCTGTTGCTAAACTTTTGGCTGAGGC
>Ga0209515_10010477_pt1 | contig 10305 bp, 10 predicted proteins | sample Subgroupgradi54m_FD_187454 | JGI IMG/M metagenome (GOLD analysis project Ga0209515, IMG submission 187454) | Subsurface groundwater microbial communities from S. Glens Falls, New York, USA - GMW60B uncontaminated upgradient, 5.4 m (SPAdes)... ...
AAGCAAGCTATTTCCAACGTAAATCGAGAACAATTCTTTACCAAATACAATCATACGGTTTATGGGCCAGAGCAAATGGTGCTCGATAATGGCATGGCCTACGTTATGGGCGAATTAATTGGAGATGGAAGCACAAGGAAAAGTCATTCAATTGAAATAGCTTTTGGAAATAACACCAGACATGTGCCAATAGTAAAACAAATACTAGATGAAAAAATACCAGGACAAGCACGCATCTACAGCCAAGGGAATAGCACGAACATAAAAATTAACTCTATAATGGTGAGAAAACACTTCGAAAATCTTGGCATTGAATACAAAAAATCCCCACAAAAGAAAACACCAAAACAAATTCTTGGCTCTCCGCGGACTGAAATTGCAGCTTATCTAAGTGGATTATTCGACAGCGATGGCACTATAGTAGTAAAAACTGGAAGAAAAAAGACAAATATAAGGATAAGGCTGTGCTCTTCTTCACTGGAACTACTGAGGGAAACTCAACTACTTTTAAATGAATTTAAAATCAAATCTAGCATTTTATTTAACCGGCCAAAAGGAACACCAGTGGGAAAGCAACCGCAATACAAGTCAAACTATGACAACTATGTGCTAAGCCTCTCGGGCTTTGATAGCTACCAAAACTTCGCTAGAGAAATAGGCTTCAAGGACCAGGCCAAGGCTTTGAGACTAGGTGAATTTATCAAAGCAACAACGACAAAGCCACAGAATTCAAGGGGGCTATATTTAATTCCACACCCAACGAAAAACGAGTTTATAGATGAAGGTCGCACAGGAAAGAGCCTACCGTTCGCAGTTGAAAGAGTTAAAGAAGTTAAAGAAGCAGGAGAGGACGAAGTATACGACCTTGAAATTGAAGGAATTCACATGTTTTCCGGCAATGGCTTCCTTGTACATAACTCTATGTTTGGCTTCGCTTGCAACGAAACACTGCAACTTATGCCGTTGCCGATAATGTTAGCGCATGGTTTAGCAATGAGACTAGCCGAAGTGCGAAAGAAAGGCATTTTACCATGGGTGCGGCCAGATGGAAAGTCACAAGTTACAGTCGAATATAACGACGGAAAACCAACCAGGGCAGAGGCAGTTGTCATTGCAGTTCACCACAATCCAGAAATTAAGCGAGAACAAATTATTCGCGAGATAAAAGAACAGGTTATAAAACCAGTTATTGGAAAATACCTCGACGATAAAACAAAAATTTTCATCAATGAAACGGGCATATTCGTAGTCGGCGGACCAGAAGCAGACACTGGATTAACAGGCAGAAAAATAATCGTTGACACTTACGGCGGCTACTCACGCCATGGCGGAGGGGCGTTCTGCGTAGCTGGTAACTCGATAATAAACACAGAAAAAGGCCTAGCCCCAATCCGCTTTATGGGAAATATAAAACCAGGAACCTTAATTAAAACAGATATTTCACCAACACCCTTAGAATCCTGGATAGATCAGGGGACTAAAGAAACGCTGCAGATTAAAACAAGGGACGGCTATGAAATTGAAGGCACAGCAAACCAGTGCATTCGCGTAATTGACAACGCTGGAAATTACAACTGGCGTAGGCTGGACGCTATTAAACCTACTGATTCCATTGCAATCCAGCGTAAGAACCGTTTATTCGGGCAAAGAGCTGAAATTGACTTTATATTTGAACACCAGAAAGGCACTTTTAGAAAAAACGAGTTTAACTTCCCGCAAGAAGTAACTGAAGACTACGCTTATCTGATGGGCTTGCTTACTGGCGATGGCAGATGCAAAACCAGGGATGGGGTTCAAGTTTGCGTTTGCGAAAAACAAATGGAAAACGTCGTCCAAACGCTACTCAAACGCATGTTTGGAAAGGAAGGCAAAATATTTGGCCACTGGGCATTTTACTGCGGAGTTGAATTGCGCGAATACCTTGCTCAATTAGGATTAGGCTATTGGCGCTCATGGGAAAAACATGTTCCCGCTAGTATACTTCGCGCACCCAAACCAGTTGTTGCTGCGTTTCTACGCGGATTATTTGATACAGATGGAACAGTTAGGCTTACTGGACGCAATAAAACCGCTTTTGATATAAGCCTAGCAACAACGTCTAAGGAGTTAGCCTTAGAAGTACAGCAGCTACTGCTAAATTTTGGCACGGTAACAAATATACAAAAAGTTTTACCAACTGGAAAGATAGGCTATATTGGCAACCGAGCTGTTCGCTCCAAGCGGCTGCTTTACCATGTTCGCGTAAAAGGATCGGTAAGCGCGCAAATTTTCAGGCAAGAAATAGGTTTTGGATTGCCGAGAAAAGCAAAAATTTTAAACTCAATTGAAATAAATGGACGAAATTTCCTTACAGTGCCAAACCAGCGTGAGCGGATAAAACGCCTATGGGCTAAACTTTCCCCTAAGGAGCATCAGGAGGACAAAGCTAATATTTCAAGATGGCTAAGAAGCCCCAGTTACAAGGGAACCAAAGAACTCACTTATGCTAAATTAACAGAACTCTTGGATGCTTACGAAGGTAGGCTTGCAGGCGATTTAGATTTTGAATATCTAAGAACGTACTACGCCATGGGGCATTACTATACAACAGTTAAAGGCATTCAAAAAAGCCAGAGTCATGTTTATGACTTCACTGTTCCAGGCGCGCATACCTTTACAGCAAATGGCTTCGTATGCCATAACTCTGGCAAAGACCCTTCAAAAGTTGACCGCTCTGCGGCTTACATGGCGCGCTACGTTGCGAAGAATATTGTTGCTGCAGGACTGGCGGATAAATGCGAAATTCAACTCTGTTATTCGATTGGCGTTGCCCAACCTGTAGCGGTTTACTGCCATACTTTTGGCACTGGCAAACTGGCGGATGATAAGTTGGCGGAAATAGTTCAAAAAGTTTTCTCCTTAACACCTAAAGCAATAATTGACCACTTGAAACTCAAGAGGCCAATTTACAGAAAAACCGCAGCTTACGGCCACTTTGGAAGAGAAGACCCAGACTTCACTTGGGAGAAAACCGACAAAATCGAAGAGTTGAAAAAGGCGGCACAGCTTTAGACGTGGCGTAGGATTTCGTATTCAGGTGGACGCACGCCTCCGAGTTTTTTCAACGCGGTTAAAGCCTCTTTTGGCACACCGCCAATGATTACGTTAGCCCGTCCAGGTAAACCCTTCCCGAGGTTAGAATTAGTTCGCTGAACAAAACTACCCGTTGATGGGTCATAGGAATGCACTTCCACATGATGCACTGCTAACCGCTCAGGTAACTTTCCAGGCCAATGTGTTCCGAAAATACGTAATAAGCGTGCATGAAATTCTTTAGGCGTAAAAGGAGTGTTAAATTCATGTTCAACAAGTCGTTGCCCATCTAAGTCAAATGATAAAGTCCAAGCATTATGCCCCCGTTTATGCTTCAGTTCACTTAGCATAGCTTTCCAAAAAGCGCCATAGCTTTTTTTTACAACCATAAAATCACAACGAAATATTGCAAGTCTTAGCCTTTAAATTTCTTCATTTCTTAGCTAATTCCTCAAACTCTCCGATTTTTTTGTTTTTCCTAAAGTTGTTCCAAAGAAAAACCTTTCCATTCATAGCAATGTACACGCCATACGGCAGCGTTTGTACAAATGCAAGTGCGCTACCGAGATTGAAAAGCCCGTCGGAGCTTCCAAACTTGTATGGAACCATTGCACCAGTTAGAACAATAGTTTTGTTCTTTATTGATTTGCCAAGAACTGCAGCCGTTTCCTGCATGGTATCTGTTCCATGAGTAATAACTATTTTATCTTCCTTAGCAAGTCTACAATTATCAAGAATTATTTTTCTATCGCTATCAGTCATTTCAAGACTGTCCACCATCATCAAAGTGCGTATATCTAGCTCAACCTTGCACCGCCCAAGTTTCAACATTTCAGCAATATGGGTGTCCTTGAAGAACAGTTTGCCGTCTACCTCGTTATACTCTTTGTCGAAAGTTCCGCCGGTTATAAATAGTTTAACTTGAATTACCATCTTAACACCTAGGAATATTACATTTAAATCGCTATGCTACTAAAACTCCCTCATCACTTTCATCTCTTCGTATCTTTTTTCTATTTCGCCGTGGGTTAGTTTCTCCATTCTGCGGAGTGAGAAGTCCTCAGCGTTGAAAGAAGCAAGCACGGAACCGTAAACAATGGCACGTCGCATGTTCTTTTCACTTATATCCTTAGTTTTAGCTAGGTAGCCAACAAACGCGCCGCCAAACGTATCTCCACACCCAGTTGGATCCTTCACAACTTCAAGCGGATAGCCACACGCGGAGAAGTGGGAATCTTTTGTAAATAGTAGCGAACCGTGTTCACCTTTTTTGATTATAACCGCACGCGGACCAAGAGAAAGTGCTTTTTTAGCCGCGGTTACTAAATTAACGGTTTTAAACAACTCCCGCGCCTCGCCGTCATTTAGAAGTAGAACGTCAACTTTGCTTATCATTTCCAGCAATTTCTCCTTCTTGTGCTCAATCCACAAGTTCATAGTGTCCATGGCAACGAACTCAGGCGAGCGCAGTTGCTTGAACGCCTGCATTTGGACATCGGGGTCTAAATTTCCAAGGAAGACAAATTTAGCCGCGCGGTAAACTGGCGGCAAATTAGGGGAAAATTCAGTAATGCAATTAAGTTCAGTGCGCAGAGTTTTGGCTTCGTTCATGTCAAATTCGTACACCGCACCCCAGCGGAACGTCTTGCCACGGCGAACAACTCCATCTAAATTAATTCCGCGTTTTTCAAAAGCTGCAACGTGATGCTTGGGAAAATCCTCGCCAACTATACTGACAAGACCAGGCTTGGCGAAAAATGAACAGGCAAACGAAGCGTAGCTACCTGAACCGCCCAAAGCGCTTTCAACCTTGCCAAAAGGCGTTTCAACGTCATCCAACCCAACTGTACCAAGCACAACTACGTCGACCATGAAATCCACTTAGAATAGTTTGGGCAAAGGCAATTTAATACCCGCAGCACAAAACCACATATATGTCCCCCTACTCCGCCGCAGATACGTAAGAATTTAAACCTATTCAGATAAATTAAATGTATGATAACTGTCGAACAAACCATTAATAGATTCGTAAGGGATAAAGGCGGAAGCGGAACGCTTCTACTTAGGCCAGCTACACTGCGGGAAGTTGACCAAATGCACGAAACTGGAATTCCAACAACTCAACTTAGAGGAAAGGCCACGCGCTACACTAGCAAAACGCTGGCAGATGGCTTGAACGCTAGAACTGAACCAATGCACACGCACAAAGTAGTTGTACTAATACCCGAACACGCGTCAACCCAAAGTATCTTTGCGCGTAGTAGAGTACCTCCAGAATGGGTAGTTGGCGCATTTGTAATCCAAGGAGGGCGGTTCGTGCCAAACCACCGCTTTGACCCACAGCACCAAGAATAAGTAACCAACTTGCTAAACCGCGTTTAATTTAAACCTTCAATTACCTTAAAACTATCAGCATAAACTATGGGCCTGTAGCTTAGCCTGGCAACCCCCCTTCTTTCTTAAAGAAAGAAGGCCGTTGACGGTTCAAGAAAGAACTCTTCGGTTTACCTTTAATAAAAGAAAGGGCGTTGGGCAATTGGAGCACTCGACTGATAGAAACTTTTTTCTTTCTAAAGAAAGAAAAAACTTTCATGAAAAAAGAAAGAAGTTTTGGGAAAAAGAAAAACTATTCCCTCTAGAAATCGAGCGGTCATGAGTTCAAGAAACCCTTCTTTTCTTTGCGAAAGAAAAGAAGCCTTTCATGGGAATGAGCACAAACGCAAAGCGTTTGTGACTCAGACATTTTGCTTATCAGCAAAATGCTGAGAAAAGAAATAGTCTTCATGGAAAAAGAAAACGGTTTGAACCAATCTCATCAGGCCCACTAAATATTTCAACAAAAACGGCGATAAAATATATGCGTGAATTACTTGCAGAATTCATTGGAACATTTGCACTAATCCTAGTCGGAGCAGGTTCAGTTGTGCTAAACGCCGGACTAGTTGGAATAGCGCTTGCACATGGGTTAGTTGTATTCACAATGGCAACTGCGTTTGGAAACGTTTCAGGCGGGCACTTTAACCCCGCAGTTTCACTCGGAGTGAGGTCAATGGGCAAAATTTCTCGCATACAATTAGCTAAGTACGTAGTGGCTCAGTTGCTTGGCGCAGCTGCGGCAGGCTTAGTGCTGCTTTACTTGTTTGGAAACACAGCTAACCTTGGAACACCCGCACTCGCTATAAATATTGACTTAGCCAAGGGAATTCTCATTGAAGCAATTATAACGTTTTTCCTGGTTTTAGTTGTGCTTAACACCGCAATTGTCAAAGAAATCCCGATGGCACCGCTGGCAATTGGAATGACTCTAGCATTAGATATTTTATTCGCCGGGCCATTAACAGGCGCAGCTGCCAACCCAGCGCGGGCATTTGGACCAGCTCTAGCATCAGGTTACTGGCTGAACCAGCTGGTTTACTGGATTGGGCCAATAATTGGCGCGCTGCTTGCCGCAGTGGCAACTAAAATAATACATCACGAAAAACTCGCTAACCTGGTGTAAAAGGAAACAAAGGCGAATTCACATGTACAAAGGCAAAGCTGAAATTGTTGAAATTATTCAAGAGACGTATGACACTAAAACTTACCGCCTACGCTTAGAAAATGGAGCGAAAATGGATTTCAAGCCAGGGCAATTCGTAGTGCTTGCAATCCCAACTGAACTTGGAGGCGGGCCAACATATTCCCGCGCGTATTCAATGGCTTCATCGCCAACTGAAGAACTAATAGACTTGACAATGAACGTCGTAGGCACAGTTACAAAGAAAATGAATTCATTTGAAACCGGCGTAAAAGTAAATGTCCAGGGGCCATTTGGGCTATTTGTGCTTAACCCGGAAACACAACGCGACGTGGTTTTCATTGCAGGCGGAGTTGGCATAACGCCGTTCCGCAGCATGTGGCGCTACGTAATTGGAAAAAATTTGCCCGTTAAAATGACAATGCTATTTTCCTGCAAAACCGAAGACGACTTAGTTTACCGCAGTGAACTTGAAGAGATGAACCAACGCGAAGATTTCAAACTAGTGCTTACGCTTACCCGCGAACAAGGCGAAGAATGGCACGGCTTACGAGGAAGGATAAACGCGGATTTCATCAAGCAAAACATTGGCAAATTGGAAAGCAAAACGTTCTTCATCTGCGGCTCAAATGCAATGAACGACGGCATGACACAAATCCTCCTAGAGATGGGCGTGCCGAAAGAAAGAATTAAAACGGAGAAGTGGGGAGAATACTAATTTCAATAAAGAATAACGCACACCCTATACCAGCAGTAATCTATTTAAATATAGGACGTCATATATCTTAATATGGCTGTTTCGGCTTGTTGCGATACGCGCGGTTTTCTTTCGCTTTATTTACTTTGGCTATTGTCAAAACGAAAAATGTACGGCCAAGAACTGGCAGATGAAGTTGAAAAGCGAAGGGGAAGAAGGCCTAAACCAGGGACACTATATCCAGCGCTAAAAGCACTGGAAAAGAAAAAACTGATTAAAAGAAGCGCAGAAAAAACTGAAATTAGCTACTTCCTAACTTCAAAAGGAAGAACAGCGCTTCGCGAAGCTGTGAAGTACTTTAGAAAGGCCTTTTGGGAAATAATGAAATGAGTTAAAATTTAAATAAGGGGGGAATTTTTATGGCAGAGGATTTAAGCGCAGCTAAGCTGACAAAAGAAGCACAGGTTAATCCGGAAGAGTGGAACAAAACTCCAAGCGATGAAGAAATAGCTGAAACTATAAAGGCAATTGAAGCACGGGGAATAAAAGTTGTTCTTGTTGAAAACAAGGCAGAAGCTCTGCACAAACTAACCGCATTGATTCCCGCAGGCGCAGAGGTAATGAACGGCTCGTCAACAACGTTAATTGAAATTGGATTCGTTGAACTTCTTTCAAGTGGAAAACACGAGTGGAAAAACCTCCACGAGACAATACTCGCTGAAAAGGACAGTGCCAAGCAAAGCGACTTACGAAGAAAAGCAGTAACCGCGGAATACTTTATAGCTAGCGTAAATGCAATTGCAAAAACAGGAGAGCTAGCGGCATGCGACGCAAGCGGAAGCAGAGTAGGTGCATTTCCATTTGCAGCTAAAAACTTGATACTAGTAAGCGGGGCAAACAAAATAGTGCCAACCTTAGAAGCTGCACTTGCTAGAATTAAGGAATACGCTTTTCCGCTTGAAGACGTGCGCGCTAAAAAAGCGTATGGAATGAACAGCAGGCTTGGAAAAATAGTTATCATTGCTAACGAGATGTTCCAAGGCCGCACAACCCTAATATTAGTAAAAGAAAATTTAGGATATTGACCTTAGCATGAACCCCCTTATGAACGCAATTGAAATAAATAATTTAACAAAGAAATTTGGCGAGTTAACGGCAGTTGACTCTGTTTCAGTTAGCGTAAAGCAAGGGGAAATCTTCGGACTGCTCGGCCCGAATGGTGCGGGAAAAACTACCCTTATTTCAATGCTCGTTACAATGAAAAAACCCACCGCAGGCAAAGCAACTGTAAATGGGTTTGACATTGCTGAACAGCCAGACGAAGTACGCAAGAGCATTGGAATCATCTTTCAAGACCCTTCGCTTGATGAAGAGTTAACTGCTTATGAAAACCTCGAGCTCCACGCTGCAATGTACGGCGTTGCACAAAGCGAGATTAAAAAGCGCATCAACGAAGTAATTGAAATGGTTGAGCTGAAAGATAAGGCAAATGAAATCGTCAAAACTTTTTCAGGCGGAATGCGACGAAGGCTGGAAATCGCACGCGGGTTACTGCACTATCCAAAAATCCTTTTCCTCGATGAGCCAACAGTTGGCTTAGACCCACAGACGCGCAAGCACATTTGGGAGTATGTTAAAAAACTAAAAGACGAACGCGGGGTAACGGTTGTACTTACTACACATTACATGGAAGAAGCCGACTCCCTTTGCGACAGAGTTGCAATTATTGACAATGGAAAAATAATTACACTCAATAGCCCAACGGAGTTGAAAAACTCACTAGGTGGAGACACAATAGTAATCGCAACGTCCAAAGCCGCTGAATTAGCTGCAAAGGCAAAGAAATTCAAATGGGCAAAAGAAGTAACCCCACACGATGGAAAGCTGACAATTAGAGTGGCAAATGGAGAAAAGAAAATCCCCCTATTGATAGAAGCAGCGCGGAAAAGCAAAATTTCCATTCAATCAGTAAGCTTACATAAGCCAACACTTGACGATGTATTTCTACACTACACTGGCAAAACAATCCGCGAAGAAGAGCGGTCAACAAAAGAATCTATCCGAATAAGGACAAGAGCATGGAGTGGAAGGCGATGAGCGAAGCAAGTGCAGTTTACTGGATGTGGAAACGTGAACTTATAAGGTTCTTCAGGGCAAAAAGCCGAATCTTAGGAAGCTTAGGCATGCCGTTCCTATTCCTAGCAATACTCGGAACAGGGCTGAACAATGCAATAAACATCCCAGGATACAGCGGAAGCTACTTGCAGTTTATGGCTCCTGGAATAATTGCCATGACCTTACTATTTACCTCAATTTTCTCCGGCGTAATTGTAATAATGGACCGCCAGTTTGGCTTCTTGAAAGAAACACTCGTTTCGCCAGTAAACAGAAGCAGCATTGTAATCGGCAAGTCAATCGGAGGAGCAACAGCAGCAGTAATACAAGGAATCTTAATGCTCATAATCGCAGTTGCACTTGGAATGCCAATCAACTGGATAATGCTTTTACCCGCGCTAGCCGTAATGATGCTAATATCAATGTCATTTGTCTCTCTAGGGTTAGCAATGGCAAGCACAATGGAAGACATGCAAGGATTCCAGTTAATAATGAACTTCCTCGTTATGCCGCTATTCTTCTTATCAGGCGCGGTTTTCCCACTTTCCAGCGCACCGCAAATAGTGCAGTATATCGCATACATCGACCCCCTCACTTACGGCGTTGAAGCCCTGCGCTTCCTACTCCTCGGATACACAATCATCCCAATTTACATAAGCATAGTGGTGCTTCTCCTCTTCTTTGCCCTAACAACCGGAGTCGCAGTGCACTTATTTAATCGGATAGAAAATTAGCTAAAAATCATACTTAATTTTTCTAATTCGCTACTTTTACAGGGGAAAAGCTCTTATTCTAAGAAAAACACCGTATAGTTATGTCTTCGTTTAAAGAACGCTACAGCATACATTTGTGGATGAATAAACATTCGCACGAGTTAGAACAACACATAAACAAAATTTGTTTA
>Ga0209515_10010480_pt1 | contig 10304 bp, 8 predicted proteins | sample Subgroupgradi54m_FD_187454 | JGI IMG/M metagenome (GOLD analysis project Ga0209515, IMG submission 187454) | Subsurface groundwater microbial communities from S. Glens Falls, New York, USA - GMW60B uncontaminated upgradient, 5.4 m (SPAdes)... ...
CTGAACTTTTGGCGTATGACACGGCATACGGACCGTGCTTTCCATTACGCACGATGCGGGTAACGACCGCGAGTATCTGCTCGTCATTCATACCTGTTCCTCCCTTTCGCATTGAGCTTTGCCTCTTTTAAGATCTCAAGCGCACTATCCTTTGCGCGCGTGCCAACTTCAACCTCCGGTTCAGTATCAATCGAAATGTCGTGGAGAATCTGTGGTTCTTCTCGCGGCACAACGGTCTCCGTGTCCTTGAGTTGCACTTCGCCCATTTTGGCAAGAGCGGCAAGGAGGGCAAGCACTCTATCGGCTTCCTCGCAGTCTTCGGCACGAAGCAGGCTCCGCACCGATTCAAGCCTCTTCAACACCGATACATGATGCACCCTGGCAAGCGTGGCAATCTCTTCGTAGTGTCCCCGCATGATCATGTGCGCATCTTCCCGGACCTCATTTTGCAGACGTTCAATGAGGCGCAACTTCTCTTCCACAACCGAAACTACTCCTACCAGATCAATCTGGTCAGATTCGGTCGCATGGGTAAAAATCTGCTCCGGCTCCGGCTCTTGCACCCGCGGTGGCTCCATTGGTAACGAGGTTTTGCGCCGCGGTCTATAACTCACCGAGTTCCAAAGGTCTTCTAAACTTCTGGATGCCTCCGGAGCATCTTTAACGAAATGGACAAGACTCCAATCTGTTTTCCCCCCTTCAACTATCTCGTTTTCAAGGATGTGGGCATCCCGAAGCGGCATGAGCGCGCGCGTAACCGAGCCGGAACCGCTTGCCATACCGAAACGGACCGACACTTTTTTAAACAGAGACCGAACCTTGCCGTGGAACGTATCCACCAGCTGAAAATCCGCGTTTTCATTTCTCCAAAGTTCGTCGCACACGAAGTGATAGATCGCCAGCTGCCGCGGACCCCACAGAGGATTGGGAATGGTGGGAAGCTCCTTGGTATTTTCATCGGTTTTGGTCCTCCGTCCCTTGACAACGGAACCCCATATCTCCTTGGGCGTTAAAGAAATCAAAGGCACATTATCCACGAAACTCAAGATCCACCAACCATCCGGTTTCCCGTTCAGAAATTCCTGCTTCAGGACATGGTACTTTTGCAATGGCTTTATGGCATCACCGACAAAACCGGATGCGACCTCAAAATATTTCATGAGTTTCGGATAGAGCCCATAAATCCTACCCTGGAATTCATCCTTTAGCTGATAGGTAGGATCTACCGACTCATGATTGGGATCGGTGCCGCTCCACAGTTGGTCGTGTAAAAAGCAATAGACCGCCAACTGCCGGGGACGCCATATCCCCGCAGGAACATGATGTAGCTGGTTTACCGCTCCAACAACGCTCTGTTCTTTCATGACCGCCTCCTCTTGCGTGGTAAGAATATCCTCTTTGCCAACCGCCGCCACAGGTTCGTCATGGATTGAAAAATCAATGACGGGAACTTTTTCAAGTGTCTTCTTCTCAATCTCACGGAAGATGTCCGCTTCCTTAATGACAAAGGATGGGGCAACATGCCGCACCGTATCAATAATCTCATCAACACACGCGGATAAGCTCCATTCTTTGTTTGGCGTGATGTCAAACAGATACTTTTTCCGCTGGTAATATAATTCAACAATAACTCTCCTGCCGTTGCCCTCCTTAAACGCGACCGTCTCGGGATGGATATTACTCGGTGGTTCATGCCGTATCCGCATGAAACGCACGGACCAGACCGATTGACACGATTCAATCGCCTCGCCGAGTTCGCGCACGACCGCGGGAAGCCGGATGTCCTTGGCCACGAAAAACTGATCGCCCACAATCTACTCCCTCTCTTGGTTTGAGTGATATTCGATTGTTCATGAGCTGGCAATACAATAGCATATTTCACTGATTCTTACAATACCTCCGCGCTCTCTTGCAGTTCCCCTCTATTTTTTTGAGCACGATGACCCACCCCATGCAGTACTATTCTTTAAACAATCAAATAAGCGCCGGCGGGAAGCGCTTATTAATGACCGGCGAAAATAGGAAAAGAGACACCTCACGAACCACCCTTTTCCGCCAGAAGGCCTTTGACGAATTCCGAGAGTTTTGCTTCGGCGACGCTGATGACCTTATCCGCACCGCCGTAGTAGACGATTAAGCGGTCTCCCATGACCACCGCGCCGCAGGAGAACACCACATGAGCAACCTCGCCTTCCTTTTCGTAGGGCATCTCCGGCTCAAGGATCGGATCTTCCGTCCGCGCGATTATTTTGAGAGGATTTTTCCGGTCAAGCAAGACGGCGCGCAGATGATAATGATGATCCTGCCGCTTTGAGATACCGTGGTAAATCAGGAGCCATCCGTATTTGGTCTCAATCGGCGGCGCGGCGATGCCGATTTTTTTACTGTCATGATCCCCCGGCCGCGGGCTCATCAGCACCTTACCGCCGATCCACGCTCCTTTGCCAAGACGCAACGAATCAACGAAATCAAGCCAAATACTCAAGCCGATGCGATGCAAAATCGCATACTTGCCTTTTATTTTTTTGGGGAATAACGCCGCATCTTTGTCATCTATGCCGGGAGGCGAGATGAGAACGGGACGGCTCCACTTCTTCCATCGCTTTGCCAAAAAATCATTGACGCTGATAGAGCTCAATGCCACGCGCGGCAGATTGATACCGTCGTATGCCGTATAGCACATGTAAAGCCGCTGACCGATTTTGGTAATGCGCGGATCCTCACAGCCGGAATTGCCTCCGGCAACACGCTTTTGCTCAAACTCCTCGCGCGGAACATAAATCGGTTCCGCAAGCCTCTGGGTAAGCGTAATGCCGTTCCTGGTTGCGGCATATCCCATGACGGAGGTGTTGTCGCCTGAAAGCGCGCGATAGACCAAGTGAACCTGATCTTTGGCGATAAACGCCGCAGTGTTGAATGTCGCCCGCGCCTCCCATGCATGATTGGGGTTGGGCTCGATAATCGGACGCAAAACGGAGCGGCGCAATAAAGGCGGTTCGTGCGCGAGACGGATAGCCCGCAAGAGCCCCGCGAGAGGAAGGGTCGCACCGGCACAGGTCGTATCCGCGGCACCGTAGTAGAGGTATGCTTTTTTATTGCGTATCAGCAATCCCGACGGAAAGATAACATTAGGCACCTTCCCGAATCGTTCGTATCGCTCTTCAGGTACAAGGAGCGGATCGCGGGTACGCCCTATGATACGCAAAGGATTCGTGAGATTGAGCACTGCGGCTTCGATACCGAATACGATCGGCGGAGAGAAGTAATTTTTTATGTACGCGTAGAAAAATAACCAGCCGTCTGCCGTACGCACCGGCGGGGTACCCACCTCGACATGATCGCGCATATCGCGGCGCAGGGGCAGGACATGTGCGTCGCGATTTTGATACCACCTCTCCCAATAGGATTGGGACCAAATATCCTTAATTGAATCAAACAAAGCCAGACAAATAGTCGCCGGAGGCTTATCCGTATGCACCGAGAGCAGGGCGGCGAACCTTCCTTTTATCTTCTCCGGAAAAAGCGTCATCGCCTTCGCGTTAAAAGGCGTGACGAGATGTTTTTCAATGGTGATAAAGTCTTTGGTAACGGCGACGGCGACTTTGATCCCGTCGGGGGTGAAAGGATAGGCGGAGAGCGCGGTATAAAAAATATAATATGTATCGCCGAGTTTGGTAATACGCGGGTCTTCGCATCCGAAGCGCTCCCAGTCGTATTCCGGCTTGATAAGCTGACGGCGATCCGTCACATGGACGCCATCGGTGCTCCGACCGTAGCCGATGGTGGAGAGCTGCAGGTCATGACCTTCGTGTTGGTGCGTGGACGAAACGGCACGGTAGACGAAATGAATAATGCCGTCATCGCCAAGGGCCGGACAACCGTTGAACGTCGCTTCGGCTTGCCAGTCGTCCTGCGGAACGGGGGCGATAAGGGGATTTTGTGTCAGCCGTTGCGCTTCCATATCAATCGGAGATTATAGACCGTGCGCATGAGTGCAGGAGAAAAGATCATTAATGGAAAAGGTTTTACGATAAACGCGGCTTGCGAACCGCCTGCAACTGCGATTGCTTTTTATTCATCAATGCCTTGAGAAACTCTTCCAAATCGGCGGTCGCGACACAGGCAACCGTATCGGCACCGCCATAGTAGACAAACAACTGGTCACCAATGACTACCGCGCCGCACGAATAAATGATACCCGCCTTGTGACCCTCATTTTCATACGCTTCATCGGGCATCAGAATCGGTTTTGGGGAACGGTATAACACTTTGGTCGGGTTTTTGAGATCCAAAAGCATCGCCCCGATTTTATATTTATGGTCTTCTTTTTTCTCCGTTGCGTGATAGAGCAGTAGCCAGCCGTGTTTTGTCTTAATGGGCGGCGGCCCGGCTCCTCTCACAAAATTGTCCCATGTCTTCTTTCGCTCAACGCGGGCATAACCGCTTTTAATGAATGTTTTTTCATCAAAATGATCAAACGTGTCAAAATAGTCTATGAGAATCTTCGGTGAGATGCTGTGCAGAATCGCATATTTGCCGCCGATACGCTCCGGAAACAAAACCCAATTTTTGTGTATTTGCCCGGGTGGCGAGATCAGCACCGGATGCGTCCATTTCCACCGCTTCCGCAAAAAATCATTGAGCTTGATCGAAGTAAGCCCGATGCGCACCGACGCCCATCCGTCAAAGGCGACAAAGATGACGAATATTTTATCGTCAATCTGCACCATACGCGGATCCTCGCATCCTCCCCAGCCGCCTCCCGATTCATAAGCGATGCGAAAGGCGACCTCGTCAAAACCTCCTGAATCTTCCGCTTTCGGTGCGGTATACACCGGCTCCGACAAACGCTCGGTAATGCCGAGTCCGTCACGGCTTGCGGCATACCCGAGGCGGGAAACGCCATCCTCACCGAGCGCACGGTACAAGAGATGGATTTTGTCACCGCTGTACAGGGCGGCGGGATTAAAAACCTGGTACGACTCCCACGGATGCTCCCCGTGCGGCTTGAGAATCGGATTTTGTTGCGATTTTTCCAGGGATGCCCGCGAGGAATTCGTTTTCGCCGGTTGCCGCCGAGGGACGGCGCGCTTTTTCGGTTGAGGTCTCCGGACAACTTTTGATTTTAACGAACGAAGTTTTTTTATCTTGGATTTTGAGGAAGATTTTATCAGACCGCGCTTGCGGAGAGGCACGCGTTTTGAGCCCTTTTTACCGGCACTATTATTTCGTTTTATCACTTTCTTGCGAGCCATGGAAAGTTTGATGCTTCTCTACGAGTTTTATTATTTCATGGCGATTTATCACAACATTGTCCCCCCCCACGACCCAGTATAACCAAACTGAAAAGAAAAAACAACAAATGGGCTAAATGTTGCCAGTAACTCCGTATGAGAAAAGTATACCATGCCTGGAAATACTAAACCACAAGCCATCTATCGTGCCGCCATTAATCTCCGGTGCTCTTCGGTATTCAGTGCGCCGCATTTTTTATATTTGTTCGTGCATCCACAGGGATAAAAAGAGGAAAAAGCTTGCAATAATGCTCCGCCTGCTCGTCTGCTAAGCCGCCAAGGGAAGGGGGTGAAATCGGGTGTTTCCACACGAGATCGGCTCCGTTAGGGGCTTGGCAGGCGAGCGGTTGCATCTCTGCGATTTTTCAAGGTTCAACGTCATTATGTGCTTACTCCTAACGCAGTCAAGCTGTCGGAGTGGATAACTCCTAACGCGCCGCAGCGCGCTTTTTCTTGGCGTACTTCTCCTTATCTCGCTTGTAAATTTCGTGCACTGTGGACACTTTCAGACGAAAAATCCGCGCCAATTCGCGGAATGAATAAGTCTCGGGATCCTTATCCCGAAGCTGGACAATCTGCTTGTTTCGCGTGGTGTTCGGCTGCATGCTTACATAGTAAAGCCACACTCCGAACGCGTCAATAAAAATCAGTGCGCCATATGGGGATAAGTCATATGCCCTTGAATTGCCGATATCGCTGTTCAAGCTCCCGATCGGTCATCATGGTATAGACCGTAGTGCTCTGCACCGTGGCATGGCCGAGAATGTTCATAACATCCGCGGAGGATCCACCTTGCTTGATGATATCGTGCCCCATGTGGTGACGGAAACTATGAGCGTTCATATTCGGTATTTTTGCTTTGTTTGAGTAGCGTCTTAGCATCTCGCCTACTCCTTTCAAATTAAAACGCTTTCCACTTCGACCATGCACTCCGGCATTGCAGATCGAAATGAAAAGCGCATCAGGTTCATCAAAATTCATTTTTTTCTTAAGACTTTCTCGCTTCTCGAGCCATCGCTTCAAATTCTCATCGGTTGTTTTTGTCCAGAATATCTCTCGGATCGGCCGGCGGCCTCGCGACTTCTCGGTGCGTATAACTGCCTTCGTCACATCAGGTACGAGATCGGTTGTATTAAGTGACAGGACCTCGCCGTTTCGAGCTCCGGTATCCCAGAGCAAACTCACAATCGCGAGATTCCTAATGTGGCGCGGGTCGTTTGTGTTGATTGGAATCGCATCAAGCAGTTTTTGATAATTTCCCTCATCAGCCACGCGCGGAATTTTGTATTGCTTTGTCGGAATCGGAATGAGCCACGGATCAACCACCCGGTAATTTTGTTTGTGATAAAATTCAAAAAATTTCCGAAGAGCCATGGCCTTCGGAATAAATGAATTATAATCCCAATTGAGTTGTTGCATGAGTGCGAACCATGTAGTGATATCTTGGAGGCATATCTGCTCAATGTCGCAATTTCTCACATACACACAAAATTGCCTCAGAATCATGTCATAGCCCTTCACCGTCCCCGGACGTACTTTGAAGCCGCGCCAGAGTTTGAATTGTTCAATGGCATCTTTAAATGTCATAAACACAAATCCCGCCGAGGCAATCAGCGGGGAATTGTGCCGTGTCCGTTCCCTCTTGCGAGGATCCGGGCGTAGTCCGCCAGCTGGCGGTGCAGGACTTCTCCTGCCATGAGAACCATAGCACAAATCCGTTGTTGCCTCAACCCCAAATCTGGGGATGACCCTAATGAAAGGGCAACGAGTCTGAAAGTTAAGTTGTTGTTTGTATCTTTACATAGGTAAGCTCTGCTGTCAAGGTACGCCTCCCACAGCTTCCCCACACTTTTTCTTTCAAAAAACTACCTATTTATGGTAACGTACCGACCATGTCAACGATCAAAATCGATCCATTTTCAACCATTCGAAAAAACGCGCACATCTGGCGCGGCGAAAGAGCATTGATCTGGTATCAAGAACGACTTGATGGTTCATTCACGATCCTCACGCTCTACGATTTCGGTGATACCAAGCGCCGACTTTTTCTTGAGATTGATGACAAAGATCAAAAAGTGGAGTTCAAGAATGATGAGTTGTCAGCAGAAGCTTATCAGGAACTAAAATCCGAGATTGAAACAATCGAGAATATGATGGATGGCTCAAAATAAAAAGATTTCTGCGATTCTTGTACAATTAGATATCTAGACCCATATCATCACGATATAATTTATAGGAAGTTGACAGCTCGAAGTTATGCACATACTATTTTCAGGTACCCCTGTGGTATACTTGAATTGAAAAGGAGACCCTTCAAAAGAGTCTCCAATTCTCCTCTAAAATGGCCTTATCTTGTTATTTCACAAGGTTTGGCTGTTTTAGTTGTGGCGAAAATGGATTTCTCGCCGGAAGAGCCTGCGGTGCTTTTAGCGCCTTAATCTCTTCTGCCTGTACTGAAGCAAGGGTATACAATTGCTGTACGGTTTGCTTCAGTTGAGCAACTTCTTGGTGCAGAATGATCCATTGGATTGCTCCAAGATCATTCAATGCCCACAATCGTTGTGTATCCATAGGATAAATAAAGAGGACTTATTCTAGCTATCTGTATTTGTAGTATGCAGTTTTTCTGCGAAGTCGAACCGCTTCGTAGCCATTGAAAAGCCGATAGCACGCTAAACGGGAAAAGCTGCCAAACAAAAACCATGTTGGCAGAAAAAGAGAAAACCCGCGTTGAGTTGTGGGACTGGCGGGTTCGGCCACTCTTTCGAGAAGCCATCCCCCACACAATGTGGGAGTAGGTAGTAAATTACCAGTTCCCACAACTCAAGGCAGGTTTATTTCTGCCGAACCACTTTTACTTCGGTTACTACGCCGAAGGTTCTATATTTTCAAGCGATTTCATTATATCTTTGCGGATGTTTACTCGTCAAGTATTCTCCTGTGCATAACTTCACGCCTGACCTTGACAGCCTTCCTTTTATTTTGGTATACTTACCCCATCGATCCTTGGCGAAGGCCTGCCCTTTTTGGCAGAGATTGGTCCCGCAAGGGAATAGCCAAGGTGCACACCATAACGCCCCTGTTTTTCAGGGGTTTTATGATACCGTAATGTCTCGGATATAGCCCTGCTTTTCAGCCCGCTTCAGCAGAGCTTGAGCATCCGGATGCTTGAGTAGGGCGGCACGCAGACATCCCGCCCACATATCTGCAAGGCGTATCAATGGCTCGCTTTCATCTCTCCTGCTTTTGACGAGCCGCAAAGCGATCTTCCGTGTTCGGAGTGCGTTGGTGAGCTCTTTTGCTTTGAGGCGATCAATGCCGTCTACATAGATGGTGGCGCGATATTTCTTATCCCCTGCCGCTGTCTTAATCGCCTTTTCAAGCATATCAATCATGGGGAAGAAAAAAGGAATCGGCTTGCGGTAGGACCCGAAGTATATCTCGCCAGAGGCAACTTTCCGCTCAAGAAGAGAGGTCAAGTATCGGATTCTGTTCTCGTTGCGTACCTTGTGCCACTTTTTGCGATTGGTTCCGGCGAGGCGTTCAAGATCCTCAAGCTTGTTTCGAATGGATTCTTGTTCTCCTTCAGTGATAACCGCGACCACAACAAAAAACTCCGAAGACGGATCCTGACCTGCTTCATCCACATAGCAGTAGAATTTTTGCATAAGAGTAATTTGACCATAGCAAATTTATTGATTTTTGCCAATCAAAAGACTCCATCGTCCAATGGAGTCTTTTGTGATATTTCGATCTTCCTCCCTCTATGAGGGAATACCCATCATAAGGCTCTAAGCCAATACAGAAATGATACGAATCCAGAAACAGTGTTTTCAGGAGAGAGAAGAATGATTCTCCACTCAACCTTTCGGCAGGTGGAGGATTCTCATCTCACACCGCCGCTAGATCCGATTCTGATTGACTCAAGAGCCTTATGATGGCTACTTGTTTTTCCCTCTGATGAATTCACTACCGCCAGTATAGCGTAATGAATTCATTTGAGGGAGGTAGAATCGCTTCTACCTCCGGTTATATCTCTTCACGCATGCCTGTGCGAGGCAGTGTGATTATCGTGGTGTGCCCACGGCCGGATCGGGATTTACCGGCTAACCAAAATTTACAAATTCGCTAACAAATCATCCAACTCTCCGAGGCCTTCCACGATCACCGCTTTTTCGGCGGCGATCTTCGCCTCGCGAGCTCGTTGCTCGCTTTCTTCCTGCGCACGCCGAGCAGCATAGCGTGTCGCCTCTTCCTGTTCATGGCTAAGCTTGGCTTGCGCTTCGCTCAACCATTGAGCATGCGCCTCTCGTGACGCGAGTGTGACTTGGTCGTAATATCTGACCCAGCCACTGTAACCCTCGCCACGGTCGCGCGACACACGGAGACCTTCGTGTGTTATCCGATGCTGAAACTCCGGAGGAATCGCAACACCGTCAAACATGGTTTCGAAATCTGCTTTGGCTTGTGTCTCGGCGGCTTGGCGGGCTTCGTACTGCTCGCGCCACTGCCGCTCCTGCTCCTCTTTCGCAAGCTTCGCCTCTTCCTCTTCCCAAGCTCTGCGAGCTTGGTCTCGGGCGACGCCTTCCCGCACGGCCTCGGGTGTCGGCTCGTAGCCGAAGACTTGCCGGAGCAATTCGTCCCCGTCATTCAACAATTGGGGATCAAACTGCTTTCCGTTCAGAAGGTACTGGATCGGGCCCCCTGGCCGATACCCGCCCTTCGACATGGCCGACTTGCCGTAGTCGTGCCCGCCCTGCCCGCTTACGCGAAGCAGAGCACGAGACATGAGAGCTTCGGTCATGATGCGAGAAGAAGATTTTCCGGCGTAGCCGCTTACGCTGACGCTATCCGGAAAAACATCCACACTCCAGCCGCTTTGATAGCCGCCTGATCCCCAGGTACCCACAAGGTACCAGAGGCCATGCATACCACGGTGCCTATCAAGGGCGTTGTGGCGACCACCCTTGAGTGTCCAGTACTTCGGCTTGTCGTCAGTAAACTCTCGGG
>Ga0209515_10010481_pt1 | contig 10303 bp, 9 predicted proteins | sample Subgroupgradi54m_FD_187454 | JGI IMG/M metagenome (GOLD analysis project Ga0209515, IMG submission 187454) | Subsurface groundwater microbial communities from S. Glens Falls, New York, USA - GMW60B uncontaminated upgradient, 5.4 m (SPAdes)... ...
GCGGTCAAGGAATTTCGATTGAAATTCAAAAATATCGAGCTGGCCTGCGGCAACGTTGCTTCTCGGGAAGGCGCTAAGTTTCTGATGAACCTCGGGGCCGATGCCGTAAAAGTTGGAGTCGGACCGGGCCGCGGGTGTCGGACCCGCTTGGAAACGGGAGCCGGGGTGCCCCAGCTTCAAGCCATACGTGAGGCATATATTGGAGTGAAGGGGGAGATACCAATCATTGCCGATGGCGGCATAAAGAATGACAAAGATATTGCCTTGGCAATTTTTTGTGGAGCTTCGACAGTAATGCTCGGAAGCATGCTCTCGGGCACCGATGAGGCACCCGGGGAACTTATAGAAGATCCAGCCTCAAAGAAAAAAGTGAAGATCTACCGAGGCATGACATCACCGGAAGCTGTTTTTGACGGTCCGGAAGGGGAGGACAGCTTGGAAGAGAGATTCAATACTCCAGCCGAAGGCCAGGCCATCAAGGTCGACTACGTCGGAAGCGTAGTCGATATCATCAAAAGAGTCCGGGGACACCTGCAGTCCGCGGTAAGCTATGCCGGTGACACAGATCTTTTTCATGCTCACCAGAAGATAGCCGCTGATCCTGAACGGTACCTAATAAAGTTGACGGAAGCATCAAAGAGAGAGTCATTTGAAAGATAACAAAGCCCAATAAAAATGGGCTTTTAATTTTGGGAAAAATGTGGTAAGATTTGCTAATAAAATTCCCAAGTAGTTGGGGGTGTAGCTCAATTGGTTAGAGCGCTTCCCTGTCACGGAAGAGGTTGCGGGTTCGAGTCCCGTCACTCCCGCCATGAAGTGGCATAGATTGGCAATAATATTTTCAGTTGCGCTGTCCCTGTCCGGCCTGGTAATAATAATTTTTAGATTTGATCCATATCAAGCAAGCCATTTTGTTAAAACATTATTTTTTAGTTCGATTTTGATAGCTTGTTTGGGACTGACAGCAGGAATACTTTTATGGAAAAAGGAATTATAAAAATAGAATCCAAAGAAGCTCAAGATATTATACGGGCTTTGCAAAAAAGAAGTGATCCGGAAGCGGAACGCATGAAGCGCTTCTTAGCTATGCCTGATCTAACGCGATTATCGGATAGCCCAATTTATGAAATGGTCCAGAGAATTCTGGCTTTGCCTGATTACAAAAATTTTGATGTTATTGAGGTGCCAGAGATTGTGCCCGTAGACGTAAGTTTCGATTTGTTTGATTTTCCAAAGGACCATCCTGCCCGTTCGAAGTCCGATACATATTATGTGGACGATGAACATATCCTTCGCACCCACACGACGGTGATGTGGAATTATTACCTCGCCCAAAATGATGTTAAAAAACGTATGGCCGCCGGGAAGCCGGTTGGCTCATTCTCCTATGGTAAGGTTTACCGCAAAGACGAGATTGACAGAAACCACATGAATGTTTTTCATCAAATGGATGGCTGGTATCTCGCTCCCAAAGACAAAGAGATCATTGGTATTCCGGAACTTGAAAAAGTTCTTTCAAGTATTGCCAAAGCAGTATTTGGTTCTGATGTGAAATATCGTTTTAACGAGGATAAATTTCCATACACTGATCCCTCGCTCGAAATGGAGATTAATATAAGTGCCCCCGCCGCTTCGGGCGGGGCAGGTGGTCGTTGGGTTGAGGTGCTTGGTTCAGGGGTAGTAAAGGGGAAAGTTCTTGATAATCACGGCGTTGATTCAGAAAAGTGGAACGGCTGGGCTTTTGGATTCGGACTTGAACGGCTGGCTATAATATCAATGGATCTGCCCGATATTCGTTTGTTGTGGTCACAGGACGAGCGTGTCAAAAAACAGTTAAAACTTGGTAATAAATTCAAAGAGGTTTCAAAATATCCTCCAATAACCCGTGATATTTCATTTGTAGTCGACAAGGGCTTTATTCCCAACAACTACTTTGACTTGATAAGGGATTTAGGAGGAGATTTGGTTGAGCAAGTAGAACTATTGGATAAATACGAAAACGCCGAAAAGTTTGGTTCCGATAAAATAAGCTATACATACCGTATAATTTATCGCTCCAACGAAAGGACGCTGACCGTGGAAGAGATAGACCTCATTCAGAATAAAATATACAAACAGACCGTTGAGCAATTTGGGGCGGAATTGAGGTAGATTTTGCTTGACAAAAATGTAGTTCCTGCTACCCTACTAATAGATGTTATTTTAGAAATGGCAAGTGAATGAAAACAGAAAAGCTGGCAATCGGTCTAGGTGCGTTATCTTTAGTTTCTATGGGCGTAGCAGTTTTATCTAATAAATATAAGGTTCAAGATACAGCATTTAAAGTTACCGTGTTGAGCATTCTAGGTTTGGGGGCTTTGACGTTATTTGAGATAGATGACGTTAGAAATCTGGAAATCAATAAGTTATAAACTCGCAAAGCGAGTTTTTTATTATAAAAATTAGCAACAATTTTAGGGTTGATTTACGTAGTGGAAAATGCTACAATTAAGGAGTAAATATTGGTCCCGCGAAGGCGGGCCGCTGATTTGTAAAATGGCAAAAGAAGATACTCAAAAACAATCATATACAGCAAAAGATATCCAGGTTTTGGAGGGCTTAGAGCCGGTCAGAAAGAGGCCAGGCATGTATATCGGCTCGACCGGAGTTGATGGCCTACACCATTTGATATGGGAGGTTTTTGACAACTCATTGGACGAGGCGATGGCCGGCCATGCCAAGAACATCGAAGTCGCTCTTTTGCCGGACAACAAAGTCCGCGTTACTGATGACGGCCGAGGTATTCCGACGGATCCGCATCCGAAGCTGAAAAAATCAGCTCTTGAACTTGCGGCAACCACCCTTCACGCTGGCGGTAAATTTGGCGGGGACTCATATAAAGTATCAGGAGGTTTGCACGGCGTTGGTTTGTCGGTCGTGAATGCTCTCTCGACTTGGATGCGCGCCGAAGTTCATCGTAAACCGGATATATTTGCCCAAGAATATAAAGTAGGCAAACCAACTGGTCCAGTGAAAAAAATAGGCAAGACCTCAAAGACCGGAACAATAATCACCTTTCAGCCCGACCCGGAAATATTCAAGGAAATAAATTTTGATTGGAATACTATCCTAAGCCATCTCCGCCAGCAGGCATACCTGACCAAGGGAATAAAGATAGTGGTCAAGGATGAACGTGAAAAGATGGCGAACGATTACGCATTCTATTTCGAAGGCGGAATTGTTTCTTATGTCGAGTTTCTTAATCGTAATGAAGAGGCCAAACACAAGACAATATTTTATGTAGGCAAAGAACAGCAAGGCATCTTTGTCGAGGTGGCCATGCAATATGTGGACGAGATAGCCGGCAAGGAGTTGAGTTTCGCCAACAATATCCACACCATAGAGGGCGGTATGCATTTGACTGGATTTAAGTCGGCAATTACCAGAACTCTGAACGACTATGCTCGCAAGAACGGGTTTTTGAAGGAAAAGGACGACAATCTATCCGGAGAAGATGTCAGAGAAGGTTTGACGTCGATAATTTCGGTTAAATTAAGGGAGCCACAATTTGAGGGGCAGACCAAGGCAAAACTCGGAACTCCCGACGCACGGACAGCTGTCGAAACAGTCATCAACACCGAGTTTGCCGATTGGCTTGAGAGAAATCCTCTGGACGCAAGGCAGATGCTGGAGAAGGTTCTTTTGGCATCCAAGGCCCGTATGGCCGCCAAAGCGGCAAGGGAAACTGTTTTGAGAAAAGGCGCCTTGGAAGGCATGACCTTGCCGGGTAAACTGGCCGACTGTTCCAGTCGTGATGCCGCCGAGTCGGAGCTATTCATAGTTGAGGGAGACAGCGCCGGTGGTTCATCCAAGCAGGGCCGTGACCGCAGAACCCAGGCCATCCTTCCCTTGAGAGGTAAAATTCTTAATGTTGAAAAAGCCCGTATCGACAAAATGCTTGCTCACCAGGAGATCAGAGCTTTGATAATTGCCATGGGTACAGCAATCTCTGAAGAGTTCGACTTAAGCCGGCTTCGCTACCACAAAATAGTTATCATGACCGATGCCGATACCGATGGTTCGCACATCCGGACGCTTTTGCTAACCCTTTTCTATAGATACTTTCCAGAGATAATTAATAAAGGCCATTTGTATATTGCCCAGCCGCCGCTTTACAGGATCCAAAAGTCAGGCAAGATCCAGTATGCTTACAACGATCAGGAAAAAGAAAAAATACTGGATGGTTTGAGAAAAGTTCTTGCTGACGGGCAATTAAATAAGCCAAAAGCAAAAATAAATAAAGCAACAAGCGAAGGATGGGAAGTTACCAAAGTCGATGGGGATGAAACTTCCGTTGAAGATAAACAGGAATCAGAAGGAAATGGCTCGCCAGAAAAAATATCAGGGGTTTCCATCCAGCGCTACAAAGGTTTGGGAGAAATGAACCCGGAACAACTCTGGGAAACGACTCTTGATCCGGCCAACCGTGTTCTGCTTCAGGTCATGGTAAAGGATGCCCAGGAAGCCGACAAGATGTTCGACGTCCTTATGGGTTCTGAAGTTATGCCTCGCAAAAAATTCATTCAAACTCACGCCAAGTCGGTTATTAACCTTGATATATAAATGGCAAATTTGGCATTGACTTATGCTGGGAACATATGATATTATAGCCAGATAAGGACGCCTTCGGGCGGTTTTTAAATACAATTAGAATGACCTCAATAACGCAATTTTTGAAGGAAGTGAAAGTGGAATTAGCCAAAGTAAGCTGGCCGACAAGAAATCAGACCATTGTTTATACGATAGTTGTTATCGGAATAAGCTTTTTCTTGGCAGCATATTTGGGTTTGTTGGACTTTGCCTATAAATTTATAATCGACAAGTTTTTGTTAAAATAATAACCAATTTTTAGAACGCCGCTGGCCCCGCCAAATTCAAGGCAAAATCGAGCATTCGACTGAAACATACTTATAGTATGATGAAGGAGAAGCGGAGATTTTAACGAAGAAGTTGGCGGGGAGCGTACTCGCCGATTCAGAAGGCGAGAGCGGCCAGCAAGTTATATGCCGAAACAAGTAACAACTGGGGAACGTCATTGGTACGCCATCCATACCTATTCGGGCTATGAAGATAATGTCGCCCGCAACTTAACCCAAAGAGTTGAATCGTTAGGATTTGAAAATAAGATATTTAGCGTTCTTGTCCCCAAAGAAAAAAAGATAAGGATAAAAGGCGGGAAGCGCGAGACCATCGAGGAAAAGATATATCCTGGATATGTTCTTGTTGAAATGATAGTTGACGACGCCTCATGGTATGTGGTTAGAAATACCCCTAATGTTACTGGTTTTATCGGTGCCGGAACTATTCCCACACCGCTCGCGACCGCTGAAGTTGATATTTTGATGAAAAGGATGGGAGTCGAGGAGCCAAAGTACAAGATTGACGTGGCAGTGGGAGATAGGGTAAAAATAGTAGACGGTCCTTTCAAGGATTTTGACGGCAAGGTATCCGAAGTCGACGCAGAAAAAGGCAGGGTTAAGGTCTTGGTAACAATATTCGGCCGAGAAACGCCAGTGGAACTCGACTTTCTCCAAATTAAGAAATTATAATCATGGCTAAAAAGATCAAAACGATAGTCAAATTACAAGTCGAAGGTGGCAAAGCCACTCCAGCGCCTCCGGTTGGAACCGCACTTGGTCCCCATGGAATAAATCTCCAGCAGTTTGTCTCGCAATTCAACGAAGCTACCCGAGACAAGATGGGTCAGGTTACGCCTGTGGAGATAACTATCTATGAGGACAGGACATTCGAATTCAAACTCAAGACGCCCCCCGCCGCCTATTTGTTGCGGGTCGCCGCGGGACTGGAAAAAGGTTCTGGAGAGCCCAATAAGACCAAAGTCGGCAAAGTGACCAAGGCGCAGGTTAAAGAGATAGCCGAGAAAAAAATGGCTGACCTGAATGCAAACGATATCGAAGGCGCGATGAAGATAGTTGAAGGCACCGCCCGCTCAATGGGGATTGAGGTAAAATAAACTAAACAGAAAACCGCCTCGAGGCGGTTTTCTGTTATCAACAGTGCGGATTAAAAAATTTGGGGTTAAAATAAAACACCTATAGGACTTTTAAAAAGGGGAACCGTGGTTATCAATCCATATTCTGGAAAATATCCCTGTTTTGAAGGCATTGATGCTTCCGGTAAAAGTGGACAGTTCGCGAGGTGGAGGGCTTACGCACAAGCTTTTCATCCCGAAGATTTTTCTCAGATGCTTTTTACCAAAGAGCCAGACACGGATCATGAATCCGGAATAGAGATCTATGACCTACTCCTGAAAAGGCATCCGACCAAGAGTGTGGCTGATATGCACCCTTTTGAGATGCAAAGCCACTATTTCAGGAACAGGATTTGGCATTACAAGAACAAAGTAATTCCGGCCCTTGAAAAAGGCGTGGACGTGGTTTCTGACAGAAGTTTGGCCTCTATTTGTTTCGGTGTTTCTTCACCAGCAGAGTTTAAGCCGCTCATTGCCATAGAGGAACAGGCATTTTTGGGAGCCGAGGTGTCATTTATTTTGCCTGATGCCATTTTGATATACGATGTTTCTGCAGATGTAGCCAGGGAGCGTCTGCTTCTTCAAGGCAAAGAACTCGACGTGTTCGAGAGAGATATAAGTTTCCAGATGAAGGTTCGGGAAAACTACCTGGCATTCGCTGATCAATATCCGAACTGCCACGTTGTCGATGCTTCGGGTACCCCCGAAGAAATATTCATGAGAACCAAAGAAATTCTGGCCCCATTACTAGGACTGAAGTAGAGGATCCCCGCTAAGGCGGGGCTTTTTTTGTGGATAAGTTTCTGATAGTATGTCTAAACCTGTTCTTTGATAACTGGATGTGAAAATGTCTGAAGTGATCGCTCTGGCCGGCTGGCCGCCGGAAGTTCTTGCTTATGCATATGCCATGTATTCGCGTTCGCGGCTCTCAATTAAAGAGAGCATCTTAAAGATTACGAACGAGAAAGCGTCTGGTTTTCTAGACAGCTTTTATTTTGGTTATGGTCACAAGTCCATCGCTGACAATGCTCATGTGCCCCTATCGGTTGAAAATGTTTCAGAAATTGTTGCTTTCGAACTCGAAGATGAGCAACTGTGGGATGGTCAGGAAAGATCCACGAGATATCAAAACTTTGATAGACCCAATGCCTATTTTATTCCCGAAGTAGTTAAAGGCACTCCCGGAGAAAGAAAATATTGTATGATAGCCGACTACCTTCTTGATCAGTACAGGAGATATGGAAGCGTTTGCTTTGAAGCACTGGCCAAGAAATTTCCCAAACCAGATGGGATGAAAGATGCTGACTATGAAAGGACGTTAAAAGCACGAGCGTTTGATATTGCAAGGTACTGGCTTTTCAACGGCATCATTACCTCGGTCGGGCAGATAACAAGTGCCCGGACGCTTGAGGAGCAAATTTGCCGAATGATGGCCTCCGAATATTTAGAAGTTGTGCATATAGCTAATGACATGAAGAAAAGCTGCCAAGAAAAACCATTTTGTCCTGAAGGCAAAGACGAACCTCCGGTTGCACCAACACTTGTTAAACATACGGCGCCTAACGGCTACATGGTCAGAGTAAGAGAGTTAATGGCCCGGATTTTAAAGGAAGAACTAAAAAATTGGATGTATCCCGGGGCTTACAATTCATGGACAAGGCACGCTGAATTGGCCCACCCATTTAGAAGCATTAGTCATGAAATAGTGGCGGGCCTGGTATATGAGGCCTCAAACTTGGCTCTTAGAGATATTCACAGCTTTGTTAATAAATTGCCTTTAGGAAACGTAACGGACATTATATCGAGAGTTCTGGAGCTTCGAGAAAAACACGATGCTTTGCCGAGGGCCTTTGGGGCTGGATATGGGATTCAGTTTGATATCTGCATGGATATTGGCGGAAGGCGAGACCTACACCGCCACCGCAATTGCATTCAATTGCATCAGAGGTTCTCGTTGTATAGAGGATTTGACACCCCAGATTTGGTAAAAGAAGTTGGGATGCAGGATGATTACGAAACAAACATGAAAGCCGCCGCGAAGATGATAAAAGAACTGGGGGGAGTATTTAATAGCGGAGATTATCTAATCCCCTTTGCTTTTCGGGCAGGCACACTGTATAAAATGGATTACCGCCAAGCAGAATACATGACCGTATTGAGGTCCACTCCTCAAGGACACTTTTCGTATAGACAAATTGTTTGCGAAATGGACAGACAACTAAGGGATTTGGTTCCGGGGTTAGAAAAATTCTCAAGAGTTACATCATTTGAACAAGAAGATATTTTCAAGCGATAAGGCCAAAAGGCCTTTTTTTCTTACCAAAATAATGCTAAATTGATAGGCATGAAGTATAAACCAGTCATAGGTTTAGAAATTCACGCGGAGCTGAAAACGAAGACCAAAATGTTCTGCGACTCACTCAACGATCCGGATGAAAAGCATCCTAATATTAACGTTTGTCCGATATGCATGGGCCACCCAGGGACACTCCCTGTAATAAATGCTGAAGCTGTTAGTAAAGTCATTATGGCTGGCCTGGCTTTGAACTGCAAGATTGCCGGAGATACTTTTTTTGAAAGGAAGAACTATTTTTATCCCGACCTACCCAAGGGCTATCAGATAACTCAATACCAAAAGTCGCTGTGTGAAGGCGGACATTTAGATGTTGCTGGTAAGAAAATAACGATAACGAGGATTCATCTTGAAGAAGATGCTGGCAGACTCTACCATTTACCCGGAAAAGACTACTCGCTGGTTGATTTTAACCGAGCAGGGGTGCCGTTGATGGAGTTGGTGACCGAGCCGGATTTTGAAACAGGACTGGAAGTTAAAAGATTTACCGAGGAATTGCAACTAATATTGCGATATATCGGAGTTTCTGATGCTGACATGGAAAAGGGTCTCATGAGGGTTGAGGTTAATATTTCTTTGGCCGGAGAAGATGGGAAATGGGGGACCAAGGTGGAGATAAAGAACCTCAATTCGATAAAAGCCGCTTCCGATAGTGTTGATTATGAAATAAAACGGCAAACTAAATTGTTAGAAGCAGGAGAAAAAGTGGCTCAAGAAACCCGTGGCTGGGACGATTCAAAAAGAGCGACAGTCAGCCAGCGTTCGAAAGAAGAGGCCCATGACTACAGATATTTTCCTGAACCTGACTTGCCGCCTTTAAAATTCACATCCGCCCAGATAGAAGAAATCAGGTCAGCTATTCCGGAACTGCCAGAGGAACGCCGTCAACGATTCAAGAGTCAATATTTTCTTCCGGATGCCGACATTGCACTGTTTGCTGTTAATAAACTGTTGGGGGATTTCTTCGAGCATGTAGCCAGCGAATTAGGCGATCCAAAATTGTATAAACTAGCTTCTAATTACCTGATCACTGAATTTCAGAAGCACCTTGTTTTACTTGACGCGGATCCTGAAGATACAAAAATAACTCCAGAAATGTTTGCCGATCTGATAAAAAGAACTGCAAATAAAGAAATTTCTTCTTCCGGCGCGCAGACAGTGCTGGAAGATATGTTTAGAACCGGCCGCGCGCCGATTAAAATCATTGAAGAGAAAGACCTTGGCCAGGTTTCTGACACTGGTGCATTAGAATCAGTAGTGGATAATGTGATTGCAAATAACCTTCAAGCGGTAGAAGATTACAAAAAAGGCAAGGAAGCGTCGTTGAAATTCCTCATCGGGATGGTGATGCGTGAATCGAAAGGCAAGGCCAATCCTCAAGTGGTCGAAGAAATAATAAAAGATAAACTAAAATGATAAAAAAATTCTTAGCAAAATTGATGAACTGGGAAGCGCCAAAGGGAGCTCATAAACCTTCTGCCGAAGAGATTTTTCAGAACGAGCAGAGAAGAGAGAAAGAGTTGGCTGATGAGAGAGAAAAACAGCACAGGCAGAATAAACAGGAGGAAGGATGGCAGGAAGTTAAGCTTCCCGAAGGGGTCGAACAAAATCCGAAATAAGTTTTTCGGCTTCTCTTTGTCCGTCAGCTGACGAATTTATCCAGTGTATCTCTTTGTTTCTCTTGAACCAGGTCATCTGGCGTTTTGAATATTTTATGATAGCCCGATAAAGTCCGTCTTTCATTTCAGGATAGTTTATTTTTCCGGCAAGATATTCACTCACCCATCTGTACTCAAGACCCAGATCATATAGCCGTTTTCTGCTCACACCCGACCGCAAAAGATTCTTAACTTCTAGAATCATCCCCTGTTCTAATCTTTTTTCGAGGCGGGTTTTGATCTTTTTCTCTGAATCTTTGG
>Ga0209515_10010483_pt1 | contig 10301 bp, 8 predicted proteins | sample Subgroupgradi54m_FD_187454 | JGI IMG/M metagenome (GOLD analysis project Ga0209515, IMG submission 187454) | Subsurface groundwater microbial communities from S. Glens Falls, New York, USA - GMW60B uncontaminated upgradient, 5.4 m (SPAdes)... ...
CGCGCACGCCGCACGCGTGCGCGGTGCGCTGCTGGTCGCGCCCAGTGACGTCGAGGCGCCCAGCTACCCTGCGGGCACGACCGGCTTCGCGCCCATGCCGCTCGAGCGCCTGCGCTTCCCGTCCATCGTGGTCGCCAGCTCCGACGACGAGTACGTCTCGCCCGAGCGCGCGCGCGCCTTCGCGCAGGCCTGGGGCTCGCAGCTGATCGAGATCGGCCCCGCCGGTCACATCAACTCGGCGTCGCGCCTGGGCCTGTGGCCAGAAGGCTTCGCGCTGCTCGCGCCCTGGCTGCGCTGAGGCTCAACGCGGCAAGCGCAGCGTGCGCAGGAAGCCGTCCGCGCTCATCCGGCTCGGGTCGCCTTCCGCCGAATGCGTGGCCGGCCCGTCGTCGAAGCCACCCAGGCGCAGCGCACGACCCGGGTCGACCTCGACGATCGAGCGCAGCTCGTTGTGATGCGGGCCGACCGGAATGTCGAGCCGCGCGCCCGGCGCGCCGTCGCCGCGCGCGAGGAAGATGGCCAGCGGCGCGGCCTCGCTGATGCTGAAGCCGCTGGGATTCTGCGTGTAGCGCGTCGCGCCCACGGCCACGAGCCGCTCGGCGCCGGCCGCGGCGACGTCGAACAGCACGTCGCCGGCTTCGACGTCCACGGGGGTGAACCAGCGCAGCTGCAGGCTGGCTGAGTCCACCGCCGCCGCGTAGGCGTCCCATCCGTCGGCGCCGCTCTGCGTCTGCATGCGTCCGAGCACGTAGGTCGCATCGCCCACGGTGCGCAGGCCCTGCAGCTCGGCCTCGACGGGCGCATCCACGTACATCGAGACCACGCGCTGACCCTCGCGGTCGAGCCGGGTCAGCACGGCGCCCCACTGCGACTTGATGCCGCCGCCCGGGCGGCGCCACAGGTTCTCGTGGAAGTGCGAACGGTGACCGGCGACGACCATGGGCGTGGTGAAGGCGGTCTCGGCCACGGCGACGGTGAACCCGGCGCCGTCGGCGGCGGCGTCGATGAACACATGGAAGGCATTGTCCAGCTGGCCGAACGTGTCCACGGTGCCAGCGGTGGCGCCGCTGATGCCCACGGGAATCAGCACGATGCCGGCCTCGATCACGGTGCGGAAGCGGCGGGTCAGGGTGCCCGACGACTCGATGTCGTAACCGAACGCGACCACGGTGTCGATGCCCGTGCGCGTGACCACGGCCACGTCTTCACCCAGGGGCGCGAGGCGCGCGGCGTCGACGGTGGCGCGGGGTGCGAAGCCGGGCAGCGGCGGGGGAGCGCTGGGGCCGGAGAAGTCGATGAAGGGGTCGTTGGCCGCGTCGGGATCGGCGAGCAGGGTGGTCGCGCGCAGCGTGCCCGAGGCATCGAAGCGCAGCAGCCGGTAGGCATCCGCACCCGCGGCCACGGCCGTGACCTCGCCCGATGGATGCAGGGCGAAGTCGAGCAGCTGCTCGTCGGCCGCGGGCACGTACGAACCATAGAAGTCGGCATCGCTGAGATGCAGGAACCAGCGCAGCTGGCGTACCGGCAGCGCGGGCATCGACTCGCAGCTGGTCGGCTTCTCGACCAGGGCCACGCTGCCCTGTGCGCCCACGCGCAGCTTCACCACCGCGAAGCCGGGCAGGCGCAGCTCGTCGGAGGGATCGATGGTGGGCAGGCCCGCGTCGGTGGCCGCGTCAGTGGCCCCGGCGTCGGCCGGAGCGGCCGGGCTGTCGTCGTCCCAGCAGGCGCCGAGCGCGAGCGTGACGAGGGCCGAGAAGGCGACGAGAAGCGACGAGGTGCCACGAGGCGCGATCATGGGACAAGTTCTCCTGTCCCCCAATCGCTGCAGCCGGCATGCCAGCGCCGTCGCAAGAAACCGCCTGAGATTCCGCCCTGTTCGAATGCCGCCCGGCAGTGACCGGACGACCCTGAGCGCGAGACAGCGCCCGGTTCTAGCGCGTCACCCGGTGCAGCTCGTACGCGCCCAGCGCCGCCAGCAGGTAGCCGAGCGCGCCGATGACGAGCGTCCCGGCGAAGCCGGCGTAGATCGCGATCACCGTCGCGGCGACGGTGCCGATGACCGAGGTCGCGCCGTTCAGGCCCCAGGCCCAGGGCACCAGCGCGGCGTCCTTGCGCCCGAGCATGCGGATGCCCGAGGGCAGCATCATGCCCATGAGCACGCCGGGGAGGGCCACGAGCAGGGCGGCCATGGGGATGCGCACCGCGATGGGCAGGCCGACCAGCGAGCGCAGCCCGCTGCCCAGCACGAAGGCGTAGGCCGCGATGACCACGGCCAGGATGCTGCCGCTGACCAGGAGCGTGCGGCCCAGCCGACCCTCGGCGATGCCGCCGGAGAGCTTGGCGCCGAACGCGGTCGCCACCAGCAGCGAGAACAGCACCACCAGCAGCGCGTACGACGGGTGGCCGAGGAAGAAGGTCAGCTTCTGCAGCATGGCCATCTCGACCACGATGAAGGCCAGCCCGAGCAGGGCAAAGTAGGCCAGCGCGAGGGGACGACGGTAGGCCACGCCGGTGTCGTCGGCGGCCGCGCGCGGCATGCCCTTCAAGAACAGCGGCACGACGATGAAGCTCACCGTCAGCACGCACACGGTCAGCAGCGAGATGAGCAGCCACAGGCTGGGATCGTTCATGGCGCCGCGACCCTGGAACTTCATCATGTCCTTGACCTTGGTGAAGTAGAAGAAGAAGGGCCGGTTGTCAGTGGGCGGGTGCAGCTCCTCGCTCAGCTCGGCGACCGCGGCGCTCCACGCACCCGCGTCGATGAGCGCGCCGAGCGGCTCCGACGCGTCGGAGCGGGGCGAGACCACCGGCTTGAAGCCGCCCGCAGCGCACGCGGCCTCGAGCAGGGTGAGATCCTCGTCGGTGAGCGGGCTGCGCTTGGCCACCATGGTGCCGAGCGAGTCCTTGGTGGCGTAGAAGATATGCTTGCGCGTCTCGCCCGCGGGCACGCCCAGGCGCTCGAGCGTGCCCGAGGCCAGCAGCAGCAGGCGCGCGGTCTCGCCGCGCGCGCCGCTGTTCCAGCGCGTCATGGTGATCGCGCCATTGGGCGTCAGGTGGCTGTAGTAGTCCTCGAAGGCCTCGACCGTGTACAGGTTGTTCTCGGTCAGGGCGAAGGCGCCCGCCGCGGTCGCGGCCCAGGTGTCGACCAGCGAGGCCTGGATGAGATCGAACTTCTCCGCCGCGGCGCGCACGTAGCTGCGGCCGTCGGCGACGACCACGTCGACGCGCGGATCCTGGTACAGGCCTGCGCTCTGCTCGAGGAACTTGTCCTGCATGATGGTCCGGGCGATGAGCGGGTTGATCTCGACGCCGGTGACATGCTTGGCGCCCGCCGACAGCGCGTGGACCACGTCGCGACCGCCGCCCGGGCCGATGATGAGCACCTTGTCGGCGCCGCTCGGGTAGAGCGCGTGCGCCAGCGACGAGATCTCGCCCGCGGGCCGGCTCTGGCCGATCTTGTCCTTGCTGGTGATGGCGGTGGACGCGCTGGCGTCGATCTTGATGTTGAAGGTGTCGTCGACGGTGACGCGCGAGAAGACGTTCCAGCCCTCGAAGCGCACCTTGTCGGCCTTGACGCCCTTGACCGTGGGCACGGCGATGAAGCTGGTGCTCAGGTTGAACAGCAAGAGCGCGCCCACGCCCACGAGCGGCGCCCAGCGCAGCCCGCTCGGTCGCTCGAACATGGCCGCGCCCGCCACCGCCAGGAAGGCCACCCCGATGACCAGCGACGGGCCGCCCAGCAGCCCCAGCAGCACGCCGGCGAACAGCGCCGCCAGCGCCGCGCCCACCAGGTCGAAGAAGTACAGCCGGTTGATGTCCTCGCGGAAGCGGGTCACTGCCAGCGAGACCACCATGCCCGAATAGAAGAATGGCAATGACGAGAAGCCAATCAGCAGCAGCAGCTGCAAGATGGCTTTCTTGGTCAGCATGGGAGTCTGGCTGGTGCCAGTGACGATGACGATGTCCATGGGGTTGGCCAGGACGTAGACGACGAGCAGGATGGTGGCCGCGGCGAAGCGGCGCGCATTCTTGGCCAGCTCGCGATCGAGCGGCGCACCCTTCAGCTCGTCCTCGCGGATGTACACGTAGACCCCGCTGGCGCCCAGGCCGAACAGCGCCATGGCGATGGCCAGGAAGGTGAAGTGGTAGAACATGGTCGCCGAGTAGATGCGGGTGAGCACGACCTCCAGCAGCAGGTTCGCGAAACAGATGAGCGCGACCCCGTAGAGGGTGATCCGAGAGGGCTTCATGTTGCGCGGATAGTGGCGTAGGCCCTCATGAAAGGCAACCGCGGCCCCGGCTGTCAGCGCAGGTGATCAGTGCGCGACAGGGAATGGCACGTCGGGACACCGCGGTACGCCCGGCCACAGTCCCCCGGCGCGCGCCGGGGCGTGCGCGATCTGGGTCACGTCGGAGCGCCGTGACGCGGTCATGACGGGCATTTAGGCGGCGTGCGCGCACGCGCCGATGCGAGCCCTGCGCGCCTGGCACGACGCCTGCTTCGCGTCACCAGCGAGAGAGGACTCATGGATCCACTGCCCCGACAGCACGATCCCTGTTCGGTACTCCTGCTCGACGAGCCAGGTCATGATCTCAAGGCCATGGCAGGAGCGCTGCGCCAGCTCGGTCACGAGGCGGCGACGATGGAACGCGCGAACGGCCTGGCGATGATCCGGCGCATCGCCTGCGATGCCATCGTGATCGCGCTGGGCTGCGAGCAGGACGCGGCAGCGCTCGAGGAGCTGCGCCGCAGCCTTCCCGAGCCGCGCTACCTGGCGCTGGTCGCCTCGCCAGCAGCCGCGATCGGCGCGCTGCGCATCCGCGCGCCCTACCTGCCCCTGAACGCGGGCGCCGTCGACGTCAGTCGGGCGCTGGGGATCATCGAGCCGCGCCGCGTGCGCAGCCTGGCGGACGCCGAATGGCACACCATCCAGACGGTGCTGGCTGACTCGGGCGGCAACATCAGCGAGGCGGCGCGCAGGCTGGCCATCCGGCGCACGTCGCTGCAGCGCAAGCTGCGCAAGCATCCACCCGTGCCCTGAAATGGCATTCAGACTGCCAATGACCGAGCCGTGAATGACCGGTCCACGGGCGCGCCGGTCAGACCCTGGCGAGCGCCTGCGCGAAGTCCTGCCACAGATCCGTCTCTGCCTCCAGCCCCAGCGACACCCGCAGGAGCCCGTCGCCCACACCGATGGCGCGACGCGCCTCGGGCGAGAGCGCGCGGTGCGACGAGGTCGCCGAGTGCGACAGGCTGGTGGCCGTGCCACCCAGGCTGGGCGCCAGCGTGACCAGCTCCACCGCAGCGACGAAGCGGGCCGCGGCGGCGCCGTCGGCGAGGTCGAAGGCGAGCAGCGCGCCACGCCCGGGGTAGTGCACGGCGGCGACCTTGGCGTGCGCGCGCAGCCGTGCGGCCAGCTTGCCCGCGGTCTCCTGGGCGCGCTCGACCCGCACCGCCAGCGTCTTCACGCCGCGCGACGCCAGCCAGGCGTCCATGGGCGAGATCACCGAGCCGAAGCGGCGCGCCACGCCGCGCGCACGCTCGATGAAGTCCGTCTTGCCGATGAGGACGCCGGCGCACAGATCGTGGTGTCCGCCCAGGTACTTGGTCGCCGAGTGCATGACCACGTCGGCGCCTTCGCTGAGTGGACGCGCCACCACCGGCGTGGCGAAGGTCGCGTCGACCACCAGCGGCACGCCGCGGTCGCGCGTCAGGGCAGCGAGCGCGGGCACGTCGGTCTCGCGCACGAGCGGGTTGGAGATCGACTCGACGAGCAGCAGCTTGGCCGGCTGGACCAGCGCCCGGGCCACGGCCGTCACGTCATACGCGTCGATGGTCTCGACGGTGATGCCGAGGCGGGCGAAGTCGTTGGCGACCAGCGCGCCGGTGCCGCCGTAGGCATCGCGCTGCAGCAGCACGCGATCACCGGCGCCCGCGCAGGCTAAGATGGCGCAGCCGATAGCGGCCATGCCGCTCGAGGTGGCGAGCGCGTCCTCGCCGCCTTCCAGCGCCGCCATGGTCAGCTCGAAGCTGCGCCCGTTGGGCATGCCGTTGCGGGCGTAGGAGTAGCCACCCTCGCCGGCGAGCGGACGCAGGGAGTCCTCGATGCTGTCGAACTCCATGACCGTGTTGAGGTAGAGCGGCTCGGTCGAGGGCACGCCGCGCAGGCCGGGCGGTAGCGCCTCGGGCGCGGGGGCGCGCACGCCGTGCGCGGCGATGGTCGACAGTTCCAATCCGTCCCACTTCTTCATGCCAATCCTCCTCGGCCGAGCCCGTCGAGTTATAGTCCGGCCCGCACGCGAATGGGAAACCTCACGCTCACGCATCTCGAGTACTGCACCTACTGCCCGAAGATGTGCCGCCATACTTGCCCGGTCTCCGAAGCGACCGGACGCGAGACCTTCATCCCGCAGAACAAGCAGCAGCGCCTGTCGCAGCTGCGCAAGGGCAAGCAGCCGTACACCGTCGAGACCACCGAGCCGCTCTGGGCCTGCACCGGCTGCCGCGCCTGCATCAACGCGTGCGTGCACGGCGTCGAGGTGGGCCCGACCCTGTTCGCCGGACGCGCCGAGGCGGCCAAGCGCAACGTGCTGCCGCCCGAGCTGCACCGCTACGGCGAGCGTTTCCGCGCCCGCGACGAGCGGCTCGGCCGCAGCGCGCGCGATCTCCTGCCCAGGGAACGCTTCGCCGCCGAGGCGCGCGTGGGCCTGTGGCCGGGCTGCGACGCCATCGACAAGGGCGCCGCCGACGTGCTCGCGCAGCTCGAGGTCTTCGATCGCGTGGGCGCCGAGCATGTGCGCCTGGTCGATTCGCAGGCCGTGTGCGGCGGCTACCCGCTGCTCGCGGCCGGCCTGGTCGAGGCCTTCCGCTGGCACGCCGGCCGCGTCGCGCAGGAGCTGGCTCGCTTCGGCACCGTGGTCATGACCTGCTCCGCGTGCGTGCACACGCTGCGGCAGCTGTACCCGGCGGAGGGCGTGTCCATCCCGGCGGAGATCCTGCACGTGAGCGAGTACCTGGCGCAGCACGTCGAGCGGTTGCCGCGCGCGGTCGGAGCCGCGACGTCTGCGGCTGCGTCTGCGGTGGAGACGGTCTGGTACCACGATCCCTGCTACCTGGCGCGCTGGGAGAAGGTCATGGAAGCGCCAAGGCGCGTGCTCGCGCGCGTCGCCGAGGTGCGCGAGTTCGCCTGGTCGCACGGCGAGACCGAGTGCTGCGGCGGCGGCGGCGTGCTGCCCAAGACCATGCCCGCGGTGGCCGACGCCATGGCCCGACGCCGCCTGCACGAGGTCAGCGAGGCAGGCGGCGGCACGGTGGTGACCAGCTGCGGCACCTGCAAGCACATGCTGGCGCGCAACGCGCCCGCGGGCGTGATCGTGCGTGATCTGGTCGAGTACGTGGAGTCGCGCACGCGTCCGTCGACACCACCGGCGCCATGATCCCGCTCACGCCGTCGTCGCCGGCGTGGGTGGCCGCGGCGCTGGCGGATCTACCCACGCTGCTGGTCGACCACGCCCACTGCGAGCGCAAGGCCGCGCAGACCGCGTTGCGCTTCATGGCCCAGCACTCCGACTGGGACGCGCTCATCATGCCCCTGTCGCGCCTGGCCCGCGAGGAGCTGGTGCACTTCGAGCGCGTCCTGCGCGAGCTCGAGCACCGCGGCCTGCCCTTCCGCGCGCTGCCCGCGGCCAACTATGCCGCCGGACTCATGACCGCCCTGCGTCCGGCCTCGACACCGCGCGTGGGCGCGGGCGTGGTTCGTTCGTGGCAGGGCGAGCGCACCGTCGACGAGATGCTGGTCTGCGCGCTCATCGAGGCGCGGAGTCACGAGCGCTTCGTACGGCTGGCGCAAGCGACCTCCGACCTCAGGCTGCGCGATCTGTACCAGGACCTGCTGGCCGCGGAGGAGCGCCACGGGTCGCTCTACCTCGAGCTGGCCGAGCAGGCCGCGGGCAGCGACGTGTCAGCGCGTCTGGGCGAGCTGGCCGCGCACGAGGCCCAGGTGCTGGCGCGGCCCGGGCAGCCGGTGCGGATGCACGCGGGCGGGTAGCGCGCGCCGCCGCGCCTCCTACCAGAGGTGCAGCGAGGCCGCGATGCCGTAACAGATCGCGCCCACCGCCGCTGACGCCGGGATGGTCAGCACCCAGGCGACGATGATGCTGGTGGCCAGGCCCCAGCGAATGCCGCGTGCCTTGGTGGTCGTGCCGACGCCGATGATGGCGCCGGTGATGGTGTGCGTCGTCGACACCGGGATCTTGAGCGCGGTCGCGGTGAACAGGGTGATCGCGCCGGCAATCTCGGCGGCGAAGCCGCCCACCGGACGCAGCCTGGTCAGGCCCATGCCCATGGTCCTGACGATGCGCCAGCCGCCGAACGCGGTGCCGAAGGCCATGGCGCTGTACGACGCGATCACCACCCAGCTGGGAATCGCGGCGGTCTTGGTCATGTGCCCGGACGCGATGAACACCGCGGCGATGATGCCCATGGTCTTCTGCGCGTCGTTGCCGCCGTGCCCGATCGAGTACGCACCCGCCGAGATCAGCTGCAGCACGCGGAAGGTCTTGTCGACCTTGGTCGGCCGCCAGCTCTGGAACAGCCAGAAGATGGCCAGCATGACGAGGAAGCCGAGCACGAAGCCGAGCAAGGGCGCGACGACGATGAACAGCAACGTCTTCGACACCTTGGACCAGACCAGCACGCCGATGCTCGCGTGCGCCACGCCCGCGCCGCCCACGCCGCCGATGAGCGCGTGCGACGACGACGAGGGCAGGCCCCACCACCAGGTGAGCAGGTTCCAGGTGATGGCGCCCAGGAGCCCGGTGAAGACCACGTAGACGAACGCGGGATCGCCGTACTCGATCTTGATGATGCCCGAGATGGTCTTGGCCACACCCTCGCCGAACCAGAACAGCGCCACGAAGTTGAAGAACGCGGCCCACAGGACCGCGTAGCGGGGCGACAGCACGCGCGTCGACACGATGGTCGCGATCGAGTTGGCGGCGTCGTGGAAGCCGTTGATGACGTCGAACGCCAGCGCGGCGACGATCGTGATGATGACGATCGAGGAGACGGTCATGGGCGCGGCCGGCTACGCGTTCTCGAGGACGACGCCCTCGAGGATGTTGGCCACGTCCTCGCAGCGGTCGGTGGCGTTCTCGAGGTTCTCGTAGATCTCCTTCCACTTGATGATGTAGACGGGATCGTGCGCGAACTCCTTGAACAGCCGCGCCACCGCGCGGCGCAAGATCGCGTCGCCTTCGTTCTCGAGCCGGTTGATGTCGACGCACTTCTTCAGGATCAGCGACGGATCCTTCAGGTTGCGCAGCAGCTTGCAGGCCACGTGCACGTCGAGCGCGGCCCGCGCCAGCACGTCGGCGAGATCGCGCACTTCCTCGGTCATCTCGCGCAGCTCGTAGAGGGCGATGCGCTCCGACGCCGCCTCGACGAAGTCCATGACGTCGTCCATGCGCGTGATCAGGCGGTGGATGTCGTCGCGCTCGATGGGCGTGATGAAGGTGCGGTGCAGCGCCTCGACACAGCGATGTGTGATCACATCGGTCTCGTGCTCGATTTCCTTGATGCGCCGGGCCTTGGAGTCGATGTTCGCGCCGCTCGCGACCATCGATACGAACTCCTTGGTCCCGTCGACGGTCAGGGCAGCGTGCTGCTCGAAGAAGTCGAAGAAGCTGGTTTCCTTGGGCAGGAAGCGACCGAACATGACGAGACAGCTATCACGATGGTGACGATTTCGTGCCAATCACGAAACAAAGTTCACCGTGATGTCACACACGCGAGACGCTCCCATAGAGCGCCATCGTCCTGACCGCCAGCTCGGCGTGCGTCGCGTGGTCATCCGGAGTGACGGCGAGCGCGTCTTCGGCCAGCGCACGCGCCGCGCGCGTCGACGGATCGGGCACCGGTAGCGACGCCAGGTACGCGGTCTTCATGCGGAAGTAGCCGCCGCGCAGGGGAATGCCGGTGGCGCGCAGCCACAGCGCCACGATGGGCGAGTTGAGCACCGCGAGCAGCAGGCCCACGGGCGTGGCGCGCGGGTCGAGCGGCCGCACGGCGTAGGCGGTATCGATGACCAGACGGCCGTCGCGGTCGAGCGCAGCGCGTCCGGCCGCGGCAGCATCGGGCACGATGACCTTGGCCGCGTCGTCGCGCAGCCAGGTCAGGTTCTGCGGCCGGCCCCAGCGGTAGAAGGAGGCACCGGCGAAGCGGCGGCGCTCGCGCGCCTCGAGCACGGCGCGGTGGCGCTCGAAGTACGCCGCGGCCGACGGTGCCAGGCGCGCCAGCGCGG
>Ga0209515_10010484_pt1 | contig 10301 bp, 9 predicted proteins | sample Subgroupgradi54m_FD_187454 | JGI IMG/M metagenome (GOLD analysis project Ga0209515, IMG submission 187454) | Subsurface groundwater microbial communities from S. Glens Falls, New York, USA - GMW60B uncontaminated upgradient, 5.4 m (SPAdes)... ...
GATGAAATGCAAGGAAATCACATCCTAAATCTTGAAAATCTACCTTCATGTGAGGAACAGATTGAGCAGCATCAACAATCAGTAGAGGCTTGCCATAGCAAGCCTCTACAAGATTTTTAATTTTCTTAACATCATTCACGGTTCCCAACACATTTGATTTATGTGTAATAGATATTATTTTTGTTTTATTTGTTATTAATTTTTTAAACGCATTATAATCTAGCTCATAACTGTCAGTAATAGGAATAAATTTAATAATTATTTTTTTTCTTTCTCTTAGCAAATACCAAGGAATTATATTTGAGTGATGTTCCATTTCTGAAAGTAATATTTCATCACCTTCATTTACAATGCTTTCTCCAAGCGAATACGCAAGCAAATTAATTGATTCTGTAGTATTTCTTGTAAAAATTATCTCAGCATCAGATGTAGCTCTTATAAAAGCTCTTACTTTTTCTCTAACCTCTTCATAAGCATCAGTTGCTTCTTCAGCCAGCTTATGGACACCCCTATGAATATTTGCATTGTAATTTTCATAGTAGTTTACAAGAGAATCAATGACCACTCTTGGTTTTTGAGTAGTAGCAGCATTATCTAAATAAATGAGAGGTTTACCATCCCATATTTTACGATTGAGAATTTTAAAATCTTTTCTTATTTTATTTACATCAAACATTTTTTTAATTGGGCAAACACGCGGGTATGCCCCTATAAATTAACCCACCTCTATTTCTATTTCTAACTCATCACCGACCACATTTACCTTATATGTTTTAATCGGTGCAACAGCAGGCATTTTTTTCGCCTCACCCGTCTTAACATCAAATCTTGCACCATGTCTTGGACATTCTATCTGACAATTTTCAATGAGACTGCATTCACCGGAAACTAGCTCTCCATTATCGTGAGAACAGATATCACTAAGAGCAAAATAGCTTTCATCAATATTACAAACTATAATTTTTTCATCACCAAATGTATAAGATTTTGCCTGACCAACTTTAATTTCTGATTTTTTAATTTTAGTTTTTGTTGTCATGATTTATTCAGCTAAACAGATTCTCAGATCCTACAAAGTCATAAGCTTTTTCTGAACATGCGCTCTGACTTCTCCACACAGGTTTTCATCTGGTATTTTTGAAATTGTTGGTTCTAAAAAGCCCTCTATGATCATCTTTTCAGCTTCATTACTAGTCAATCCACGTGACATTAAATAGTAAATTTGATCTTTGTCTACCTGCCCCACAGTAACCCCATGGCTACATTTTTCTACATCATTAGTCAAAATTTCAAGTTCTGGAATTGATTCTGTCTTTGCTCCTTCAGAAAGAAGCAAATTTCTATTTTCCTGAACAGCATTACACTTTAAAGCTTCATGAGCAATTTTTAAATTACCGGTGTATGCAGATTGTGCTTTATCTTTAAGAGCTACTCTAAAATCCAACATGGAGCTTGTATATGAAGAGTTATGATTTATAGTTGTATGATGATCAAATTTCTGATTACTATCACCCATAACAATTCCATAGATAGAAGCTTTAGATTTTTCACCGTTCATAAAAAGATTTATATCTGCTTTTGAAAGTTTACCGCCAAAAGCAACTATAAGATTTGACAGTTCAGAGTTTTGCTCGAAAGACACTTTTTGAGAATAGTGACCTGTGGTTTGTTTTCCACTTAAATTAACACTTAAATAGTTTAGTTTGGCACCTTTACTGAGAAATATTTCTGAAATATTGTTATTTGAAATTACATCAGCTTCCTTTGACATAACTTCATGAATAAGATTAATGGAAGAATCTTCATCAAGCACTACTAGCACTCTTTCTGCATTGAAGCAGGACTTCTCAATAGTTGATTTAACAATTACTGGCTTCTCAACTTTTAAACCTTTGGGAATATATATAAAATAACCATTAGACCAAAGTACCAGATTTAAAAGTGTAATTTTATCTAGATTTGGAGATAGAAGTTTACTAAAATATTTATCAATTAATTCGTTGTGATTTTTAATAGCTGTGTTTAAATTAGAAATAATTAATCCTTTACTTATCAACTCAGCATCAAAGTTAAATTCAATTTTTGAATTGTTAACCTCAACATTATTCACATCAACTGTAAATAATGATGGATCTGTATATTTCCACAAATGACTTACTCTATCAGGAAGAGTTGCCTTACTATAAGCTTCTAAAGCAAAAAGTCTGTTTTTCAAGAGCTCTTCTGGTTCTTTGTTTAGTAGAGAAAGTTCTTTTACCTTCTCAGCAATATCAGGTTTTACTTTTACTGCAGTCATTTTTTTTGCCGTATCGCCAGTTCGCCCATACGCCAGCTCGTTATCCTATAGAACCTTCCATTTCTAGCTCGATCAATCTATTAAGTTCTACTGCATATTCCATAGGAAGTTCTTTTACAAACACTTCCATAAAACCATTTACTATCATGAGTTTTGCTTGCTCTTCCGAAATACCACGACTCATAAGATAAAAAAGTTTTTCGTCTTCTATCTTACTTACCGTTGCTTCATGTTCTATCTGAACTCCTTTTTCATCAATTTCCATAGTCGGATAAGTATCTGATCGTGAATGTTCATCTAACATTAGTGCATCACATTTAACACTTGACTTAACATTTGTTGCACCTTTATGTACCTTTAAAAGACCGCGGTAGCTGGCTCTTCCACCATTTCTTGAAATTGATTTTGAGATAATTACCGAAGTAGTATTTGGAGCAACGTGGACTATTTTTGCACCTGCATCCTGATGCTGATCACTTCCACTTGCCAGTGCTACTGAAACCACTTCACCATGAGCTCTTTCACCCACAAGATAAATTGAAGGGTACTTCATGGTAAGTTTAGAACCCATATTTCCATCAAGCCATTCAACTACAGCATCTTCATGGGCAACTGCACGCTTGGTTACAAGGTTATAAACATTTTTGGACCAGTTTTGAATAGTGGTATATCTAATTTTTGCACCCTTAAGTGCAATAAGTTCTACAACTGCTGAGTGCAGTGAATCTGAACTGTAAGTAGGAGCAGTACAGCCTTCTATATAATGAACTGAACTCCCCTCATCAGCAATTATTAAAGTCCTTTCAAACTGTCCCATGTTTTCAGTGTTTATTCTGAAATATGCCTGAAGCGGTATTTCTACCTGTGTATTTGGCGGGACATAAATAAATGATCCACCCGACCAGACAGCACTATTTAATGCTGCAAATTTATTATCTTCTGATGGAATGATTGTAGCAAAATATTTTTTAACAATATCAGGTTGCTCACGCAAAGCAGTATCCATATCCAGAAAAATAACACCAAGTTTTTTTAAATCTTCTCTAAGGGAATGATAAACAACTTCTGATTCATACTGTGCTGATACCCCGGCTAAAAACTTTCTTTCAGCTTCAGGAATTCCAAGCCTGTCAAAAGTATTTTTAATTTCTTTTGGAACATCTTCCCAATTTTTCCCCTGTTTTTCAGTAGACTTTACATAGTAAAAAATATTTTCAAAATCTATTTCACCTAATAGCTTAGTATCTCCCCATTTTGGCATTGGCTTTTTGTAAAAAATTTCAAGTGCCTTTAAACGGAACTCAGTCATCCACTGAGGCTCATTTTTCATTTTAGAAATACTAAGGACAATGTCTTTTGTAAGACCCTTCCCTGATTTAAAGGCATAATTTTCTTCTGAATCATGAAACCCATATTGATATTCATTATTATTAAGTTCTAGTGCCATTGTTTTTCCCCTATTATTATTTAACGACAGTTAGCCAATCATACCCTTTCTTTTCCAATTCCAGAGCCAATTCAGGACCCCCAGACTCTACTATATTTCCATCCACAAATACATGAACCTTATCAGGCTTTATATAGTCAAGTATTCTTTGATAGTGAGTAATCAATAAAACACTTACATCAGGATTCTTCTTTTTAAATTTATTTATACTTTCTGCAACAAGCTTTAGAGAATCAATATCCAGACCAGAATCAGGTTCATCTAAAATAGCAAGTTTTGGTTCAAGCATTGCCATCTGTAAAATTTCCATTCGTTTTTTTTCACCACCAGAAAAACCATCATTTACATATCTGGTTGCAAAAGCATGATCGATTTCAAGATCATCCATTTTTTCATAAAGCATTTTTCTAAATTCTTTTGGCGAAACAGAATCACCTTTAATAGCTTTATTTGCCTGTCTTAAAAAGTTTGCAACAGTTACACCCGGAATACTGAGCGGATACTGAAAACCAAGAAATAAGCCAAGCTTTGCTCTCTCATTTGTCTTAAGATTGTTTATTACAGTGCCGGCAAACTCAAACTGACCCTTAGTAATCTTATAAGCTGGATGTCCCATTAAAGTATTTGAAAAGGTGCTTTTCCCTGAACCATTTCTCCCCATAACAGCATGAACTTCACCAGAATTAACTTTTAGATTTAAACCATGCAATATTTTTTTTCCTTCAATTTCTACATGCAAATCTTTTATATTTAATAACTCTGCCATTGTCTTTTTCATCTCCTTTTAATATCAATAATTTCTTACATTTCAACTCTGCTTTATTATACTTGACTTTTTTCTCAACATTCAAAATATTTTTGTTTTTCTTACCGTCTCCTTATAATTTTTAAATACTAATACTTAATTCTTTTTTTAAATATTTTGTCAGAACATCTTCTCTTTCCAAAAGGTCTTTTAATGTAATTTGTTTAAAAATATCAAATAAAATAGTTGAAACAGATAACCATACAGACCTAATTGAACAGCAACTTATATGAATACATTTTGAATCATTACCTGTAAATTGCTGACATGATTCAGTTTCAAATATTTCACCACCTAATGTCCGAATTACTTCATCAAGATAGATTTTTTCAGGTGGATTGGTTAATTTGTAACCACCATTTTTTCCACGTACACTTTCAACAAGATTTACCTGCCTTAAGATTGACATTAATTTTGCAGCATAATCAGGGGTAATATGTTCAGCTTTAGCAATATCATCTAGAGATGCTAATTCATTCTTTAATGTAAGTTGGGCCACTTGTAAAAGGCACCTTAAACCATATTCTTCTTGTGCTGTTATTTTCATTTTATATAGCCCTCGACAAGCTCGGGCTTTTATTGGTCAATCCCTTTCATTTGATCGGTTTTGGTGAATAAATCACACAAAACCTTTTAGTTACTATTCCTCAGTTGCCTTGAATAGATACTGGTATTATACCTCAAATGTTGAAAGATTTGTCAAGATTCAGATTTTGTGGGTATAATTTAATTAAAGGTTAATTTTATAAGTAGTAAAATCAATGTAATCAGGAAAAGAATGGAAAAAATTAATAAAAGTGTAGAAATTGTTAATCTTTCTGAAAGTGCTAAAAGCGAGATAAAAAAACTTATTGGGCAGGAGAAAGATACAGATGGAGTTAGGCTAAGTCTCCTTGCCGGTGGATGTTCAGGACTTTCTTATCATATGGAGTTTGACAAAATTAAAGAAAATGATTTTGTTTCAGAAAATGAAGGTATAAAAGTAATTATTGATCCAAAAAGTGCATTGTATTTAAATGGAATTATGCTTGATTACCAGGGTGGATTAAACGGCAAGGGATTTACCTTCTCAAATCCAAATGCTACAAAATCATGCGGCTGCGGCACTTCTTTTTCAGTTGGTGATAAAGAAGTAGTTCTGGAATATGTAAGCAATAAAAAACCAATTAATGTCTGCCCAAGCTCACAGACTCAAGAATAAAATAATTCAGGCTTTTACTTTAGGTTTAGTTATAAGTACTGTTCAATTACTCAATAAAAGGTTTTAATATTCCTTGAATGAGAATTTTAAAATTTCAAATTTTAATTTTTACATTGCTAGCAGCATGTTTGATTTTTGAATTTAAAACTGTAGCTTATTCAAAACCATTAACACTTAACACAACAAAAAATTATCAAGCAATTGTTCTTGGAGAAATAATCAAGAAAGAAGTAAAGAAAACAAACGGTTACTGGATTACTGAATATAAGTTAAAAATAAAAAAATGGTTCTATAAAATCCCTGATATTGAAAAATCAAAGTATGTAACATTAAAAATCCTGGGTGCAGACTTCCCCGAAAGAGGAATAGTAATCAAATCATCAGTTTCGCCTAATTATATTCCAGTCAAGCAAGATGCCATTTTTCTTCTTGAAGAAAATATTAGAAAACAAAAAAATGTTTTTAGCCTTTCAAACAATGGAGTGATATACGGGCAAGAACTTGATATGTTCAAAAATTTAAGATCCATTGAACTTAAAAATAATAAATTTATTCTCACATACAAAGGAAAACAAAAATGAAGAGAACCATACCAATAATATTAGTGTTTTTAACACTGATTCTAATTCCACAAAAATCCTGTGCATTTGTAAGAATTACTGACCTTGTGCTTGGGGACAAATCGGTTTCTGCAAAAGAGATTCCAAACATATTAAATACAATTAAAAACAATAAAATCGCCAATAAAAAAATCAAGGGGAAAAGAAATAAGCTTCCAACCCAACTTACCATAATAGAAGCAAGACAAGCCAATCCATTAAATATACAGTTTGAAATAAACACTTCTGAAGTAGTAACAAAATCTTCAGAAGATGTACAGCTTCCTATTTCAAATACTGCATTTTTAAATTCCATCCAGGAAGCTCTTATGCTTTTTGAAGATATTAATATCGCTACTATAATGTTTGCACCATTAAAACTTACAAGTGCTCAGGCAGATACAGAAGACGGGATAAATGTTATAACTTTTCGTGCAAGCCAGCCTCCCGACGGAGTACCAGCACAAACTTCAATTTTCACTATAGTTAATTATTCCAGGGGATCAAATATTGTTTTTATGAATGAAGCGCTAATGGTAAAACCTGGCACAATACTTGATGCAGATTGTATTTTTGACCCATCGAATGATCCTTGTCTAGCATTTTTTACTACAGAAGGTGCTTTTAAAATTGGAGGGGTTTCCAATCCAATTATTAAAGAAGGTGGGTTTGATGCTAAAATTGCAGGCAAAAACTGTTCAGGTAAACTTGGTGTTGGTGAAATTGTTGAGTTTGCAGTCAAAGGCATTAGCAGAACACTTGGACTTGAACCATCAGCTATAGTAACTGATGCAAATAGCAGAGTGCCTACAGATATGGTGAGATATTCACTTACAAATGACGATAAGATTGGACTTGCAAATATTTACCCGAATACACCAGTACTTCAAGCTACTAGTGGAACACTTTCTGGAAAAGTAATTTTAAATGGAAACCCGGTTTTAGGAGCTCATGTAGTTCTTGAAGATATAACCACAGGCGAACCTGTAGCAGGTACAATTACAAATCTTTTTGGACAATATGAAATAAATGCAGTTCCACAAGGGAGCTATACCGTTTATGCTGAACCATTGGACAGTGCATCAAAAAAACCTGATTTTGTATTAAACTCATTTGCCAACAATGCACAAATAGGATTCACAACTACAGTTTTACCTACGTCAACAATTATTACACCAACAAAAAAAACCACTGCAAATATAGAAGTAAAAGAAAACCCGGACACAGCTTTTAATATAAACTCACAAACGCTTTCTTTTACAGAAACAGATTATCTGGCTTCTGGACAGGGTACATCTCTTTTACCCATAAAAATAATGACTGGAGAAACAAAAAAAGGGGTTCTTCTGTGGGGAGACAATATTACTGTTAACTTTGGCACACTATCTGTCAGTGGATCAGGAATTACTATAAGCAATGCTATTGATCAGCATATACCAATTACTCCAATTGTTGAGTGTGCTGATTGTACAGATAGTGAGACACATATATGCAAAAAAGATCCAAGATGTCCAGCCTCTCAAGAATTAACAAAAGAAGGTGATCAAATCCCAGGCATAAAATTTGATATTACCTGCGCACCAGGTACTCCTTCTGGTCCAAGAACAATAATTTTCACAGGAGATAAATTAACACCAAATCACCCAAGCTTTGGGCTTCGTGATCAAATTACCGGTGGAATTATAGTTACAGAAGAATAGTTTTATTGTCCGGAAGATTGCCCTTCAGTAACAAATCCAGAAACATTACTTCCAAGAAAGTAGGGAAACCCCTATTTTTTAGGGGTTAAAGATAATTACCCCTAATCATATCAAAATATTTCTAAATATCCTTAATAAGTAGGATTATTATATGGGTAAATCGTTAACTGAGGACTTAGAGAAGTAATAGTTTTTAGATCAGAAATATTAAAAATAAATAAATGAAAAATTCAAAAAAGCCATTTATAAAATTGGCCTTGAGCAATTTATTTTGTTTTATATGTTTGTTCATATTTTCTCAGTCAATTTATGCAGAAACTATAAGCTTTTTGCCGAAATGTGACAGTATTTCATGTTTTAGCAATTCAACAACTGCAGGAATTTCATATGACGGATCATTTATTTTGGTTGTTGATTCTTCTACTTCACCATATTTAAAAATATACGAATATTTAAACAATGGTTTTACAAGCACAAGCAAGATACCACTCGATATTTCAAATCCAAATTCTACAACTTTACAAATTAGTGTTAGTAAAAATAACAAGCGTGCATTTATTTTCAAGATTCCTGACAAGAGTTCAAAATCAATATTACTCTCAGTTAATCTTGAAAATAAATCTGTGCAAAAATTAGCTTTTCGCAGCCTCTCAGAAAATGACGATATTGGTTCATTTAACATATTAACTACCGATGGAAGCAAATTAATAGCAGGAAACACAAATTTGCAATCACCAAAATGTTTGATAGTTAATGCTGACTCAGGAAGTATTGAAAAGACAATAGCAGTAAATGATCTTATAAGCAGCATTCAGGTAACTCCTGACTCTAGAAAAGCAATTGTAACCTACAAAAGCACATTGTCTGAATCAATCTCAATTTACAACACTGATACAGAGGAATTTAAAACAGTAGATACTCCAGGAGATTTATTTTTTTTAATTGATTCAATATTGCCGACTAAAGAATTTGACCTTCTTGGAAGGAAACATGTTCTTGCTTCTTTAGGTGGGGTACATGTTTTGCATTTCCTGGATTTAACAACCAACAAATTTACAATAACCATTCTGGACAATAATTCAAATGGTTTTAGCTTACCAACCATTTCTCCTGACGGATCTTTTGCAATAGTCGCTAGTGTATTAAATCAAAAAGGTCTAACCAGCTATAAGGTTTATAGAATAAATTTATTAAACATGCAAAAAGAAAATACTGTGACATTTAATGACAGTGATAATGTTATTGCATTAAAAGTTACACCCGATCAAAAGAAAGCATATTTGCTCATCAATAAAAATTCTAAAACAATATTAAAGATATTAGATGCTCAAACTTTAAATGTTTTAGGTGAATACACAGTGTCTAATAATCAAAAATCATCCAATCCTTATTTAATAAATCAATTGATTATTGAACCGTTTGGCAGGTATGCAATTAAACCGAATTCATTATCAGTTGTAACAAGCAGTTCATCAACTTCCAGTGGTACTCGAACTTCCAGTGAACAATGCATTACCTGTCCATTAGCTGCAGTTACTTGTCCCTCTGGAGAAAAACCAACCACTCAAACATGCACTGAATGTTCTCATTGCGTAGCCAGTCAAGTAATCAATGGGGAAAGAAGTGAGTATTAGGACTTGTAATCATTTATGGTTGTAACTATGAATAAAAACAAGAAAAAAATAAAATCACTTTTATGTCTACTTCTCATAGCAGTCTTTAACTTCCCTAACATTTCTTTATTTAATTATGGATCAATCTTAAACAACTCCAAAAACACAAAGGTCCCTTCAAGTGTTTTTGCTGCAAAAGCAACGACTGAAGACAAAACAGTAGATTTAAAAAATACTGTAGCCATTCCTAAGCAAGCACCTCCTGCTATTAGATCGATTTCTCCTCGTAGTGGCACAAAAGATTCCTCAATAACTATTACTGGCTCTAACTTCTTGAATATTTCTTCTGTTAAGTTTGGTACAACTGATGCCACCTCTTTTACCGTAATAAATCCTACTCGAATTACTGCTGTTGTTCCTCTTGGTACAGGTACTGTTGGTGTTACTGTTACTAATAATATTGGTACTTCTAATTCTGTTAATTTTATCTACGCTCCTCCTGTTATCACATCTATTTCTCCTCGTAGTGGCACAAAAGATTCCTCAATAACTATTACTGGCTCTAACTTCTTGAATATTTCTTCTGTTAAGTTTGGTACAACTGATGCCACCTCTTTTACCGTAATAAATCCTACTCGAA
>Ga0209515_10010487_pt1 | contig 10298 bp, 11 predicted proteins | sample Subgroupgradi54m_FD_187454 | JGI IMG/M metagenome (GOLD analysis project Ga0209515, IMG submission 187454) | Subsurface groundwater microbial communities from S. Glens Falls, New York, USA - GMW60B uncontaminated upgradient, 5.4 m (SPAdes)... ...
AACACCGCGCCGCGGACCATGCGGCGTGCGGCTCTGGCCGACAGGCTAACCCGCGATCTCGCCGGAGGTCAGCCGTGTTCGGTCGCCGAAGTCATTCTGTCTAGGCAACTTTCGTAGAACGACCAAGAACGATCTGAACTCTGACGCCGGCGTGGCCCAGCATGGCGATCAACGTATCAATGCTAAATCGGTCGATCTTGCCTCGTACGAGGTCGCTGATTCTGGGCTGCGTGACACCAAAGAGATCTGCGGCCTGCGCTTGGGTCAAGCCGCGGGTTTCGATCAGCTTGCTCAGCCGAATCATCAGGTCTGATCGGATCTTGAGGTTCGTCGCTTCCTCACCTGAGAATCCGAGATCTCGAAAGACGTTACCGCTTGAACGTCGAATCTTCGTGGTCATGGGGCCTCTGACTTTCGGGCGCGGCGACGGATCAGATCGGCGAGACGCCTCTGGGCCAGCGCGATCTCGGATTGAGGCGTCTGGCGAGTCCGTTTCTCGAACGCGTGGAGCACGTAAACAGCTTCCTCGAACTTTGCGATGTAGAAGACGCGATGCTCCACGCGAGTGTGAACGCGAATCTCGATGACACCTGGCCCCACCGTGGTCATCGGCTTCCAATCGGTCGGTAAGAGACCTTGTTGCACTCGTCCGAGTTGGTATCCTGCGGCACGACGCGCGTCCTCGGGGAATGCCCGGAGGTCTTCGAGCGACGAGCCGAGCCAGGACACCGGCTTCTCAGACACGCCGTACTATATACGTATTTATATACGCCGATCAAGTTGCCTAACACTTGCAGCCGACGCCGCCTATACGATCGTGAGGCGGCGCGGCTGATGCCGAAGCGTTAACCCGCGATAAACGTTATGACTCTATCGGGAGTGACTCGGCGCGCAGGCGTGTCCGCCGACAGCGGATGGTGGACCGCCGAGTCACTCTCGATAGAGCCGTTTGAACGAAGCCGCTGGCGTTTGCGGCGGACGCGGTCGATCAATATGGGCGTTGAATCGTACGGAGGCCGGTGCGGGCGCGCTGATGTGTTGCGGTTCCGGGTGCCCGGTGGTTGTTGGCGAGTGTCCAGATGCCACACCGGACAGCGTGAGGCGCGATGATCGAGGCGGCGGTGTCGGCTCCGAGGGACCGCAGGCACACGTCTCCTGATCGGACCTGGGCGCGGCGGTTCGAGGATGTCAACGGTGTGTCGCGCTCATGAAGAGTCAAGCGCGAGTGTCTCGATCCAGAGCTGCACGGCGAGTTGGCGTACGGTGAGTTGTTCGACGGCGACCATCACCCCACCGCAGGCCGGACACGGCGGCAAGGACACCCGGGTGGACGTGTCGTCGACGGCGGCCGCCGGCCCCGGCGGTGGAGTCACACCGAGCGCGTGTCGGCAGCGTGGCAGTGCCTCGGTGCGGCAGCGAGGCGCCAAGAAACCGTAGAAGCGAATCCGGACGAAGCCCTTCGGCAGCACATGGAGGCAGAAGCGGCGGAGGAATTCCTCAGCGCTGAGCGTCATCAGTCGGACCCGACTCCCGTGGCGGTAGTCCTTCCACCGAAACGTCACCTGACCCTCGGTCACGGCGACGAGCCGATGGTTGGAATCGCGACCCGGTGCGTGTACTGCGCGAGATAGTGCAGCACGTGACTGGGGCCGCCGAAGGGGGGCTTGGCGTAGACGACCCAGTCGTGGCGGAAGAGGGTGCGCAGCCACGCGGCAAAGGCGCGCTCGTCGGTGAGGTGCTGGAGGTCGCTCGGTCGCCTGAGGGTCCCGGCGTGAAATGCGTCCCGGAGACCGGTGACGACCTTGCCTCGAAAGACCCGGCTCAGGACCTTGACTGGGAGGAAGAAGGACGGCCGCGCGTGCACCCACCGCGTGCCGTCGGGCGAGAGGCCGCCCGCGGGCACGACGCAGTGCACGTGCGGGTGGTGCAAGAGCGTCTGCCCCCAGGTGTGGAGGACGCTCAGAAAGCCGAGCGCGGCGCCGAGATGCTTCGGCGTGCGGGCGACCTCCAGGAGCGTCGCGGCACTCGCCTGGAAGAGGAGGTCGTACACCACCCGTTTGTTCTGCAGCGCGAGTCCCGCGAGGGCGTGCGGGAGGGTGAAGACGACATGGGCGTACCCGACCGGTAGCAGCTCGCGTTCACGCTCGGCGAGCCACTGATCACGCGCGTGCGTCAAGCACTTCGGGCAGTGCCGATTGCGACACGAGTTGAACGAGATGGCGCGATGGCCACAGGCAGCACACCGATCGAGATGCGCGCCCAGGGCCGCGGTCCGGCAGTGCGCGATGGCGCGAAGCACACGCAGGTGCTGCGCGGTGAGCCAGGCGCGATGGGTCTCGATGAAGCGTGTCCCGTATTGGCGAATGATGTCGGCCACCTCAAAGGGTGGCCGGGTCACCGCTTCTGGAGTCGACGCGAGCGACGCGCCGTGTCCGGAGTCGAGACCGGCATCGTGTCCAGCGGGTTCGTGACCGCGTGCAGGTGCCGCCGCGACAAATGCAAATAGATCACGGTGTGTTCGAGCTTGACGTGACCGAGGAGCAGCTGGATCGTGCGCAAGTCCGCACCGGCCTCCAGCAGATGCGTCGCGTACGAATGCCGCAAAAGGTGCGCGGACACCCGCTTCTGAATGTTCGCGCGCGTCGCGGCGGCCTGGCAGGCATCCCAGACCACCTTGGGCGTGATCGGTTTATCGGCGCGCCAGCCGGCGATCGTGCCTGGGAACAGCCACGTCTTTGGCTTCATCCAGCGCCAGTACACCCGCAGGGTCTCCAGCAGCGTCGGACTGAGGGGGACGTACCGATCGCGACCGCCTTTGCCGCGCTCGATGTGAATCAGCATCGACCGACTGTCGATGTTCTTCACCTGCAGGCTCCGCATCTCGGCGTTCCGCATGCCCGTGGAATACAGCACCATCAGCATCGTGCGGTCCGTCAGCGTGCGGGCGGCGTCGATCAATCGGGTGACTTCCTCGACGGTCAGGATGGCCGGCAGGCGGCGGGGCACCTTCGGATACGGGATGTCGTCGAGCAAGTACCGCCGCTTCAGGGTCTTCACGAAGAAGAACCGGAGTGCCGAGACGTGCAGCTTCACCGTCCGCGGCTCGAGTTTGCGGTCGCGCAGCAGGTAGGCCTGATACTCGCGGAGGTGGGTCTGATTGAGCTGGTCGGGTGAGCGGTGAAAATGCTTCGCGAACCGCTCGACGGCTTGGATGTAGTACTGAACGGTGGTCTTGGCGTAGTTGCGCCGCTGGAGTTCGTCCAGCATCGCTTGTCGAAGATGGGTCACAGGAACCTCCTTGTGACCCACACCCTACTCGTCCTACTCGGCTGGTCGAGCGAGCTTCACGCGTAGCGTCCGCCGCGCCAGCGGCTTCGTTCTAACGCCGCAGCGTTAATTGACGATGTTGACGGTCAAAGTGTTTACTCATCCGGGGTCAGGGGCCCCCGAGCGGGATCTGGCTGCCGCCGCGTCGTCCCAGCACCGCGCCTGATGTCAAGGCTTCACGCGCTCTACGTCGTCGCGCTCTGAGTCGCGCGACGTGGACGCCGAAGTTCAGGTCGCTCTGTGCAGGCGGGAATTCCGGTAGCCGTAGCTCGCATACAGCACGGCTCCGATGACGAGCCAGATGGCGAAGCGGTCCCACGCCTGGCGCGGGAGGCCGACCATCACGAACAGGCAGGCGACGGCGCCCAGCGGCGCGATGACCCACGGGAAAGGCACCTTGAACGGGCGCGGGCGCTCCGGTTCCTTCACGCGCAGCACCAGCACGCCCACGCAGACGAGCACGAACGCGAAAAGCGTCCCGATGTTGGTCAGGTCGTAGGTTTCCGCCGCATCACCAATCAGCGACGCCAGCGCGACGACGATCCCCGTGAGGAGCGTGGTCGCCCATGGCACGCGCGTCCGCTGATTCACCCGCGCGGCCCACTGCGGCAGCAGGCCGTCGCGCGCCATCGCGAAGAAGATGCGCGGCTGCCCGTACTGGAACACCAGCAGCACGGCGGACATCGAGATCGCCGCGCCGAGCGCGACGACCCAGCCTGCTCCTGCGTAGCCGGCGAGCTGCAGCGCGCGCGCGAGTGGATCGGCGACGGCCAGCTGCTGATACGGCACCATGCCGGTGAGCACGGCGCCGACGATCACGTAGATGACGGTGCAGATGGCGAGGCCGCCAAGGATGCCGAGCGGCAGGTTGCGCTGCGGGTCTTTCGTCTCTTCCGCCGCCGTCGAGATCGCATCGAACCCGATGTAGGCGAAGAAGACAATCGCCGCGCCCTGGTGGATGCCGGTGAAGCCGTTGGGCGCGAACGGGTGATAGTTCTCCGGATGAATGTTCGCCAGGCCGACCGCAATGAACAGGCCGAGCGCGAGCAGCTTGATGACGACCATGATGTTGTTCGCGGTGGAGCTCTCGCGCGCGCCGCGCAGGAGGAGCCAGGTGATCAACATCACGATGCCGAACGCCGGCACATTCAACAGGATGGGAATGCCGGCGACATGCGGCGCAGTGTTTAGCAGTCCGTGAATTGCGGGGTCGGAACTGAGCAGCGAGGTCCGATATCCCGTCGTCAGAAACGCGGGCAGATTGATTCCCGCGCCGTGCATCAGGGTGGTGAAGTAGTCGCCCCATGAGATCGCGACCGCCACGTTGCCGACTGCGTACTCGAGAATCAGATCCCAGCCGATGATCCACGCGACCAGCTCGCCGAGCGTCGCGTACGAATACGCGTACGCGCTTCCAGCCTGCGGGATCATCGCGGCCAGCTCGGCGTAGCAGAGCGCCGCAAGCGCGCACGCCGCGCCGAGGAGGAGGAACGAGAAGACGAGCGCTGGGCCCGCGCCGTAGCGAATGACCTCGCCGTTCGGCCCGGTCTGCCCCGCCGCCGCGGTGCCGATGGCCCCGAAGATGCCGGCGCCAATCACTGCGCCGATGGCGAGCATGATGAGATCGCCTGCGCCGAGTACCCGCTTCAGCGCGTGAGGCCCTGTCGAATCCGGTTGCAGTTCCGCAATCGGTTTGCGGGTAAACAGTTGAGACATCAGTCGTGATTAGAACACGAAGGTCCGTGATGACAAGCCACAGAGGCACAGAGGCACAGAGAAAAACTTATCTCTGTGTCTCTGCGTCTCTGTGGCTCGGTATCAGTGAGTCAGCGAACGTTGCCGCTAATCGAATCGATACGCGGTTTCGTTCGACGCGACGACGAGCTCGCCGCTCGGCCCGAACGCGACGCCAACGAGCGTCGCGCCTGCAACGACCGGCGTGAACGTCCCGTCGGCCTCGAGACGATGCAGCCCGCTCGAACCGGCGAGCGCGTCGACGACATACAGCTTGCCGTCGGGACCAAACGCAATCCCCTGCGGCCGTCCGAGTGACGAGGCGATCGTGGTGACCTGTCCGCGTTTGTCGATCTTGTAGATGGGATCGTAAGTCCCGAGCGTCGGCGCGGTGACGTGCAGCTCGCCTGCCGGGCTCATCGCGAGATGAAACGCGGCGACGCTGGGCGGCAGCGTCGCAAACGCCGTCGCCCGTCCATCGCGCACGCGGAAGATCGTCCCGGACCTGTCGCCGACCAACATCCACCCTTCATCGTCGAACGCGATCCCGCACGCAACGCCGAGATCGGATGCGACCTGCTCGGGTGTCCCGTCGGCCGCGACGCGATACACCGCGCCTTCGAACCGGCTCGAGACATACAGCTTTCCGTCCGGGCCGATGGCCATCGAGGTCGCGTTGACGATGCCCGAGGAGAACGGCTCGCGCGTACCCGCGCGCGTGACGCGGAAAATCGAGACCGGCGATTCCTGGCCGCGCGACCCGCTGTAGGTAACGAAGAGGTTCCCTTCTCGATCGAAGACGGGATTGTCGACCTGGTGAAGACCGGTCGCCCAGATCGCGCCGATGGAGACGTGGCCGACCGTCGTGTTGCCGATTAGGACCGGCGCGCGGCCGCCCTCCATCTCCTCGGGGATCGTGATCACGAGCCGGCGGCTCGAGGCAAACGAAATGCGCGCGGGCACGTCGCGAAGCATCACTTCGGCGACGTCGCCAACCGCAAACCCGGAACCGTTGATGGTGACGCGCCCGCGGCCGACGGCGCGATCGGGGATGACGGAGCTCACGACGGGAGCCACTCCGTCAGTCTATTCCGGGATTCCCACCTTCGCTCTACGAGCTTCGGTGGGCAAGCGGGACTCGGGATTCGGGATTCGTGAAACCTCGACTCAGGATTCGTCGAGCTCCATGTTCCAGTAGAGATAGTCGCGCCAGCTTTCCGGCGCATTCCGCAGTCCGACCGTGATGCGGATGGCCGGCGCCGAGTCGGGCCGCCGCGGATGCCGGTGCAGGCGCATGCCCGCCTCGGCGGGCGTCCGACCGCCCTTCTTCCGGTTGCACGACACGCAGCAGGTAACGATGTTCTCCCAGTCCTTGCGGCCGCCGTGCGCCACCGGCACGACATGATCGAATGTCAGCTCGGACGTCGGGTACTCGTCGTTGCAGTACTGGCAGGTGTGATTGTCACGCGCGTAGATATTGGCTCGTGAGAACGGGACGTAATCGAACCGGCGCTTGATCTTGACGAAGCGGAGGAGACGGATGACCGACGGCAGCTTGAAGCTGACGGACACCGCCCTTATCTCGCGGTCATGAACCGCGATCACCTCCACCTTCCCCTGGCACCAGAGCGTAATCGCCTTTTGCCAGTGAACGACTTTGAGAGGCTCGTACGATGCGTTGAGAAGGAGCGCCTGCTCCATACCGCTAACATGATGCCGGACGGCCGCGGAGGTGTCAAGAATCGGGGGACGCAAAAACCAAGTAACGAAAGGGGTTAGACGGTTACAATAGCTGGCGTTGGAACGAACTTTCGACTGCGCCCGAGGCACAGCTGCCTGCGCGCTTCTCGTTCTGATCGCCCTCGTCGCGGATGGCTGCGCCACCACCGGCGGCACCCCGCGTCCGCGTCCATTCCCCGGCGCTCCCGTGCCGCCCTCATCGGTCCCTCCGCCACCGGTCGGGCCGCCGGTCGTCGTGCCACCCGCGCCCGTGGCGCCAACGGCCATCGTCTCCACCGCGATGATGTACAGGGGGATTCCGTACCGAAACGGCGGCAGCGATCCGTCGGGCTTCGATTGCAGCGGCTTCGTGCAGTGGGTGTTCGCGCAGAACGGCGTCCGTCTGCCGCGCGACGTGCGCGAGCAGTACGACGCCGGGCGGAAGATCGATCTCCGCGACGTGAAGCCGGGAGATTTATTGTTCTTCGAAACAGTGAGCCGCGGGGCCTCGCACGTCGGCGTCGCGATTGGCGGCGATCAATTCGTCCACGCGCCGAGCTCGCAAGGCGTCGTCCGCGTCGAACGATTTACGGCGAACTACTGGGCGATGCGATTCGTCGGCGCCCGCCGGGTAGCGACCGACACGACAAAAACAGATTAGCGGAGGGCGGGCCTTGTCAGGCCCGCCAGGTTAGGCCGCGCAGAACTTCCCTTTGCGCACGAGCGTGCGCGACGTGTTCGGCAGGAACTCGCGCACGATGATGTCATCCTCGGTGAAGCGCGTCGCGACGCGCGGCGCCTTCACCGGCTCGACGCGGCAGCCGGCCATCTCGGGCGGCGTGGCTGGCTGCGGCGTGACAACTTCCGTATAGCGCTGCGGGTACGACGGGTACGTCTTGAACGTCGTGCCGACGACGCCGCCGAAGCGTTCGGTCATGTCCGCGAAGCTGTACCGGAGGAAGTCATAGGTCTCCGGATCCGGTTTCGAATCCAGGTACTGCTTCACCATCTCGACGACGTCCTCGAAGAACCGGTCGCCGTGGCAGTTGGCGGAGTACGTGCCGTCGGAGCGCTCCACCCGGCGGATGCCCGGCCGCTCGGGATCGATGTGATAGAGCTCGTGGATGATCGTGTCGAGCTTGGCGATCCAGTTCGGACCGCCGCTGTAGTGCACCTTCTTGCGCGTGCGCGAGAGCTGCTGATCGCAGAAGCGCGGCAGCGCGAACGAAAACATGTAGTCGATCGGCTGCGTCCCGATCGTCACCTGCGGTGACTTGGTGACGAACCACTCCGAGCGGCGTGTGAGACGGCCGCTTTTCCGGTCGCGCCAGAAATAATAGCCGGGCTCGCTCGGCGGAAGGCTGATGCAGTGGCACGTCGCATACGCGCCTTCCGCGTGGGTTCGTCCTCCTCGCGCAAAGACCAGCACTTTGCCCATGTCGATGAACGCGAGCGTCGGCACACGCGACACCACGTCTTCCATGAGCAGCGAGATGCGCTCGGTGTAATTGATCAATTGATCAAATCGTTTCAGTTGTGCGAGTTAGGAGAGCGAGCCGCGCCTAATGTACGGGCTCGCTTTGAAAAGTTCAAGCGGATGCGAAGCGGTTACGAACCCCCTTGATGCTCTTCGACCGGTGATCTCGGCACGTCGTGCGCGAGACTGCACTCAGCCTTTCGGACTTCTTTATGGCTCAGCTTGAAGAACCTTCAGCGTTCAGGGGGTGCAATGGGTTCAGGGGGTGCAGAAGGTTGTTGTTCAGTGGGTTCTGCTGGAGGTTCCGCGAGTTCTTCTGAAGACGGCGCGGCGTCGGCCGCGACGGGCACATCGCTCGGCTGCGGGCCGTTGTTGACGACCGGCACCGTCGTCGGCGGCACGTACGAACCCATGCGCGACAGGATGATGCGCTGCCGGCGCAGCAGGCGCGCGTTGGGATGGCCCGGACTGTAGACGCGCGGGTTGACGATCGCCCCGGCGAGCAGCGCCCCTTGATCGGCGCTCAACGACGCGGCGGACGACCCGAAGTAGCTCCGCGCCGCCGCTTCCGCGCCCCAGATGCCGTCGCCCCACTCGATCACGTTCAGATAGATCTCGAAGATTCGCGCCTTCGACAGCTCCGCCTCGAGTCGGCGCGCGATGATCAGCTCGCGCAGCTTGCGCACGGGATCGCGCGACGGCGAGAGATACAGGTTCTTCGCCAGCTGTTGCGTGATCGTGCTGCCGCCGCGGATGGCCTGCCCCTTCTCGATGTCGTTGCGGATCGAGATCTTCAGCTGCTCCATGTCGATCCCCTCGTGCTGCCAGAAGGCATCGTCTTCGGCGACGAGCACGGCGCGCTTCAGGTTCGGCGAGATGCGCGTGTAGGGGACCCACACCTGGTAATGACGGAGCGGGGTGCCTTCCTGCGCGGCCTCGCGCTCGCGAAGCTGCATGAAGGCGGTGGTGGTCGGGCTGGTCCTCGCGAGCGCGCGAACGTCAGGCAGCGTGAGGTAGACGTAGGCGAGAAATGCGAACGCGAGCGCGGCGGCGGCGCCGACGATGCGCCCGAGGAGCTTCATCAACCTGCCACCACGATCTTGATCCGTTTGCCGACCGCCGGCTGCGAATTCGGCTCCGCGCCGTTCATGATCGCGAGCGTCGCCGGCTTGACGACACCGCCGGACCGCTCCGCGATCGACTGCCACGAGTCGCCCTGGCGGACGACGTAGATGTCAACGCGATTCGGATGAACGGCCGCGGCTTCAGCGGCGGTGAGCGGTTTGAAGCTGCGGATGCTCGCGAGAATCGCCGGGTCGAGCGGCTCGAACACGTTCGGCGCGCTGAAGCCCGCGACGATGTAGACGTTGCCGTTGTGCACGATGTGCGCCGCGCGTATCGTCACGTTGCCGATCCCCTCGAGCGAGCCTTGATAGAGGCCGATGAACGCGTCGAGGCCGTTGATCTGCTGACGGCTGCCGCTCGCGATCCGGAACCCGGCGTTCTGCATCGAGCCGCGCGCGATGTTCTCGATGCCGTTGCCCTGCGGCTTCTCCACCTGCTCGAGCAGCATGTAGACGTCGGCGCCAGGCGCCTTCGCGACGACCTGGTCGGGGCTGTTCTGAATGTCCCAGCCGTTCGGAAAGTCGATCCGGAAGCGCAGCGGCGGATGAATGAACGCAGTGCCGCGAACCACCCCTTGATCGGGATTGTCGCCGTAGATGATGCCGTCTACCGCGCGGAGCATCGCGTCCTGATTGCGAACCAAGTCGGTGCGTCCCGCCGAGAGCTGCTGCACCTGCGGCTGAATCTCCTTGACGCGCGCGAGCGGCTCGGGATGCGTTTCGAGCCAGTTGGGAACGCCCTTGGTCTGGCCCGACGCTTCGTCGAGCCGTCCCAGCGTCGCGAGCATGTCGGGGACGCCGGCCGGATCCCAGTTCGCGCGCGCCGCGTACCTCGCGCCGAGCTGATCGGCCTGCAGCTCGTCTCCGCGTCCGTACTTCAGGAACAGGACGCCAAGCCCCTGCTCCGCGAGCTGACC
>Ga0209515_10010490_pt1 | contig 10295 bp, 9 predicted proteins | sample Subgroupgradi54m_FD_187454 | JGI IMG/M metagenome (GOLD analysis project Ga0209515, IMG submission 187454) | Subsurface groundwater microbial communities from S. Glens Falls, New York, USA - GMW60B uncontaminated upgradient, 5.4 m (SPAdes)... ...
AACAAATCCAACAAAAACAGCTAGAGGATCAGAAAAAATTAGCTAAAGTAAGAAGTGATTTAAAGTGGCATCAAGATATTGCAGCTGCACAGAAAAAAGTAAGCGAAGAAGAAAAACAAAAAAAACTGCAAAAACAACAATCAGAGGAGCAAGAGAAGCAACAGAAAAAGCTATCTGAAGATGAGAAAAAAAGAGCAATAATTTCTCCAGCTAAACAAACGCCAGCGGTCCTGGGAGGCCGTCCAGTTCAGCCAACAGAAGAGATAGCCAGAAGCAGGCCGGAAATAGGCAAAGGACGTGGAATTGGAGGGTAGGAAGAATTATGTTAAGAATATATAATAGTTTATCCAGAAAAGTAGAGGAATTTTTACCACTTAGCCCTCCTGTTGTCAGCCTATATACCTGTGGGCCAACAGTTTATGATTATACTCATATTGGACATCTTCGAACCTATCTTGGTAATGATATTTTAAAAAGGGTTTTGGAAACACAGGGATTGGAAGTCAAGCATGTGATGAATATCACTGATGTTGGCCATTTAGTTTCTGATGAAGATACGGGTGAGGATAAAATGGAAAAAGGTGCCAGAAGCCTTGGTAAAGATGTTTGGGAAGTGGCTAAGTTTTTTGAAGACCATTTTTGGAAATCCGTTGAAGTTCTAAATATCAAAAGGCCAAATGTAGTTGCTAGGGCCACCAATCATATTAAAGAACAAATAAAATTAATACAACGGTTAGAAAAAAAAGGATTTATTTATCAAACTGATCAGGCAATTTATTTTGATATTTCTAAATTTCCCAGTTACACAAACTTGTCCGGACAAAAACTTGACGAGAAATCCATTGGTGCCAGAACAGAGGTGGTGGTAGATAAACATAAGAAAAACCCCCATGATTTTGCTCTGTGGTTTTTTTCTGTCAAGCACTTTAAAGAGCATGTCATGAAATGGTCCAGCCCCTGGGGAGAAGGTTTTCCTGGTTGGCATATTGAATGTTCTGCCATGGCCATGGAATACCTGGGAGAGACAATAGATATTCACACCGGAGGGGTAGATCATATTTCTGTTCATCACACCAACGAAATTGCCCAGTCCGAGGCAGCCACTGGAAAACCATTTGTAAGATACTGGGTACATCATGAATTTTTACTGGTAGATGGTGAGAAGATGAGTAAATCTAAAAAGAATTTTTATCGAATAGAGGAGATAGTGGGAAAAAGTTTTGACCCGATGACTCTGCGATATTTATTTTTAACAGCTCATTACCGGGATAAATTAAATTTTACCTGGGAATCTTTACAAGCAGCCCAAAATGCTCTAAATAATTTAAGAGAAACTATTAGAAGTTGGGATCAGCCAAAGATTGGTTGTGCTCAGTTTGAGCAAGATTTTATGAGTGCAGTAAACAACGATTTAAACATGCCACAGGCGATAGCAATTATGTGGGAAATGATTAAATCAGATTACCCAACATCTGCCAAGGCCAAAACAATTTTAGAAATGGATAAAGTTTTGGGGCTAGGGTTAGATCAATATTTGGGAAAACCTCTTGAGCTGCCTGTTGAAGTTTCAAAGCTTGTTGAAGAGAGAGAAACTGCTAGAAAAAACGGGGATTTTAAAAAGTCTGATAAATTAAGAAAAGAAATTAAAAGGCTAGGATTTGAAATAGAAGATACTGCAACTGGACCAAAATTGAAATCAGTGGTAAACTAATCATTTAGTGGAGACAGATGTTATAACCATTGACGGTCCAACATCATCCGGCAAAAATAGTGTCGGATTTTTGTTAGCTCAAAAATTAGGTTACCAGTACATTGATTCAGGAATGATTTATCGGGCAGGTTGTCTTAAAATATTAGATTCCAATCTTTCATTAGAAGATAAAGAAAAAATCCTGGAAATTTACAGAAATTTAAATGTTAAATTTAAAATGAATAGTGGATGGAAGATGTTTCTAGAAGGAGTTGATGTAACAGATTCCTTACATACCCCAGAAATTTCAGAGCTTACTTCAAAAGTTTCTGCAATGCAGCAAGTACGAGATATAATGAAAGTAATTCAAAGGAAAATCGCCAAGGATGGTAAAATTGTGATGAGTGGGAGGGATGTAGGTTCTGAGATTTTTCCTGACAGTCAGTTTAAATTCTTTTTAACGGCCTCTCAAGAAGTGCGGGCCAACAGGAGATTTAAACAGCTTTTAAAAAAAGATCAACTGATAAAATATGAAGATGTCTTGGAAGATATGATTGAACGGGATAAAAGGGATTCTGAAAGAGCAGCTTCCCCGATGAGAGTTCCAAAAGAGGCAGTGGTGATTGATAATTCCAATTTAAGCGTTGAACAAACCGTTGATGAAATGATAAAGAATATTAGAGGATAATCTAATGCATAATATAGTTACCCTTAAAAACGGCCTAAGATTAATTACTGTTAATATGCCGCATCTTAATTCAGTAACTACTTTAGTGGCAGTTGGTGCTGGTTCAAGATATGAATCTAAAAAAATTAACGGCATCTCTCATTTTTTAGAACACATGTTTTTTAAAGGTTCCAGGAAATATCCAACAGCAGAAAAAATATCAACTTTAATTGACGGAATTGGTGCAATCAATAATGCTGCCACAGATAAGGAAGTAACCTATTATTGGGTTAAATCAGCCAGCCAACATCTTAACCTGGCCTCAGATATTTTGTCTTCAATGATCAAGGAATCCCTTCTGGCTGAGGATGAAATTGAGAGAGAAAAAGGTGTAATTGTGGAGGAACTGCGGATGTATCGAGATATCCCTGCTCGCTATATTTGGGAATTGTATGAAAAATTACAATTCGGTGATCAACCGTTAGGTTGGGATATTGGAGGGGAGGAATCAATTATTACCAAGTTAGTCAGACAAGATTTTATTACTTACATGAGGGCTTTGTATTCTCCTAAAAATATGGTTTTAGTGTATGTAGGAAATTTGCCAAGGGATATTGAAAAATTGGCGAATAATTATTTTTTAGATCTTCCGCTAAATTCTCAACAAAAATTCACCCCTTTTAAAAAGAATAAACAAACAAAATTAAGAGTAAATATTTTTTATAAAAAAACAGATCAAGCCAATATTGTTTTGGGAGTTGAAGGTTTTGATAGATATGACGAGAAAAGATATGCAGCCAGACTCCTATCAACTATTTTGGGTGAAGGGATGTCTTCCCGGTTATTTATTCAAGTTCGAGAAAGAAGGGGCTTAGCCTATCATGTTGCTGCAAGTTCTGGTAGTTATAAAGACACCGGAACATTTACTGCGTATGCTGGATTAAAGTTGGAAAAAACATTTGAGGGACTGGAGGTTATCACAGCAGAACTTAAGGCCACGGTGAGCGAAAAAGTTACAGACAGTGAATTAAAAAAAGCTAAGGAAATGTTAAGAGGTAGGATTGCTTTGCAGAGTGAATCAACTAATTTTTTAGCAGAATATTTTGGTACCAGTTTTGTACTGGATAGAAAAATAGAAACATTTGAAGAGTATCTTCAAAAAATTGATGCTGTAACCACTGATGAGATAAAGATAGTGGCAGGAGAGCTTTTTAGAAGTGAAAAACTTAATTTACAGGTTATTGGTCCATTTAAGGATCCAACTAAATTTGAAAAAGTGCTCTCTTAATTTTACGGATGAACCTTTTTAATAATGTTTTAAAACAACTAAAACTTGCAGCTGATGTTATAAAGTTTGATCAGTCAAAATTTAAACTTTTGTCTTACCCACAAAGAATAATAGAACTAAACCTTCCACTTAAAAAAGATGATGGAAAAATTGAAATTTTTAAAGGCTACAGAGTTCAATATAACAACTGGTTAGGTCCTTACAAGGGAGGCTTACGCTTTCATGAAAAAGTGGACATGGATGAAGTAGCGGGATTGGCTTTTCTAATGATGATAAAAAATGCCATTGTAAATGTACCTTTTGGTGGAGGGAAAGGTGGCATTCAACTTGACCCAAAAAAACTGACTGAAAAAGAACTTGAAAGGGTTACTCGAGAATTCACCAGACAACTTAAATTAAATATTGGACCAACTGTAGATATTCCTGCTCCTGATGTTAATACCAATTCCAAAATAATGGATTGGATAGCGGATGAATACGGCAGTCAAGCAGTAGTGACTGGAAAATCAATTAACAATGGCGGTTCCCAAGTTAGAGAGGAAGCAACAGGTTTGGGAGGTTTTTTTATTTTAGAGCAGCTAGTTAATAGATTAAGTTTAAAAAAACCTTTGACGGTGGCTATTCAAGGATTTGGAAATGTTGGTTCAAATATTGCCCGGATACTATATAAAAACGGCTACCGAGTGGTAGCGGTATCTGATGTGAAGGGAGCAATTTATGATTATGAACATGCCGGATTTAACATCGATTTAGTAAAAAAATGTAAGGAAGAAAAGGGATTTTTGTCAGGCTGCTACTGTATTGGTTCTGTTTGCGATATGGCAAGTAAGTATAAAGATGGAATAATTACTAATGATCAATTATTAGAACTTCCAGTTGACATATTAATTCCTGCCGCACTAGAAAACGTTGTTACTAAAAAGAATGCCGCTAGATTTAAATCAAAGATTATTTTTGAAATGGCCAATGGGCCAGTAAATATTGATGCGGATAAAATTTTAAAAGAAAAAGGAATTTTAGTTGTGCCGGATGTTTTAGCAAATAGCGGAGGAGTGACTGTTTCATATTTTGAGTGGTTTCAGAACATGAACAATGAAAGCTGGAGTAAGGAAAAAGTGGAGGGTAAATTAAAAGAAAAAATGGAGAGTGCTTTTGAGGAAGTTTGGAAAATTCATAAAAAGGAAAAAGTCAGTCTTCGCATTGCTGCATACATATTGGCTTTAAAGAGATTAACTAAAATGGCTGAACTTAAGTTTTAAAAGCTTTACAATTTGTTTGGCAATCATCAAAGAGACAATTCCTACAATAAAACCACCAATTATATCCAGCGGATAGTGTATTCCTACATATATTCTGGATATTCCAACCCAAATCATGAGAAACAAAAAAAGTAATGCCCATTTGGAATTGTAATATACATAGGCGAAGGCGAGAGTTGACATAATTGCTGCATGTCGAGAAGGGAAAGAAGCGTTGGCGCCCTCGGACACAAGAGGCGAGATATGATAGCTAATAAAAGGTCTTGGTTCAATAAAAAATAAATGAATAATTTTAATAAAAATAACAACAATTGGTAGTGTCAAAAAAACAAGCAGTAAACTTTTTTTCTCCTCCGCACTTCCTTTAAAGATAAGAGTAAAAGCCAATAAGAATGCAAGATAGATTAAATACTCGGCCCCAAAAATCATCAAGGTGTCTAATATTGAGGATTGCTTGCTTAAGCCAAAGATTAGAAAAAAAAGATTTAGATTATCCATAAAGATAGGGGAAGAATATTAGTATTCCCACTATGGCAGCTGTTAAGGCAGCTACTAAAACTGCTCCTGCAGAAATATCTTTTGCCAGTTTTGCTCCAGAATGTTCACTTTGAATAACATGGTCAACAACTGCTTCAATGGCAGTGTTAGTTAACTCCACAGCAATTACAAAACCTATTAAAAAAATAATGATCATCCAATCATCTTTAGAAATTTTTAATAGAAAAGATATAACCAATACAATCAGTCCTGCCAAAAAGTGAAATTTTAAATTCGGTTCTTCTTTTAATGCAGCAACCAGCCCGGCAAAAGCATACTTAAAAGAAACAACATGAAGGTTCTTAGAATCCATGTTTTTAGTATACCATTAGATTCTTCGACCCGCTATCCTTGCTTAGGATGACGCTCCGTGTCACTTGACTTATAGGCTGATTTTGATTATATTAGGCTATGGGAAACGATATAACAGAAAAATGTGGGATATTTGGAGTTTACGGTAAGGGTTTCCAAGCAGCCCGTTTAGTTCATCCAGGGCTGTGGGCACTTCAACACAGAGGACAGGAATCTTCAGGTATAGCATCTTCCGATGGCAAGAAAATCTACCTTCATAAAGGTATCGGTCTAGTGGCAGCTGTTTTTGGAGAAGAAGACTTAAAGAAACTAAAAGGATATTTAGCAATTGGTCATAACCGTTATTCAACTTCTGGTGAATTTTGGGATAGACATGCCCAGCCAATAAAAGTAGACGTTAAAGGAGGTAAGCATATTGTTGTAGCCCATAATGGTAATCTTCCCTCTGTAAAAAAAATAAAAGAATTCCTAAAAACTAAAAAGATTTCAACTTCAGGGTTAAATGATTCGGAAATGATTGCTTGGGCAATTGCCTATTTTGTTTCCTCAGGAAATAATCTTGCTAATGCTATAAAAAAAGCCTATCCGCTGTTTACTGGAGTGTTTTGTTTACTAGTTATGGATGAAACAAGTATTGCTGCTGTCAGAGATGGTTTTGGCATTAGACCTATGGTTTTGGGAAAGCTAAATGGAGGAATAGTAGTAGCTTCTGAAACTTGTGCCTTAGATATTATTGGGGCTAAATTTTTAAGAGAAGTAAAACCAGGGGAGATGGTTTTAATTTCTGAAAAAGGAGTAAAAAGTATTCAAATAGAAAAAGGTAATCAAAAGCTGGATGTTTTTGAATATGTCTATTTTGCCAGACCAGATAGTTATCTTTTAGGAAAAAGCGTTGATCAAGTTAGACAAAACTTAGGAACGGAATTGGCAAAAGAATATAAGATCAAAGCTGATATTGTCATCCCTGTTCCGGATTCTGCTATCCCGGCAGCAATTGGTTATTCAAGACAATCTGGAATACCATTTGAAATGGGACTTATTAAGAATCGTTATATTCATCGAACTTTTATTTCTCCAGAAAAACACACTCGTCATAGAATAGTTCAACTTAAACTTAATCCAATGAAGCACATTCTAAAAGGCAAAAAAGTAATTGTGGTTGATGATTCAATTGTCAGAGGTACAACTTCCAAACAAATTATTCGAATGATAAGAGAGGCAGGAGCAAAAGAAGTTCATCTTGTTATTTCCTCTCCTCCAGTAAAATTTCCTGATTTTTATGGAATTAATACTCCTTATCAAAAAGAATTAATAGCAGCTGTTAAAAAAATTCCCGAGATAGAAAAAGAACTAGGGGCTGATTCGATAAATTATCTTTCTCTGCCAGGACTAATTAAGGCAATCGATTTATCCCCAGATCTTCTTTGCACTTCTTGTTTTACTGGAAATTATCCGGTTGATATAGGAGAAAGAGCCAAAGAGGTAGATTTTTCTATACGATGAGAAAAAAGATTGCGGTTTTAATTTCTAACACTGGAACAGGTACAAACTTACAAGCAATCATTGACGGGGTATATTCAGGAAAAATTAATGCAAAAATTGTGGTAGTAATAAGTGATACGAAAGAGGCAAGAGGTTTAAAGCGCGCTAGAAAAGAAAATCTGCCAATTAAGATAGTTCCAAAAAAAGAGGAACTTCTAAAGGTTCTTAAAGAAATAAATCCTGATTACATTTGCTTAGCAGGTTGGAAACAAATTATTTTAGATGAACTAATTGAGTCTTTTCCTAATAGAATTTTAAATATACACCCCGGACTTATACCAGACGTAATAGGCGGAGTTATAAAAAATCCAGACGGAACTTATGGGTTATGGAATAAGGGTAAACTGACAGATAAAGCCATTAAAAATTTCTTGGATCAAAAGTCAACATATGCTGGTTCAACCGTACATTTTTTATCAAACGAGTTTGATTTTGGACAGGTGCTAGAAAGAGTTTTTGAAAAAATTCAACCAGGAGATACCGTTGAGTCTTTGTATCAAAGATTAAAAGTTAAAGAAAATGAAGCTTACGTAAAAGTATTGGAAAAATTATCTAAGGAGGAAAAATGAACATTTTAGTTATCGGCCAAAACGGCAGAGAACATGCACTCGCAGAAAGCTATGCTAAAAGTAAAAGAGTCACAAAAGTTGTGATGACTCCTGGAAATGGTTTAACTGATTATACAAACAAAAAAATTAAGAATTATCCTGAAATTAGCATGATAAATTTCGAAGGTATTATTGAAGTATGCAAAAAAGAAAAAATCGATATTGTGGATGTTGCTCAAGATGATATTATTGCAGCAGGATATGTTGATAAGTTAAAAAGCTTAAGAATAAAAGTTTTTGGACCGACACAAAAAGCTTCACAATTGGAATGGGATAAAGATTGGGCCCGTAATTTTATGGTCAAATATAACTTACCAATTCCTGGCTTTAAATCATTCACAGATCAAAAAAGGGCCGTAGCCTATGTAAAACTTTTACCAGAGCAAGTCTTATATATTAAGGCATCTGGTTTAGCCCTTGGTAAGGGAGCCTTAAGGGCAGAAAATAGAGAAGAGGCAATCACTGCCATTTATGCCATGACACAGTTTGGAAAAGCTGGAGAAAAATTTCTTATTGAGGAATGCTTAGTAGGAGAAGAATTTTCATTATTTGCCGTATGTTGCGAAGAAACTTATGTTGTTGCTAAATCTTCACAAGATCATAAGACCATAAATGAAGGTAACCAAGGACCAAATACAGGGGGGATAGGATCTGTTGCTCCCACCGGTGTTGTGACTAAGTCTATACAAAAAGAAATTGAAGAAAAAATTATTAAACCAATTCTTTTAGGAATGAAAAAAGAGAGAAGACCTTACAAAGGAGTTTTATATATTGGAGGAATGTTAACAGAGGAAGGTGTAAAAATTATTGAAATTAATGCCAGGTGGGGAGATCCGGAAGCAGAAGTTATTTTGCCCTCCATTAAAACAGATTATTTAAAAATTGTTGAAGCGGTAATAAATGGTAAATTAAAAAACTTGACTGTTGAGTTTGATAATAAAATTAGACTAAGTATTGCAGGCTGTTCTAGGGGTTATCCTGGTGATTACTCAAGCGTTAAAGGAAAAGAAATTTTCGGTCTTAAAGAAGTAATGAAACAACCGAGTATCAGTATTTTTGGAGCAGGTATTAAAAGAGAGGATGATAGATTTTTTGTTTCAGGAGGTAGAGTTTTTCACTTAGTCGCTAAAGGTCAAAATATTATACAAGCTAGGGCCAGTGCATATGCGGCTATGGCAAAGATTAGTATTGAGGGAAATAATCTACACTACAGAACTGATATTGGCTGGAGGGATGTGAAAAGGATGAATCAATGATACAAGTAATCCGAGTAAAAAACACATATAAAGATTTGGTGAGTGAAGGAATTTTAAAAGATATTCATCATATGGGAATCAAGAATATAAATCGGGTTGAGAGTGTTAAAGTTTACAGAGTTGAGGGAATAAATAAAAAGGATGCAACGAGTTTGGCAGAAGAGGTTTTTTGTGAAAGCATTTATCAAACTTATACTTTAAACTCTCCAATAATAAAGGGCGCGAAAGAAGTAATTGAGATAGCTTATAAAGGTGGTGTTATGAATCCTGAAGTAGCTTCTGTTGAAAAAGCTGCGTCTGATTTAGGCATTAAAGTATTAGCTGCTGATTCATCACATGAATACGGTTTTTTTGGTGATACTACAAAAAAAGAAATAGAAAATCTTGTTAGGGAACTACATCTTTTAAATGGGATGATTGAATATATTGTTAATAAAGAGCCAAAAACTTTATTAATTAAAGGAACTCTAGGAAAGACTAAAATTATTCCAATAAGGAAAATGAGTGATGATAATTTAATGGAACTTTCTAAAGATAAGCTCTTTCTTAATTTAGAAGAAATGAAAGTTATTCAGTTTTATTTTCAAAAAATAAAACGAGATCCCACTGATTTGGAATTAGAAACTATTGCTCAAACTTGGAGCGAACATTGCGCCCACAAAATTTTCAAAGCAAAACTGATTGTTGATGGTAAAGTTAAAGAACCATTATTTACCCGCCTTAAAAAAGAAGCTTTGAAACATAAGAAAAATATTGTTTCAGCGTTTGTTGATAATGCTGGAGTAATGGATTTTTATGATGGTTGGGCAATTAATGGAAAAGCAGAAACTCATAATGCGCCATCCGCAATAGAACCTTACGGAGGCACCATGACAGGAAACGGTGGTGTTTTTAGAGATGTTGTAGCAACAGGGCAGGGTGCGAAAACTCTGATGTCAACTGATATTTTTTGTATTGCTCCTCCAGATATGGATAAATCTAAATTACCAATTGGAACCTTACCTCCTGACTATATTTTAAAAAGAGTAGTGGCTGCTGTGCGGGATTATGATAATCGAGTAGGTATTCCAACTAATAATGGTTCTTTCCATTTTCATGAAGATTTTCGCGCAAAACCTATTGTGTTAGCTGGAGCA
>Ga0209515_10010491_pt1 | contig 10295 bp, 13 predicted proteins | sample Subgroupgradi54m_FD_187454 | JGI IMG/M metagenome (GOLD analysis project Ga0209515, IMG submission 187454) | Subsurface groundwater microbial communities from S. Glens Falls, New York, USA - GMW60B uncontaminated upgradient, 5.4 m (SPAdes)... ...
AATGATACTTCGCGTTGATATTCTTAATAAATCCCTTCAGAGCATAAAACAAAAAAACATCGCAAAAAAATACGAAAAAACAGTGTTACTTTCACCCCACGGAAAAAATTTCGTTCAAAGCGAAGCTTTAAAGCTTTCAAAGTTAAAACATTTAATTTTTGTTTGCGGTCACTACGAAGGGGTGGACGCAAGGTTTGACAATTTTATTGACGAGAAATACTCTATCGGAGACTTCATAATAACAGGCGGAGAGATTCCGGCAATGTTAATGATTGATTCGATCGTAAGACTTCTTCCCGGAGTTTTAAAAAAGGGTGTTACATCTTCGGAATCGTTTTCAGATATTCTTGAATATCCTCAATATACAAAACCACAAAACTATAAAAATTTAAATGTTCCTAAAGTTCTGCTTTCAGGCAACCACAAAAAAATACAGGAATTTAAAGATAAGACAGCTAAAAAAATTACTCTAAAATTAAGACCAGACCTTATCAAAGTGCAGAAGGCGAAGAAGCAGGAGCTGGAGAAATAACCGGCTGGATTTGTTCGAAAATCCTAGGATTATTCCATGAGGAAATCTCCTTTAGTACATCGAGGTCGTTACTAGACAATGTCTTGAGAGGAATATTCTCTTCGATACTTTTTTGAATAAAAGGTTTGTAATAAAAAAGCGTATTTAGAAATGCCCTTACTCCGGTAACCTGTATACTCGAAACCTCAGATATTGGCATAGTTTTATAAAGCTCATTAATAAATTTTGCGGTGCTTGGAACGCTTCCGTTAAGATTTAACGTAAGCTGCAAGCTGGGAAAACCTTTGGAAGGCACTGCATTGTTAGCCAAATCACCGACTTGAAATTCGAAATCACCAAGCGAAACACCAGACTTATTTGCAGAAATAGAAATTGCGTTCAAAACACCTGCAAAGTTTTTACTTGAAGGTAGAGCATCCTGAACTTGTGACAACTGTAAATCTAGGGTTGGACTATTTAACGACGTTAAAATTTTAAGATTTTCTTGAAGAATTGCCAGTTTATCTTTTTCAAATTTTAGCTCCTGCCTTTTTGCAGAAAGGTTACTCAACCAAGGTATCGTTATATTCATAAAAAGAATAAAAGAAATAAAAATTGTGACCAAAGGGACGATATAATCTTTATTTTTGTTATAAATTAATGCTAGTGTATTTCTGTCAATACTAATTTTGTTCATAGAGCTTGCTTTATCTTAACTTTGCTCATAATTTTGCTTTAATAGAAAGCGAGTAAATTCCAGTTTTTGAATCAATACTCAAACTTTCTATTACCATATCTTTTATTACCTTCTTTTTTGAAGATAATTCAATAACATTATTCAAAAACTTGTTTATGGGAAGGAGTGAAACTGCGTTTATTGTTAGGGTGACATCACTTTTTTCTATATTAAGAGATGAAGTTCCTACGCCCTGAGGAATCTGATCCAGAAGCACATTTAATGTGTTTGTATAGTTTTTTCTATCCTTTAAAACATCTTTAATGCTTTTTAACCTGTCATTTAATAAATTAAATTTTGCCAGCTTATCTTTTTGCAAAGAGATACTTTGGATTGTCGCAACTTCCTGTTTTTTAACTGAAGAAAGCGAAAGGCTGGAGTTTAAAATAAAAAGAATAATAGATACAAGACCAACAAAAACTAAAAAAACTATAGATATTATCCTTAAAACGTAAGTTCTTTTCTTACGTTTTAAGTTTTCTCTCGTATCTGCGGTAACGAGATTAATCGAATCATTCATAGTTTCTCATCGCAAGCCCCACAGCAATGACAAAATCCGGGGCATTATCGACTACATCCTTCGGGACATTTTGAGGAGCAAGAATTTTCCATGGATTTGCAACAACTGTCTCTATACCACTATTTTGTGCAAAATATGCATCGATACCGGGCAAGTTTGCAGATCCGCCGGAAATTATTATCTGTCTAATCGGTAAATCTCTATATTTTTGGGCGTAAAAGGCCAAAGATTTTTTAACCTCTGCAACTATAGCATCAAGAATAGGCGTTGTTGCTTGCCCAACTTTTCCTCCCAGAAACTGCTTAGACACTCCGTACGTTTTTTTATACTCTTCGGCCTGCTGCTGGGTAAAACCAAAATCTGTTGCAATCGCTCTGTTTACTGCCATTCCTCCTATGGAAATAGAATATGTAAATACCATAACGTTATTTCTTACAATCGCAAGGGATGTGCTTAAAGCACCTATATTTACTATAAGTGTTGACGGAAAGTTTTGGCCGATAACCAAAGACCTTAGCGTCGAAAGTATTTCGGTTTCCATGGACGCAATTGTTAGACCAGCCATTGAAATAATCTTTTTATACTTATTTATTAGCATAGATGGAGCACCAACCATTAAAACCTGCATCTTATCCGAAGCTTTGCTTTCCTGAGGTTTGTCCAATATATTCCAGGTCAATGTAATATTGCTAAGAGGAACAGGAATGTATTGTTCGGCTTCCCAGTAAATCGCAGACCTAAGCTCTCTATCGGACAAAACCGGCATTTCCAATACTTTCGTATAAACCTGATTTTCTGCCAAAGCAATATTCACGAATTTGCTTTCCACTTTCGCAGTAGTTACTGCTCTTTGGATAACCTGCGCCATTTCTTCTTCATCCAAAGGAGATTCAGACATCATACCCTTTGGGGGTGTCGGAACAACACTTGCAGCTTTTAAAAAATATCCTTCTTTTTTTTCATCCAGCCACACTATTTTTAGAGTCGTTGCTCCTATATCGAGACCAAAGGGCTTTTTATTCATATGAAATTATGGTGAGAATAAATTGTATGGGAAAAATTCGGAAGGTATTTCAGGATATCCTTGAAAAACATTTACTTTTCTGGAAGTTGTTCCTGATGTTCCGGTTGAAGTTATTGTTGAGCCCTGTGATGGCAAGGCAACGCTCCCAACAACCCCGACTGGAGAGTTAAAATACAATGGTATTATTCTGCCAATAAATCCAGACGCAACAGAAATAGGCGTATCTGTTTGGTAATAAAAATCTTTACCCAAAACCGAACTTCGGGTTAGTGCAACCTGTGTAGAATGATTTGAACTTGCTCTCGATGCGCAAGGATCGTAGACATAACGCTTTGAGGTTGCAGTTTGTTTACTCGCGCCTGAAATTATTACAACTTCCATAGCTGCATTGGTACAGGGATCAGAAGAAGTTCCCCATTTTATTGTAAGAGTTCCTGTGTATAAATTGGTCGTATATAATTTAGCAGGATCACTTGAATAATCCGACAGCCACAAATCAGCACCATTATCCTGTAAAACGGGGTTTCCTCCATTAACCAAAAAGCTGGTTCCTAAAACCGCTGTAACGCTTGTCTGATAACTCGTACTCGTATCGCTAAAAGTTCCACTTGCTATCTGATTTGTTTTAATAGCCTGCTCAATACCTGCTTCTGCTGCAGCAAGCGCTTTTTGAGAGTTTGCTTCCTCGGTAGAGCTACGAAGATTAGTTATAGTCTTTGAGGCAATTGAAAGGCCAACTGTTAAGGCAACAACCATTACCAAAACAACTATAAGGAGAGCCTGGCCTTTTTCGTTCAATTTAAACATAATGCTATCTTTATCTAGCGTATCAAGAGTGAATATAAGTGTCAATATATTTGAATTCGATTATGAAACGTGGTATTCTCTCAACCATGGTTGAAAACGTAGACAGCAGACCTCCTCAGTCTCCTGTTGTAGTAACAGAACTCGATGGAGTACCACAAGAATTCCTCGACGTTGCTCCATATTCACATTTAAACTATAGAAGATTTCCGGATCTTCTTGAAAAAGGGCAGGACGATTTAATTGCGAAATCAGGTCTTGGGAGTTTCTCGGAGATTGATAGAAATTATGGGGTCAAAAGTTTCGTTAGAGTAATGAGCGAAATTAGATACGATGGGCAGGTACGTTCTACAGACAAAGTAACCCTATATACTTGTTTGAAAAGGATAGGAGAGACTAGCATTATATTTGAACAAAGAATGGAAGCAAATGGTGCCCATGTAGTTCCACATTTCGAGCTAGTTGTTGCATTTGTTGATTCTCAAGATAAAAAAACTAGAATTCCAGACGAGATGAGAGGGAAACTTCAACCTTATCTTTTACCAGAAAATTCAGATTTTTAAACTACTTATTTAAATTCCTCATTAAAACCGACGTCTGGAAATTGATCGTCTCCCTTTTTTCAAAAGGGGCTGTTGCTGACTTTTGGGAAAGGGTAAAGTTTATTCCGATTGTTGGTGGTACTGAAACATTTCTTGAGCAGGTAAAATAACACTGACTAAGCGTTACCTCACTTGAATTAATAAGAGATGCCGAGTTAGATGATATTTTTGCATTCGGTAAGTCACAGGAAAAAATAGTTGTCCCGTTGTCGAAAGAGGTAATTTTTATTGAGTTATACTGCGATGATGGAGAAGAGCAATCCGTTCTATAACTCGAGGTTTGAGGATCATACACGCCTCCAAAACTTTGCGCAAACTCGAGCATTTTTGAAATCTGCAAGATTGCATAGTTACCATTCTGCCTTATCGTGTTAATAGTATTAGTCTTATTTGAACCTCTTAGTGAAGATACTAAAATAGTAGCAACGATAAGACCTACTGTTATCATGACTATCATAACCGCCAAAAGCTCAATAAGTGTATATCCTTTTGAATTTTTCATGGTCCTTTAACTGAGTTTATGTCTGCGAGACAAGACCTAAGTTTTATTTGATGGCAAAGAATATCTCCTGTCTGACATTTACTGTCGGTCCAAAGCACAGTTGAGGTTATCTCGATACTGCTTATACAACGCAGGGACTTTGGATCTATAGTTAGCTGTCTGTCAAAAATATTATCTATATTTTTACCACAGTTTAGACCTACCATCGTAGTTGGAGTTATACTTCCCTTATTAAGACAATAATTAACATTTTTATAATTTAAGAAATCAGTCCAATTATTTTTGGCAATTTGCCTGACAATTTCCATACCTTCCCTTGAATATTGCGTTGCAAGGTTTTGGCTTTTTGTAAATTCGGCGTTACTCAAGGAAGTGATAACCGTAACAGCAATAGCAGAAACAACCGCAACAGAAGCTGCCAGTGCAATAAGAACTTCAATTAAACTCTGCCCTGACTCATTAATTCTCATTGTGTTTGTATTCCTCCAATCGGATCAACTGTTATGGTTCTAATATTATTATCTGTTGTTAATGTCAAGGTGATTGTCCCTGCCCCTTTCACCCCACTGGAGATAACAGGAAAGTAGAATGATAATGAAGTAGGTGATGGGCTGAATACAACATTTTTAGGAAGAACAGAAGATTTTATTCTATAGTCAACATTTGAGCATCGAACCGCAAGAACATAACTATTATTGGCGGTGCAAAGAACGTCCGATGAAGATGTTGGACATAAAATTACCCTATATCCATTTAGTATCGCGCTATTATCGCATTGGGGTATTTGAGATGAAGGTTTTACTTGAGAAATTGCTCTCGACTTAGCAACCAGCAGGGTAGAGGATAGATCTGATGCTGCGGCTTCAAGAATTTGAATCCTGCTATAATTTACGAACGCGGCAACCCCGATAACAGAAAGAATTGCAATAATCGAAAAAACGACTATAAGTTCTATAATTGTAAAACCTGACTCCTGAAAGCTTTTTCTCATTTGTTATGGATTTTTGAGGGTATACTGCCACAGGGTAGTGCTTCCAGTGCAATTTATATTGTTGCCATTTACGTCTTTATCTATTTCGGGATCATTAGAGTTTTCAAGACATCCGATAACTGTGTATTTTGTTGTATCCGACGACGTGTAAGAATAAGAAACCCCGCTTGGATCGCATGGGACTTTTTGCATGTAGATTGCTTTTCCATCTATACTGGTGAAAGCTGCTCCACAAGCAGGAAGTGATGTCGGATATCCTGCCTGATCCGCTCTATAAAGTTCCAGGGCGGACTGCATTTGGCGAAGATTGGATTTCCTTTGAGCGTCTCTTCCTCTTTGTCTTACTCCTATAAAATTTGCTACTAAAAGAGTAGACAAAATTCCAATAACGGCAACTACCACCAAGAGCTCAACTAGTGTAAATCCTTTTTGAATAGACAATACTTTTTTCATGGGCTTTGATTCGAACTCGATGCTCCAAAATTACATACAACTCCTGACCCGCATGAAGTAGGCAGAATTCCATTGTCATTGAAAGATTTGCAGGGACTTGAGCGGCCGGATGTTTCACTCTTGCAAAGCTGAGGATCGCTAGATCTTTCCAAATATGCATACAAAAAATAAGATTGCTGGTCAGAACTTGCAAAATAAACATAAGATCTATTCTTTATTGGATCCTGCGGTAAAGTGATTATGTAGGGCGCAAATAGATTACTTCCCCAAGTGGCTGTCTTCCCATTGTACATTATCTGGTAATTATTAGTTGATTGAGGGTATTTCCCTAAGTCATGATAATGGGTCTCTAGGGCTTTCTGAATTTGAGAAAGGTCTCCTTTTCTTTTGGCGTCGTTTCCTTTTTGAATTTGGGCGATTGGATTAAGTATCGCAAGGACTGCTACAAACAAAATCCCAATTATGCCGATAACTACAAGAAGCTCAATAAGAGTGAAACCAGCTTGTCTCCTAAGAAAATTGATATTATGCCGCAAATTGCCAAAAAAGGACCAAAAGGAATTGTGTCCCCTCCGAATCTCTTTTTTCCCCATAAGATTAGTATGAGCGAGATAATTCCCCCTGTCAAGAATGCCAGATATAGACAAACAACAATCTTAGGAAAGCCTAAAATTAACCCTAAAAAGAGAGAAAGCTTAACGTCTCCTCCCCCCATACCCCGTCCTCGTGTAATAAGACTTAAAAACAAAAAAAAGGCAAAAGCGAGGACTCCTGACAGAATATGATTTACCGCGTTGCCTCCCAAAATTATAAATATAAAAGAAACGATTAGGGCAGGGAAGACTATTTTGTCAGGAATAATTTCGTCCCTTAAATCTGTAAAGAAAATTGAAATTAAAATTGATATGAAAAAAAGGTAAAACCAGAGTTTAAAATCTGTCAAAATTGGAAACTTTAAAAAAATAGAAACAAACAAAATAGCTGTTGATAATTCAACTATTGGAATTTGCCAATCAATTTTCTTACGGCAATAACGGCATTTTCCCCCTAGCACAAGGTAGGAAACCAACGGAATAAGATCAAACCAGAAAAGTTTTTTTTTACAATTATCGCAATAAGATCTTCCAAGCAGGTTTTGATTTTTAGGAAGTCTATATATGATTACATTTAAAAAGCTTCCTATGCATAAACCGAAGAAAAAAAAGAGGATTATTTCAAGAATGTTCAAGAATCGTTACTGTGCGCACCAGTAGCAGTCAGTTGGTTTCGGGGCTGCATTGCAGCGAGCCGAATCATCAACTCCTGCCCGAGTGTATTTTGTCTCAGGTTTGCTTGACTCTGATTTTGAATCTGGGTCAAAGCAAACTATAGCACTTCTTGCCGTACCAACAGTATTGTCCGTTACGTATAAACTATTTAGAATACTATATTGTGTTTGGAATGTTGTTTTTAGTTCTCCTTCTGTTGTTAAAACAGTCAGGCAATCATTAAAAGCGGTGGTACCGGTTGCTGTACTGACTTGAGACGAAGCTGGGTTGTTTCCAGCGTTACAAGGAGTTGCAGGCCCACCCTCTGCTGTTGGCCTCCATGGAAATGTGTTGTGACTCGAATAATATCTTGTTAATGCGGCTATCAATTCCAATGATGTCTGTTTTCTATTGCTGTCTGCACCTTTTCTAAATTGCTCCAAAGGATCGATAGTTGCCAAAAGTCCTGTTGCTAAAATTCCCAATACTCCAATGACAACCAAAAGCTCGATGAGGGTAAATCCCTTTTGAATTTTGAAGATCTTAAACAATTTCCTCATTTAATTAAGTATGAACATATTGTTTTTGGTTTGTCAAGAGGGGAAAAATCATTGCAAACTTGATATCAAACTGTAAATTGGTGTAATAACAGAAATAATTAAAAAGGCGACGCCGACCCCAAGAACAATCATTATAAAAGGCTCAAGAGCCGTTGTTAATGTTTTTACTTTTTCGTTTACCTGTTCTTCAAAATATTCTGATGCCTTAGTCAGTGTCTCATCCATTTTACCGGTTTGCTCTCCAATTTTGACAAGCTGAATAAGCATTGGAGGGAAAAGGGAATAAGAAGACATCGCGTCTCCAACCGAAACACCTTTTTCCACTTGTTTTGAAACATCTTTAACCGCGTTTTTATAATGAATGTTGCCTGTTGTGTCCGCAGTTTCCAAAAGAGACTCCACAACTAAAGTTCCTGTTCCTATTAAAAGCCCAAAAGTCCTGGTGAACTCTGCAAGTATTGTTTCCTGAATCAGGCTACCAAACACTGGAAGTTTTAAAATAAGATTGTCTATAATAAGCTGGCCTTCTTCTGTTTTTCTCCAACGTCGAAAAAGAAATATCAAAACACCTACTAAAACAATAATAAGCGGCCAGAATGTACCAATAATTGATGAAAGACCGACAACAATTTGTGTAGGAAGGGGAAGCGGAACATTTAAATTTTTATAAAGAACAGATAGTTGTGGAATTACAAAAATCATCATAATAAAAACAACAAAAAGCATAAGCACTACAACGATAGCCGGATACATAAGAGCAGATTTTACGGTACCTTTAAGCTTGCGTTCTTTTTCTAAATTATTAGCTAGTCTTAGAAGAACTTTGTCTAAAAGTCCTGAAGACTCTCCCGCTTTTATAAGAGAAACGTAGATTGGAGAGAAAACATCGGGATATTTTGCAATTGCAAAAGAAAAAGCTTTTCCTTCCTCTATATCGTTTATTATTCCTGTAACAATATCAATCATTGCCTCATTTTGGATTTGATCTTTAAAAATCTGAAGAGCTCGGAGAAGCGTTAATCCAGATGAGAGCATAGAAGAAAGCTGTCTTGTAAAAAGGATAATATCGTTTTCCGAAGTTTTATTTAAAAAAGGTAAAAGCTTTTGAATTATATTGTCGTTCTGTTTTTTAATTTGAATTGGAAAAAGATCTTTGCTCCTTATAAATCCTGCAGCCTCGTTGACATCATTTGCCTCCATGACTCCCTGAACTATCTTTCCGTCGGGAGTTGTTGCTTTGTAGCGAAGTTTCATCTTGTATTCACCCGATCATCCTTATGAGCTCTTCGGGTTTTAAGGCATAACTTTTTGCAGTTTCAAGACTGATAGAGCCTCCCAAAACCAATGATGCGAGAGACGATTCAAGCGTAATCATTCCCTGATCTTGGGAAGTCTGAATTACAGAATCTATCAAATGAGTTTTTCCTTCCCTGATATTATTTGCTATTGCCGAGTTTCCGATTAGAATCTCAACAGCCGGGACTCTGCTACCGCTTATCATAGGCAGCAGTCTTTGGGAAACTATTCCTTTAAGAGTTGCGGCAAGCTGTACTTTTACCTGCTCCTGCTGGTCGGATGGGAAAGAATCGATCATTCTGTCTATACTTTGAGCTGCCGAATTAGTATGAAGTGTCGAAAAAACCAGATGTCCGGTTTCTGCAATTGTGATTGCCGCCGAAATTGTTTCGGGATCTCTCATCTCTCCTACCAAAACTACGTCCGGGTCTTCTCTAAGGGCGGATTTAAGGGCCTTTGACCAGGAAAGCGTGTCTATATTTATTTCTCTTTGCGACATAATGCTTTTTCCCGAAGGATATATGTATTCAATAGGATCCTCAATCGTTAAAATATGAGCTGCTCTTTTTATATTTATTTCATTTATTATTGCGGCAATTGTTGTTGATTTCCCATGGCCTGTTGGCCCTGTAACTAAAATGAATCCTTGCCGCAAATCTGAAAAAGTGCTTACAACCTTTGGTAAATGCAGCTCTTCAACATTTCTTATGTTTGGCTGCAAAAAACGGAAAGCCGCGGACATATAGCCCCTTTGAAAATATATATTTGTACGAAATCTTCCCAAATTCCCAAAAGTTCCTCCTCCAAAACCAAAAGAAAAATCCAATTCTTTGTTACTCAAGTAAAAATTTTTTTGATCTTCAGATAAAAGAGAAAAAATCATCTCTTGTATTTGTGCTGCGGTTAAAGGCTCGTAGTTGGAAAGATAACGAAGCAACCCATCGATACGTAAAGCCGGCGGAATCCCGACCAAAAGATGAAGGTCGGATGCATTATTTTTTATTGTAAGATTTAAAAGCTCATGAATATCCATATCACTCTTGTGCTAC
>Ga0209515_10010493_pt1 | contig 10295 bp, 10 predicted proteins | sample Subgroupgradi54m_FD_187454 | JGI IMG/M metagenome (GOLD analysis project Ga0209515, IMG submission 187454) | Subsurface groundwater microbial communities from S. Glens Falls, New York, USA - GMW60B uncontaminated upgradient, 5.4 m (SPAdes)... ...
CTAAAAGCGCCGGCCGCCATGAAGGATTGCCGATGACCATGACGCGGTTGGCTTTTTCTTTATAGCGTTCGCGAACGATTTTTTTAACTTCCTTTGACAGTGCGGCCACTGTACCCTTGCGCTCATCATTTATTTTATTCAAATGTTCGACAAGAGTGTCCGCTTCGATTTCATCATCAGTGGCGAGAAGCCGAAAGGCGTCCATTGGCACGTCCATCCGCGAGGCGGCGTTGATGCGAGGACCGATAGTGAAACCAACATCATCTTCGGTGAGATGCTGTTGAGAAACTTTGAGCTTGGCCAAAAGTTTCATCAACCCGGCGCGGGGAGACTTTCTTAAAACAGCGAGGCCGTAGTAGGCAAACACCCGATTTTCACCCGTAAGCGGCACCATGTCAGAGAGTGTGGCGATGCCGACCATATCCAGCAGCCACTTTTCCCAGCCGATTGGGACAGTTTTTAGTTGATAGTTTATAGTTGATAGTTTTAAAACAAGAGCCTGAATCAATTTGAAAACCACTCCGGCGGCGCAGAGCATTTTTTCCGGATAGGCGCAACCAATCTGCTTGGGGTTGAGAATGGCAAACGCCTCCGGCAGTTCTCCGTTCGGTATATGATGGTCCACAATAATCACCTGCATACCGAGCTCGTTGGCGCGCGCCACCGGAGCAACATCACCCATGCCGCAATCAATCGTGATAATGAGCTTAACATCCTCTCTGGCAAATTGCTCCACGGCCGCGATATTAAGACCAAAACCCTCGTCGTGGCGGTGCGGAATGTAATTCTCAAAATTAGTGAAGTTGATTTTTTTGAAAAAGTCGTGCAAAGCGACGGCGGCGGGAATGCCGTCGGTGTCGTAATCGCTGTAAATTATTGTCTTTTCGTTGTCAGAAACGGCTGTGAGAATTCGCCCCACGGCCTTATCCATATCCTTCATAAGAAAAGGGTCGTGAGTGTGCGCTTCATAATCCGGATTCAAAAATTTCTCCGCCGCTTCAGGCGACTCTATGCCGCGATAAAACAGCAGGTGATCAAGCAGTGTAGTGCCCTTAATCGGCCGAACAGCGTACTTTTTCATTCCACAATTTTAGCATATAATGAAGTTATGAATGAATGTATTTTCTGCAAAGTTATTAAGGGTGAACTGCCCGCCTCAAAAATCTATGAGGACTCGGACGTGTTGGCTTTTCTTGACATCAAACCGGTCAATCCGGGCCACACTTTGATAATCCCCAAGAGTCACTTCGAGAGCATTCACGATACGCCTGACGAGCTTGTGGCAAAAATGAGCATCGTGGCCAAAAAAATCGCCGGAGCCATTCAAATGAAACTGGGCGCCGAAGGCGTCAACATCGGCATGAACAATGGCACGGCCGCCGGCCAAATTGTCTTTCACGCCCACATCCACGTCATGCCCCGCTACGGCACAGACTCCTTCAAGCTCTGGGCGGGCAAAGAATACCGCGCGGGCGAACGAGAGCGTGTAGCGGAAAAAATCAAATCGGTTCTATAAGTTAAAAAATTGACTTTTAAGAATGGGCGGTGTAGGTTGATTTCAGTAAAACCCAGAACAAATATTAAAAAATGAAAACTCATGCGTTCGGTTTCACTGAAATAACGGACTTCAGTACGGAAGGCACCGGCATTCCCGCCTTGGACCAAATGATCATCGTGGGGACCCTGGGGGCGTTGATCGCGCGGGATAAGAAATTAGTAGCTAGGACGGTGGAGTGTTTGCGCCAACGCTCAGACGGGGCGCGGTTTACGAAGTTGGAAAATCTGATTGGGTCGCTGTTAAAAAGCTCGTCACCGAATAACAAAGTGGTTGAGGTCGGAGCTAATTTAGGCGAAATCAGGGACCTCGGGGGAGACATCTACAAACAAAAAACTTTCAGAGTCGCTCCGAACCAATACCCGTCTCTGCGAGACGTGCGGGAGATGTGGATTGCCATGGATCCCATCAAAACCGCAAAACCCGTTTAAAGTGAGAGGTGGAGAGGAGTCAAGAGTCGTTCACAGGACGACTCTTTTATTTGCACAATCTCTTTTTAATCCGTCATTCCTCTTTCAAGCGCCTCAATTCCCGGCAAGGTTTCGTTGGCCAAAAATTGAAGCATGGCGCCGCCGCCGGTTGAAACGAAGGAAAATTTGGCCAAGAGGTTGAGTTTTGAAATACACGCCAGAGTATCGCCGCCGCCGACAATCGTTTCGGCAGAGGATTGCGTAATGGCTTTAGCCAGCGCTTCGGTGCTGGCTGAAAAACCTTTTTCGTAAGCGCCGAGCGTGCCGTTCCAAAGAATAAACTTGGCGGAGGCGAATTTTTCCGAAAGGAAGGCGAGCGTCTTCGGCCCGGCGTCAAGGGTGTTATCGTCAGACAGAACTTCAGCCGGCTTTTTCGCCGCCCGCTTGCCGTCATTTTCTGTTACGACGTCGAGTGGAATAATAAGTTTCGGATTTTGGAGCAGAGCGGCAAAACCAAAATCCACAGGCGAATGTTTTGAAAGGCCGATTTCATAACCCTTGGCCTTAAAGAGGTCGTTTGAGAGCGCCCCGCCGATGAAAACAGCGTCAGCAATCTTAAGAAATTTTTTGACCAGCGGAAATTTTGTTTCAAACTTGGCGCCGGCCAAAACAAACACAAAGGGTTTTGGCGGATTGAAAGCTCGAGATAAATGAGAAACTTCTTCGGCAAATAGTAAACCAGCGTAACTCGGCAAAAATTTTGGCAGGCCGACGATTGAGGCGTGGGCGCGATGAGAAACCGAAAAGGCGTCGTTGACGTAGATATCGCCGAAAGAAGCGAGAGTTTTGGCAAAGTCAAGATTATTAGCAACCTCGCCAGGGTTGCGGCGGAGATTTTCGAGAAAGAGAAATTCGCCGGGCCCTAGTGCATTGAGGTGCTCGGGCAATTCCGCGAGTGACGGCACAAAAACTAAATCAATAAACTTTTTGAGATAATCCGCCACAAGCGAGAGCGAATCCGTTTCCTTGCTGTCGGTGTGGCTTATGATAACGGTCTTGGCGCCGCGAGCTTTAAGAAACTCAAGCGTCGGCAGGCTGCGCTTGAGACGGAAATCGTCCCGAACAACACCTCCGACAATCGGCAGATTGAGGTCAAGCCGTAGCAAGACGGTCGTGCCTGAAGAAATTGCCGCCTCATCGAGAGTTTTAAAATTAAATTTCATTGATGACACGCAGAAGTTTTGTAAAATTTTCCGGGTCAAGACTCTCCCGACCAACCAAAAGCCCATCGACATTGCCCTCTTTGATAATCAGTCCGGCATTTTCAAAATTGACCGAGCCGCCATAAAGAATCGGTACGGTAATCGCCACATCCTTGCCAAACAAATCGGTCAAAGTCTTTTTGATAAAAATCGTCATTTCATGGACATCAGATGGCTTCATAGCATCCTGGAAACTTTTGCCGATAGCCCAGAGGGGTTCATAAGCAATCAAAACCTTCCGTAAATCAGTCGGTCGCGCGCCTAAAAGTGACGCTTTGATTTGGTTTTTGAGAAACTCAAAATAGGCGCCGCCCGAATCCCGCTCCCCTTCGCCGATGCAAAGAATCGACCGCAAGCCGCCGCGCGCGGCGGCCAAGACTTTTTTTGAGACCACCGCATCGGTTTCCCCTAGTGCCCTGCGTTCGGAATGGCCGATAATGGCGAAAGAGGCGCCCAGTGCCAGAACCATTGCCGAACTAATCTCTCCGGTATAAGGGCCGCTCCTTTCCCAAAAAATATCCTGCACTCCCAGAGAAAAATTTTTACCCAAGGGCTTTTTAAAAAGCGAGAGATAGACTGCGGGCGGACAGACGACAACCTCAACTCTCTTCAATTTTTTCGCCCGGCGGCTGACCGCTCTAAAAATCTCCCGCGCGCGCTCGGGCGTTTCCGGATTCATCTTCCAATTGCCGACAATTATTTTCTTTTGTTTCATCCGCCATATTATACCGCAGAAATCACCAAAAAAAATCCTAGCCCCGCCCGCGGCGGGCGGGGCTTTCTTAACTTTCTAACTTTAAACTAGCTATTGCACCTCCCGCCACTTATCAAACACGTAGCCGCCAGAAGGTCCCGACGTAAACAGAAGATTGACCAGGCCCGTGTCATAGACCACCTGCGCGCTATTGCTCAAACGAAGTCGGTAGGCTGTCACTTCTTTAAGACTGACGCTATTATACAGATGAATCTCGCCGTGAGCCGCGTATAAAAGAACCCCGCCGCTAACGCTTTGTTTGGCTGTAATCGCCTCTTCGCCGCTTCCGTTGCCCCCATTTTCAGCGCGGTTATTTTGCGAGAACAACGCCACAAAAGAACCCTTTGTACCCGAGCCTTGAAATTGAGCCGAGTTGTCCAAGGTAATGATACTGCTGTCAGTATGGTCGGTTGGCTTATCGGCAATGATGGCAACACTTTTATTGCCAAGCGAGGGGTCAACTTTAATGACGGCGGAACCAGTAACACTGATATTGCCGGCCACCCAAACCGGCCCCGTGAGCGTAACGGTGTCACCGGCAATGTTGACGGTATCGCAATTGATTTTTATAGGACCAAGCATAACAGCGTTCGGAGTGTTATAGGGACACGACCCCGAATATGTCCCGCCCGCCGCCGCGTCAGCTTCCATAGTAGCGATAGTGGCGTCAGAAACCGGAAGCGTGGTCGTAGCTTGGTCTGGGCTATTTGAGTGTGAAACCCCGCCAACGCTACTGCCATTAATCACTTGATAATAAGCATCTTTATCAATCGTAGAATTTTGTATGGTATGCGCGTAAGCGGAACTGGTGGCGTGCACGCTGTCAACTTTTCCGTTTGGCCCGGCAGACACCGCGTCGCCTTTTATAAGGTTGCTTCCTCCACCCGTCACAGAACCGTTTGAGTAAAGGTTGCCGGAAACCGAGGAAGTATTTTCAAATATGACGCCGCCATTGCCAACCTGCACGCCGTAATTAAATGAAACGCCGCTGCCGGATGTAAGATGGGTTTGAATGTTCCGGATGAGATTGAGGGCGTTGCCTGAAGAGTCGATTTGAAATCCCCCCACAACTGTTGTACTCGTGGCCGTCGCGCTGTAGCCGTTGAGAGAGAGGGTGGAAGGCGAGGTGAATTTTTTATTAGTCTTCAAGCGATACAGAGCGTCTTCGTTGACCGATTGGGAAACGAAGAGGCTGGCGCGAGTCCGTGCGAAATCATCAGCCTGTTTTACCTGACGAAGCACCGGATTAATAACGCCGATACCGACAGTGGTGGCAATTATCAGAAAAAATACTACGGCAGTGATGAGAGCCTGCCCGCGAGAATCACGAAACATGGAACATGGAACATGGAACATCCTAAAAAGTTGTTGCTCTTTTTTACCCTGTTTTATGTTGTGTGTTGTGTGCTTCATGATTTAATATGAGTCTCTCAAAACCGCCGTGGCGTAGAAATTGGCCGTATGCGTGCCGGCCGTGAGAGTCAGCTCAATCTTGACCGCCTGGGAAATGCCGGTGTTCATCTGTCTAAATATCAAATTGCTCACGGTAACGTCCGAGAGAGTCAAGGGACCCAAATCTCCGCCATCCTGCTTGACCCGGAGTGCGCCGCTCGAAACATAAAATTGAAGCGTCTGCGAGCTACTGGTTGCGGTCGTGGTGTTGAGCGTCAGCACCCCGGGACTGGCGCCCAAGACGCTCTGCGGCATATTGACGCTCTGGGCGTTCCTGATGTCTCGAATCACCCTATCGAGAGCGACCACGGCGGAGCTTTGGATGTGCCGCGAGAGTTTGAGATAGCTATAGGCTCGAGCCATGCCAAGAAGCATATTAACTAAGGAGACCAGAACGAGCGCGAGCAAACCGACATAAATAATCATTTCAACCAGCGAAAAACCTGCACACGAATAGCGCGCCTGCGTCCGGAACGGACTCCGGCAACGCGAATGCCCGCCCGCCTGGACTTCGTCCATGCGAAGTCGGGCAGGCGCCCACACGAATCTTTTATTTGTGTCATTCGTTTTCATTCGTGTATTGGTATCGTGTTCATGGTCAATTATTAAACAAATTGGTAAGGTAGCTTGAAATTGAACGGAGGGTGGTGGTCGCGCCGTTTGACCAAGAAACATAGACCGTAAGTTTTTTAGTGCCCGGGTCGACAGTGCCGCTCGCCGCGATATTGTCATTGGCATCACGGGTTACGTTGGCAAGAGTAACATAACGATTGTACAGATTGTCGATTTTTGAGGCAGTGGTTGTGGTAGTCCAGCGCGTGCCGTTCCATGAGAGATAATAGTTGGCGCCGGGGGTCAGGTTTGCAATGTTCCCACTCCAACCGTAATCCCGAATAACGCTCATGGCTTCAATCCCTTCTTCAAGAAGGTAAGTTGCTTCTACGGTGCCGAGAGTTGTCAATCCGGCGCGCACAAAAACATTGTAAGCGGTAAGCAATCCGGTAATGGCCATGAGCAAAATGGCAGTGCCAACAATAACTTCAACGAGGCTTACGCCTCGTTGAAATGGAACATGAAGCATGGAACATGGAACATTAAAAAACTTAGACAGCCGCGCGCTTCGCGCGCGGCTGTCTTTCTCCCCTCTTCTGTTCCATGTTCCATGTTCCATGTTCCTAATTTGATTGCGCTACGCCGGTGGCGAATATGGTAATGATTTTTGTCTGGGTGGAACTGGCCAAAAGCGAAATCGTCACCGTGCCGCTCTGTGCCGTCTCGCCGGTTAGGCGTTTAAAGACGACTTCGCTTCCGCCGCCGACAAGGGCAATGGCTGAAATCGCAACCAGAGGATTCATCGGTTCAACAACATTTGAAGCGCTCGATGAAGAATAGGTGGAACTGGCGAAAAGTGCCGCCTTGCTCGCCTCAAAATGGACCCCATAGACCGAGGCATTTTTGGCCGAAAGAGTTTGATTTCTGGCTTGCTCAAGAAGAGAAAGGATGATGGCGGTTTCTTTATCAAGCGCCTCGCGGCCGGTCGCTTTGGAAAAGGCGCCGGCGACAATAAGTGTGATGATGCCAGCGAGAGCTAAAACGATAAGTATTTCAACCAAAGTAAAACCCTTGATAGATTTTAGTTTGTAGTTTGTAGTTTTTAGGGAAAACATATTAATAAAAATCCTCAGACTAACAGCTAAAAGCTATCAACTAACAACTTCTGCTAGACATTATTCAAAACCGAATACATCGGCGTTATCATAGCCACCGCGAAGAAACCAACGACAACCCCGATAAAAACCATAAGGAAGGGCTCAATCACTGTGGACATATTTTTGGTCTTTTGGGCCACTTCGTCTTCGTAAAAAGTACCTACGCCCGCCAGCATTTCGGAAATTTTGCCCGTTTCCTCCCCGACCGCGAGCATTTCAGAAAGAAAAACCGGATAGAGAGCCTCGTGCTCCATGAAAACCGCCGAAATGACCGAACCTTTCTCGATGCTTTTTTCCGCTTTCCGTAAAATCTCTTTGTAATAAGAATTTTGAAGCACGTCGCCAGTGATTGCGAGTGCGCTTGTCACCGGCACGCCGGCCACGAGAAGCGAAGAGAGGGTCCGGGCTGTGCGGGCGGTGTTCGTTTCCTTAACAATAGTCGAAATGATTGGGAGATGGAGTATTGTGAAATCAAAAGAGCGCCGGCCAATCTTAGTTTTGGCAAAAACATAAACGAAAGCGATAAGAGCGGCGAGCATACCGATGCCCACAAAGGTATGGCTGCGCAGGAAGTCGCTCACGGCAATAACAATTTTGGTTGAAACCGGCAGTTCACTGTGAAGCTCCTTGAAAGTAGCCGTCAAGGTCGGCACGACATATATTAAAAGGAGAGTGCCGATGACAAGCATCACCGAAAGAATAATCGCCGGATAAATCATGGCTCCGCGAACCTTGCGCTCGAGCTCATATAAAGTGTTCATCTGAAAGGCGACGGCTTTAAGCGAAGAAGACATGCCCCCGGACTCCTCGCCCGCTTTTACCATTGACACGAAGAGAGGCGAAAAGATGCCCGGGAAACTCGCCAGGCTGTTGCTCAAAGTTTTGCCTTTTTCGATACTGTCATTCAAATCAAACAGGAGTTCCTTCAGTTTTTTCTTTTTACTTTGGCGTTCCAAAACGGAGAGCGCCCGAGAGAGCGGCAATCCGGCCTCAAGCATCGAGCCGAGATTTCTGGCAAGCGTTATCTTGTCGTGCATGCTAATCCGACCGAAAAACTTGATGTAGTTCATGATGTTCCATTTTTTGGGCGGCGCCGCCTCGGCAGTGGCAAGGACAACGTCGCCCTCTTTCCTGAGGTCTTTGTAGAGAGTGAACTTGTCGAGGGCTTCCCGCTCTGCCTCATACATTTCACCGGTGGGCTTTTGAGCTTTGAATTTAAATTTCATATAATACGAACCTACGAACTATTTACGAAATACGAACAGATACAAAATTACGAATGCCTCTCTTTTCGTATTTCGTACACCGTTAGTAGTTCGTATTGTCATTCTGATACAACACGGAACACCTCTTCAATCGTCGTAATGCCTTGCACCGCCTTGAAAATGCCGTCCTCAAGCATGGTGAGCATGCCTTCTTTTCTGGCTTGGGCTTCAATGTTGCTGCCGGGAGCGCCCCGCAGGATAAGCTCTTTTATGGAGGCCGAAACTTTCAGAGTCTCGTGGATGCCGACCCGACTGCTGTAGCCGTCCTTGCAATCGCTTGAAGGTTTGGCCTTGTAAAAAGGAATTTTCTCCCACTCGGCGTCTTTAGCAATTATCTTTTCTTCTTTGAGCGTGGCGAGCACCTTCCCCAAATCAACCGACTTGCCGAGCGTGGCAAGCGCGGTCTTGTTTAAAAAATACTTCTCCTTGGCCTGACAGAGTTTACGCACCAGACGCTGGGCGATTATGACGTTGACCGTGGATACGATAAGAAACGGCTCCACTTTCATGTCAATCAAACGCGGAATGGCGCCCGCGGCCGAATTGGTGTGCAGGGTTGACAGCACGAGGTGGCCGGTGAGCGCGGCATTGACCGCCAGGCTGGCCGTCTCGTTGTCGCGAATTTCGCCGACCATGACAATGTCCGGGTCTTGCCGGACAAGCGAGCGGAGGCCTGAACCGAAAGTGAAACCGATTTCGGGTTTGACCTGGGTTTGGTTGACCCGCGGCATCTGGTATTCAACCGGGTCTTCAATGGTGGAAATGTTGACCTCCGGCGTATTTAAAATATCCAGAATGGTGTAGAGAGTCGTCGTTTTACCGCAACCGGTGGGACCAGTGGTGAGAATCATGCCAGTTTTGAGCTTGAGCCCTTGGTGAATTTTTTCAAGCGAGTCGCCGTGGAAACCGAGGCCCTCAAGGGTGAAGCCGGAGCCGCTCTCGCGCAAAAGCCGCATGACCGTTTTCTCGCCGAAGTAAGTCGGCAAAATGGAAACGCGGAGCGACACCTTTTCATTATTCATTTCAGTCTTAAATCGGCCGTCCTGGGGCAGGCGCTTCTCGTCGAGTTTTAAATTTGAAAGCACTTTGATGCGGGCGGTGATGCTGTCGCCGGCATTTTTGGGCAAGGTCATGGTGTCGTGGAGAATGCCGTCAATCCGGTAACGCACAAGCACCTGGTTTTCCATCGGTTCAACGTGAATGTCCGATGCGTCTTGGAGAATGGCGTGTTTCAAAAGAGTGTCGATGATACGCACCACCGGAAGGTCTTCGGCCATTTTTTTCAAATCTTTGGCGCTGGAACCGACCTCGCCCGTAATGTCCGGAATACTTTTAAGTTCCGCCGACTCTTTCTCTATGATATCGCCGAACTCCGCCTTGAGACTCTTTTGGTACTGGAGAAGGGCGTTTTTGATTGATTGAGTGTCGGTCAGCCGCGCCAAAATTTTCAAATGCACTTTTTTCTTGATGAAATCAATAGCCGCCAAATCATCCGTGTCAAGCATGGCCACTTCAAGACTGTCGCCCGACTTCTTAAACGCCACAATGTTGTGGCTTCGGGCAATCGGTTCCGGAATAAGGGATAGCACCTCAAAATCAAGCCTCTGGTCTTTGAGGTCAACGAACGGGATACCGAGAATGTAGGCCTGAACCTTGCGCAAGTCGTCATCAGTAATCTTGCCTTGACTGACCAAAATACTGCCGACGCTCTGGTTTTTCGCTTTAGCCTCTTGCTCCGTTACTTCAAGGTCGGCCTTGGAAACCAGACCAGAATCTTGAATAAATTCTCTAAGTTGTTTCTCTTCTATGAACATTTATCCTCCAAACTTTTTAGCTTGTAAAGTAATTGTGCAAAGTATGCTTCATAGTATATCAGAACTAACGGCGT
>Ga0209515_10010494_pt1 | contig 10295 bp, 13 predicted proteins | sample Subgroupgradi54m_FD_187454 | JGI IMG/M metagenome (GOLD analysis project Ga0209515, IMG submission 187454) | Subsurface groundwater microbial communities from S. Glens Falls, New York, USA - GMW60B uncontaminated upgradient, 5.4 m (SPAdes)... ...
GTAAGAGACGCAGAAGAAAAAAGTAAAAGATATATAAAAAATTCAATGATTGCTGCATCAATAGGAGTATCATCTCTCGTGCTTCCAGAAGTAATAAATCATCAAGAATATCTTAAAAATTATGAGGTTCTTGCGTATTGTTTGCCTTTAGGATTATGTGGGATCTATTTTTTGTTTCAAAGTCAAAAAATAACGTACCTAAATTGGACAATAAACTTTGGAAATGATCTCATTCTTAGAAGAAAAAGAGAAGAAAAGTTAGAAGAATAAAATGCATTAATCTTAAAAACATTTCTTAATTACTGTATGTATGAGATACATTAGACAAGAAATTTTCCAGAAAATGGGCAAAGAAAACCAAAAGAAGTTAGCGAAAGCTTCAATAACAATTGTAGGCATTGGCGCATTAGGAACAACAGTACTAGATATGTTAGCAAGAGCAGGAGTAGGAAACATAAGGATAATAGATCGAGATATTATAGAACTAAATAATTTACAAAGACAAACATTATTCACTGAAGAAGATGTTAATAAACCTAAAGTTATCATAGCAAAAGAAAAAATTGCAAAAATAAATTCAGAAATAAAAATAGAAGCACATTTAATAGACTTAGATTACGATAATATTGACGTACTAAGTTCAGATCTCATTTTAGATTGCACCGATAATATGTATACCAGATTTCTTATCAATGAATATACAAGAAAAAATAATATTCCTTGGATTTATGCTTCAGTAATTGGTGCAAAAGGAATGACAATGAATATTACAAAAGACACTCCCTGTTTATCTTGTATGTTTCAAGAACCAACAGAAGCATTAGACACCTGCGATACTGCTGGCGTGCTAAATACAACACCTCATGCACTCGGTGCAATAGAGGTTACAGAAGCAATAAAGATTTTAACAAATCAAGAGTATCATAAAGGGCTCATCCATTATGATCTTTGGAAGAATCAAATAACAAAAATAACAATAAAGAAATCAAAAAATTGTAAAACATGTAATCAAGAGTATGAATATTTAACAGGAAAAAAAGCAAACAGTTCAATAAAAATTTGCGGATCTTGTAATTTTCAAATAAAGACTAAACCAATAAACATCAAAGAACTTCATAGAAAAATAGAAGCATCAACATTAACAAATGATTGTTTAATATTAAAAGATATGATTCTTTTTAAAAGTGGAAGAGCGTTAATAAAAGCAGTTTCAAAAGAGCAAGCAAAAACAATGATAGATCGATATTTAGGCTAAAATGGAAATAACGAATTTAACAACTGGAATAAAAAATTATGAATTCATTGTAGCTAGTTTACCTGAATATTATCGAACGGAATTACAAAATCTAAGAGAACATTATTCTCTGGAAAAGATAGGGAAACATCTTTTAACAAGGGATCGTACCTATTTCGAAAGAGTTGCAAAGCATGAAGAAAAAACAAGGAGGGTATTATTGGCGCTAGAGGACGCAAACTTAGAAGGCGTACTAGAATCTTCAATTTGCAAAGAGGGACGTTTTCAAATAGCAAATATTTTATGGGTGCTTGCAAGAAAAAAAGGAAAAGGAGTTGGAACTCTTCTAATAAGGCATTATTTAAATGAAGTTAAAGAAAGTTGCAATATTGTAGCATTATCTGTAAGTAAAACAAACAGCAATGCAGCAAGACTTTATGAACGATTAGAGTTTAAATATACTTGTAATAGGCCTGATGATCCAACCATGAAGGTTTATACTTTTAATTTAAGTTCACAAAAAGAAAAAATAGACAAAGGATGAATCAATGATTGTAAGAAGATGTACAACAAAAGGAGCTTTCGAAGCACTTCCTGAAAGAAATATACAACTAGACTTAAAGAAACTAAAAACAAAATATATTGCAATTGCAGATTTGCCTATTTTAATTATTATAAAATATAAAGAATATGAAATAACCTGTTATAAAAATGGAAAATTGATCATAAGAAATTGTATCGTAAAAGAAGATGCAGAAAAAGTGGCAAATAAAATTTATGAGGATGGAAAATAAATGTCTAAAAAAAGATTAGAAGAACTATTAAAACAAAGTAATTTTGGAAGAAATTTTCATTTAGAAGGATTAAAATGAAAGCAATCTTATTAATTAGTGGGGGATTTGATTCTCCAGTAGCCGGATACTTAATGCAGCAAAAAGGAGTAGAAATAATTGCAGTACATTTCTCTTATGAGCCTTTCACAGATAATGGTCCAGAGTTAAAATCAAGAAAAGCAGCAGAACATCTTAAATTCAAAAAATTTATATCAATAAACATTGGAAAAGAAGTGCAAGAAATTGCAAGTAAATGCGAACATAGATTCTATTATGTTTTATCAAAAAGATTAATGATGAAAAAAGCTGAAGAAATAGCAAAAAAAGAAGGAGCTGAATTCTTAATAACAGGTGAATGTTTAGGACAAGTTGGCTCTCAAACATTAACAAATTTAAGAAGTATTACAGATGCAGTAAAAATGCAAATTCTTAGGCCCTTAATAAGTTATGATAAAGAAGAAATAATTAAAATTGCAAGAAAAATAAGTACGTATGAAATTTGTATTGGTCCTGAAGTGTGTGATTGTTTAGGGCCAAAAAACCCAGCAACAAGATCCGATGTAGCAGAAATAAAATTACAAGAAGAAAAACTATTAATTTAAAAATTTTTGAACTAGGAAGTCTAATTCCTAATTTTATGAATTCTTGACAAATGCACTGGAAAAATTTCCTAAAGTGTTACAATCTGTTCGAAATAATTTCTTGATACAAAACGCAAAAATGTTTTAAGAAAAGTTTATATATCAATTATGAACAATATTATTCATATATGGATAATAAACTAAAAATAATAAATTACTTAGGAAAGCATTTTACAGAGAGTTATACAATGCATGGTGTAAGTAAATTATTGAATGTACCTTATGCTTCTTTTTACAGAAAAATTCAACAAATGAAAGATATTTTAATTATAAACAAAATAGGAAAATCAAAAACTATAGCACTTAATAGACAAAACCCTATAATTAAATCCCATTTAGTAGTTGCTTCTGATGAAGAAAGAAAAGAATTCTTAAACAGACAACCATTAATAAAGAAAATAAGTAAAGAATTAGAAACTAATAATATAGTTCTTATTTTTGGAAGCTATGCAAAAGGTAAAGAAATTGAGAAAAGTGATATAGATATTTTTGTAATTAATAAGACTGGGAAAAAAGATTTATCTTTTTCAAAATATGAATTTTTATTCAAAAAGAAAATTAATCCAATGTTTGTTAGTGTTAAAGAATTTGAAAAAATGTTAAAGGACAAAGAAGAAAATGTGGGAAAACAAGTCTTAAAAGACCATATAATCCTTAGAAATCCAGAGCTTTTTTGGGAGTGCGTTTTAGATGTCTTTTGATAAAAAAGTTTACGAAAAATTATTCAAAGAGTGTTTAACCGAAAGAAGAATAAAGAAATCTCAAGAATATTTTAAGATCAAACTATTTTTAAAAGAAGATCTATAAAAAGCTTGTGACCACTAATCTTTTAAATATTTCTCAATAACTAAATGATATGAACGTCTACCTAGAAAAAACAGATGAGTACAAAGAAGTAGAAGCTTCTAGTATAAAAGAACTTCTTGAAAAGTTAAAAATAAATCCAACAACAGTGATCGTTACAAAGAACAACGAGTTAGTAACTGAAGATGAAAAAATATCAAAAAAAGATGAAATAAAAATTCTTTCTGTCATATCAGGTGGATAAAATAACTATTAATGAGAATAAATCTTTATTAAGAAAGATAAAGATTATAATTTTATGCGTTTAAATTATATTCTTCCAAAAGAAGTAGAATTAAAATTAGAGTCTACAGGATTAACTCAAAGAATAGATGAATATCTCAAGGATCCTTCTAGTATTACTCTTACTTCAAGAGGAGCAATTTTCGAAGAAGAAGCTTTCAGAGATATAGAAGAAGTAGAAAGAAAAGGATATTTTAAGGAAGATCCTTCCATTCCAGAAAAAATTAAAAATTTAGTTACGAATCAAGAAGCTAACTATTGGATAACTACAAGAGGGGAAAAAGAAGAAAGAGAAAAAGTTGATCTAGAAGATATTCCTGTTTTAAGTGGATATTATGCTTCTCTTATATTAAATAAAGAAGAAATTAGAAAAGGAGAAAATTTTGGATTTCAAACACCATTAGAATTACTTAGTGTTGTAAGTGCTTACATGGTAAGAGAAGAGATGGATCGCTTTAGTGAAAGAGGATATATTTGGGAATCTCAAGTAAAAGACGGAAGAATATTCAAAAGTCAAGTTACAGGAGATATGAATCTTGATTTACGAATTTTTAGAACAGATATTAGTCTTTATGAAACAAGAGATCCCTTAGGAAATAAATCTTTATTTCGCCCAGAATCAGATAGAGATCGACAAGTTGTTGCAGCATATCATTCTACTGAACCAGTACTTTTAGCAGCAATTATTCAATATGTAGAACAAGAAAAAATAAAGTCTAGAATAATTCATAAAGAAAAATATCAGGAGTTTATCACAGAAATAAAAAAAAGTGAAAGAAGAATTGGGAATGCTACTGAATGTTTTGATGACGAAGGAGAAAATCCATTTCTATATTTTATACCCAACCTCAATCCAATGCAACGTTTAGATTTAGAAAATAAAGTAAGTACAGAAATAAGACCATATATACTTTATTCTCAACATGAAGGTCAATATGAAATTTTCATAGGAAATAAAGGAGAATTTACGTTTGTAGTACCTAAGAAAAATAAGGATGAACAAAAGAAAATTGTTTTAACAATTCCAGCTGATGAAATTGATGAATTAACAAGAAGTTTATTCATGCAAGCAAAATTAGGGTTGGGAAGAACCTCTTCAAATATTTTAACAACTATTTTAGAATACAAATTTTCTGAGCAGTTTGAAAAAGATATGACTCGTTTTAAAAAAGAATAAAAGTCAAATTTTTTATCATTCTTCATCTTTTCTCAACCATAATATCTCAAGATAAATAAAAATTAAGAGCGAAGGAAAATGTTCTGAAATTACATAGGGTAGTTATAATACAAATAAAAGTCTGTCAAAAGTTCATTGCTTTAATTATAAAAAATCTATTTTTAATTTAGTTATAGTTCTATAATTTTCTATTTTTAACAATAATTAAATTTATAACTTAGGAAATAAGTTTTAGAGTATGCAAGAGTATGAAATAATTTTTGTAGTAAAAGAAGCAGTACTGAGTCATTATAACGCAAGTAATCAAGTTAGTTCTCCAACCTATAGAATAAGAAGAGATCAAATAGAAGCAGAAAATGAGGTTAGTGCATTACAAAGAGCAAGAGAAATTAAAGAGAAGAGTATTGATGATTGTTTAACCGATTCAAGAATTCTTAGTGTTTCAACAAGAAAAGGTTTAGAACCTCAAAAATACAAAGAGTTCTAACAACATTTTTAAAACTTTAGTTTATCTTTCTTTTATGGTCTGTAAAAATTGTACTTTAAAACCTGTAATGAAATTAACAAATAGTAATATTTCTCTTTGTAAATTGTGTTACATAAGGTATTTTGAAAAAAAAGTAAAAAAAACAATTTCTGATTACAACTTAATAGAAAAAAATGATCATTTAGTCATAGCTTGTTCTGGAGGAAAAGATTCTACCTCATTATTATATCTGGTGCATAAAATTGTTGAAAAAAGAAAAGATATCAAAGTAACGGCATTAGCAATAGATGAGGGAATTCATGGATACAGAAATGAAAGTTTAATTTTCTTAACAAATTTCTGTAAAACTTTAGGAGTAGAACTAAAAATATTTTCTTATAAAGAAGAATTTGGGAAAACTTTAGATGAAATTTTAAAAACTTATAAAGGAATTCCTTGTTCTCTTTGCGGAGTATTAAGAAGATATTTGCTGAATAAAAAATCAAAAGAACTAAAAGCAACAAAACTTGCGACAGGTCATAATTTAGATGATGAAGCGCAAAGTGTGATGATGAATTATTTTAGAAATAATCTAAAAATTTCAGCAAGAATGGGACCAAAAACAGGAATGGTAAAAGATGAAAGGTTTATTCCACGAATAAAACCCCTCTATCTTCTAGCAGAAAAAGAAGTCACTGCATATGCTTTTCTCAAAGGATTTATGGATAAATTTAATGAATGTCCAAATAGTGACGAAGCATATAGAAATTCAATAAGAAATATGTTAAATGACTATGAATGTAAATTTCCAGGAACAAAAAATTCAATTATTTTATCCTTTTTAGAAATTTTACCTCTCTTAAAAAATCATTACAAAAATAATACGGAAACAATAAAATCTTGCAGTACATGTGGAGAACCCTGTTCACAAGAAATATGTAAAGCTTGTGTGTATATTAAAGAAGTCATAAAAGGAAAGTGAAGCTCCCTAAAGCAAGACCTTCAGAGTATTAACGATCAATAATTTTTAAAAAAAGAAAATTTACCTTCTTTAAAAGAGGTGTACAAATACGACTTTTGTAAAAGCTAGGTTTATTTTGATAATAACTCTAGTACTATAATAGGAGAATGAAAAGAAGATTTATATACCTAAAAACATAAAAGAATATAACAATAAAAAAGAGGTGACAAAAGAAGAGGGTGAAGAAATTCTTCCTCTTTTTTTATTCTTACTGTTTAATATTCAAGTCAAAAACAACAAAAAAACTCTTTCTGCCAATAAGTTTAAATAGAAGATTAGAGTAGGAATAGAAGAGGTGAAGAAGTAAAATGATGCCAAATCAAGATATCATAATTTCTTGTACAAGATGTACAATTAACGTTCCAATAGCACAGACAACATATAATAATGGTGGAAAAAGTTTAATTTGTTTTAATTGTTATAATCAAGTTGTAAAAGGATCAGGTCCAGAGAGAATTATGCAAAATGCAGACCTTCCTGAGAGAGTAAATTATAATTGTCTTTCTTGTGGTTTTAAATTCTCAAGAGGAGCATCATTCCAATTTGGGGGAAAATGTTTTAATTGTGGAAAGCAAGCAGTTCAAGCTGAAGCAACAAAACAAATGATTGCAAGAGAGAGAAAAAGTTTATTAGACTATTAATTTTTATTTTTTTATGGATTACAATTTTTTTGCTCGTTCTTATAATGAACTTTATGAAGAAGAACAAATAAATAAATTAAAAATTATAAAAGAATATTTAAAATTAAAAAAGAGCGATAAGCTTCTTGATATCGGGTGTGGAACAGGAATTTCTACAAATTTTTTTAAGTGTAATACTCAAGGCATAGATCCAAGTAAGGAAATGATGAAACTTGGAAAGGGAAAGAGAGAAGAAGGAAAAGCAGAAGATCTTAAATTTAAAAATAGTTCATTTGATATTATTCTTGCAATAACTTCAATCCATAATTTTGATGATCCTAAAAAAGCTTTAGAAGAAATAAAGAGAGTAAGTAAAAAAAATGCACAGATAGTAATAACTTTGCTTAAAAAATCTCCAAAATATAATTCTATAAAAAAATTAATAGAAATAAAACTAGAAATAATAAAAGAAATAGACGAAACAAAAGATACAATATTTATGTGTAAAAATGTTAAATGAACTAAAAAAAGATTTAGGAAAATTAAATAATCCAGAAAAAGCAAAAATTTATGCAAGATTCTTCAAAACAGGAAAAGGAGAGTACGGAGAAGGAGATATTTTCATCGGAATTACCGTTCCAGAACAAAGAACGATTGCAAAAAGATATTTAGCTCTTTCATTAAAAGAAATAGAAGAAATACTTTCAAGTAAGATTCATGAGTATAGATTAACAGCATTATTAATCTTAGTTGAAAGATACAAGAAAAATATTTCAGAAAGAAAAGAAATTGTTAATTTCTATATAACTAAGCTAAAATATGTTAATAATTGGGATCTTGTAGATGTAAGTGCTGATAAAATTCTGGGCAGTTATTTAATGGATAAAGAAAAGTTTATGCTTTACAAATTAGCAAGTTCAGAAAATGTCTGGGAAAGAAGAATAGCAATAATCTCAACGTTTTACTTTATAAAAAAGAATAAATTTGAAGATACATTAAAAATTGCAGAAATCTTACTAAATGACAAGCATGATTTAATACACAAAGCAGTTGGCTGGATGTTAAGGGAAGTTGGAAAAAGAAATCAAGACGTAGAAGAAGAATTCTTAAAAAAATATTATAAACTAATGCCAAGAACAATGTTAAGATATGCACTTGAAAAGTTTAACAAAGAAAAAAAAGAAGACTATATGAAAAAATAAGATTCATAATCTTGCACTAGCCCCAGTAATTGACCGTCTAACTTTACCAAATAAATTTGATACTTTCGTAAGAGGACTAAGTGTAGGTAGGGGATTATTAGCTCTATGAATATCAAGTAATTCAGATTCAAGAGGTTCTAATCTTCTCTTTTCAGGAGTTTTAGAGAGTAATTCTTTAAGAGCAGAAGCAAGACTTTTCTTATAACCTAGTTCTATTAATTTTTTTCCTAAAGATTTTGCACAAGTATCTGGATCATGTGCTGTTGTTTTTATATCTAAACCATCTAAAGCACCAAAAAGATCAAAAATAAGAATTCCTAAAGAATAGAGATCACTTTGAGAAGTACAGGATCCCACTAAGTGTTCAGGTGAAGCATAAATTGGAGAACAGATAACAATGCCTTCTAAGTTTTTAAGATAGCCACTTAATAATTCTTCTTTATTCAAGATATGTTTTTTAAAGAAAAGAGTATCAACATAAGGATAAATTGAAGATCCCCAATCTAAGATGCTTGTTCTACTTTCAGAATAAGATCGAGAGTAGATTATATTGGCAGGTTTTAAATCCCTATGAGTAATATTTTTAGTTGCACAAAATTTTAAAGTTTCAACAACGGGCAACATAGATCGTGCAATATCATCTAAAGAAAGACGAACTGGATTTTTAGGGTCTCTTTGTAATGTTTTTCCTTCTTCTTTACTCATCTCAGTAATAAGCCATAATCTATCTTCAGAGATAATAGAGTACTGTCTAATTGGAAGAGGAACATGAGGTATTCCCAAAGTTTTCAGATAATGCATAACTTCAGGTTCAATACAACTTAATTGCAAAGTCAATAATTCAAGCCTATCCAATTTGGTTTCAATACAATAAGTAGTATCGTCTTGTAATCTAATAACATTGCCCCCCAAATAAGTTAAAACAACTTCTGGAAGGGGTGGTTGTTCTCCCATTAAAGTTGTAATCCAAGTACATTTAGCGACAACCTTATGTTGATTTCCTAAATCATCAAGAAAAGGAGTTTTAAGATCATAAACTTCACTAAATCCACCACTACCTATACATTTAAGACCTTCAAAATAATCCACTCCATAGACTTGGGAAAGCTATTATATAAACATTTAGGGTTATGAAAATTAATAATTACTTTTTTATATTCTTATTTTTTCTTTTAAGTATTGCCCGGGTAGCTCAGGCCGGATAGAGCACCTCACTCCTAATGAGGGGGCCGGGGGTTCAAATCCCCTCTCGGGCGTTATAATTTTAGTAGAATATATGGGTACTTATAGCCCCCCACATTAATTATTAGGTTCCACATTATCTATAAATTAGTTAAAAAACGTTTTAAGCTTATTTTAAGAATTTATTAAACTATGAAGACATTAGTTCTAGTATAAAAGGTTGGTTCGGATATGCAATGTGGGCTAATACTTATAATATGAGAAGAGAAATAATTACAAGAATGAAAAAAATTAAAAAATGAATGAGTTGAAATAAAGGAATTCAGAATTAACGATATCTATTTCCTTATTCATAAAAGAGATATATTCCTTTCAGTTATTTTTAAATCCTAAATAAATAATTCATCCCGTCCTAAAGAAAGGCTCAAAAAAAAGAGGAACACATCACACACACTCGTTTATAACACAAACAAGTTTAATTTTTTTAGTGGTATATACTTCAACACCTATGTAAAAAAATAACGTTCTTTTTACAGGTAGTTTTAAAAACAAAGCACACGTAAGAGAAGATATGCAAAAAGTTATTGAGGTGAGGGGGCTTACAAAAAGTTTTATAGGAAACATCATCCTTGATAACTTAAGTTTTGATATCGAAAAAGGAATAATCCTAGGATTAATTGGAAAAAGCGGCTGTGGAAAAACAACGTTATTAAAAACCCTTGTTGGATTTGTAAAACCAAATAGAGGAATTATTTTCTATAATGGAGAAAGTTTAGAAAGTTCAAATCTTAAAAGTCATGTTGGCTTTGCTTCACAAGAAGGATCTTTTTACA
>Ga0209515_10010496_pt1 | contig 10294 bp, 10 predicted proteins | sample Subgroupgradi54m_FD_187454 | JGI IMG/M metagenome (GOLD analysis project Ga0209515, IMG submission 187454) | Subsurface groundwater microbial communities from S. Glens Falls, New York, USA - GMW60B uncontaminated upgradient, 5.4 m (SPAdes)... ...
CGCCGATGCCGATCGCCGATTTCAACCGCGCGTCCTCCCCCTCGCCCGCCTCGGTGACGCCCAGGTGCAGCGGGTACGGGGTGCCGTGGCGCTGCAGCGTATCGATCAGCAGGCGGTTTACCTGCAGCATCACGACGGGGTTCGAGGCCTTCATCGAGAAGATGATGTCGTGGAACCCGTGCGACTCGGCGATCCGGGTGTACTCCATCGCCGATTCGACCATCCCCAGCGGCGTATCGCCGTACTGGTTCATGATCCGATCGGAGAGGGAGCCGTGGTTCGTGCCGATCCGAATCGCGCGGCCCAGCCGCTTGCATTTCTCGACGAGCGGCGTGAACGCCGAGGAGATCCGGCCGAGCTCTTCCTTATACTCGGCTTCCGTGTACTCCCGCTGGGCGAACCGTTTGGAGTCGGCGAAGTTGCCCGGGTTGATCCGAACCTTCTCGACGTGCTCCGCCGCTTCAAGCGCCGCGGCCGGGTTGAAGTGGATGTCGGCCACGATCGGTGTGGTGATTCCCTGTTTGAGAAGCTCCGCCTTGATGTTGCCGAGATTCTTCGCGTCGGCCGCGGTAGGGGCCGTGATCCGGACCAGCGCGCAGCCGGCCTCCACCAGCGCCTTCGTCTGCAGCACCGTTTCGGCGGTCTTCTCCGTATCGGTCGTCGTCATCGACTGCACCGCGAGGGGCGCCTCCCCGCCGATCTGGAGGGAGCCGACTCGGACCGCGCGGGTGTGCCGGCGGACGCTTTTTGAGGATAAGGTTTTCGTGGCGGTATTCATGGAGCTACCAGTATATCAGTTATATCAGTTGGAATGAAGGAAGGGGAACAGCTTGTCGACGATGCCGAAGCGGATCACGTCGTTGTACGTGACCACCACGAGCAGAAGCAGCAGAAGTCCCAGCCCCATCCGGACCATCATCTCCTGGATCCGCAGAGAGACCGGAGATCCTTTCAACTTCTCGATCGCGAGAAAGAGGCAGTGGCCGCCGTCGAGCACCGGAACCGGCAGCAGGTTGAAGAAGCCGAGACTGGTGCTGAGCACCGCGATCAGCTGCAGCAGGTGCATGATCCCCTGCTGGGCGACGGTCGAGGTCAGAACGAAGATGCCCACGGGTCCCGTCATCGATTCCTTGACCGACATCCCGCCGGTGGCGATGCGCCAGAGCGCCTGCACCGTCATCACGGTGAGCGTGACCACACGCTCGCCGGCCATCGCGACCGCCTGATGGATCGGGTAGCGCCGCGTGAACGCCTCATCCGACGGGGCAATGCCGACCATGCCGATCTTCATCTTGACGCCGAGCAGGTTGGCGACCTCTTTCACCTGCGGTTGAAGAACACAGGTGAGGGTTCTCCCCTCCCGCTGAACGACCAGCGTGACCGATTGGGTCTGCGAATGGATCTCCTTGGTCACCTCATCCCAACTTTGGGTCGGCTTGCCGTTGACGGAGAGGACCCGGTCCCCCTCTCTTAGCCCGGCGACCGCGGCCGGATAATCCTTCAGCACGACCCCGATCTTCGCGGAAAGGATCGGGGCACCCACGACAAAGATGAACGCAAACAGGAGGAAGCCGGTGACGTAGTTGACGGCCGGCCCGGCCAGCACGATCGCCATCCGCTGCCAAATCGGGCGGGCCCGGTACTCCCACGGCTTGACAGGCCCCTCCTCCTCCGCCTCGCCGGCCATCTTCACGTAGCCGCCGAACGGGAAGAGGCAGATCACGTACTCGGTCTCGCCCCGCGTGAAACCGAACAGCTTCGGACCGAAGCCGATCGAGAACCGCTCCACCTTCACGCCGATCCGACGGGCGACGATGAAATGGCCCCACTCATGCACGATGATGATGAAGCTCAGCGTGCCGAGCACCGCAAGCCAGGGGCTCATCGGGCAGACCCCGCGCGGACCTTCAACTCCGACTCCACCTGTTCGCGCGCCCATCCGTCGGCCTGAAGGATCTCTTCGAGCCGCGGGTGCGCGACGCGCCGGTGAGTGCCGATCACCTTGCCGATGATCTCCGATATGCGCGTAAAAGGAAGCCCATCCTGAAGAAAATTCGTGACGCAGGCCTCGTTGGCCGCGTTCAAAACGGCCGGTAAAGTTCCGCCCGCTTGGGAGGCCTCGTACCCGAAGCCGAGGCAGGGAAATTTCTTCGGGTTGGGGGCTTCGAACGTGAGTTGCTTCATCTCGACGAGGTCCAGCGGCGGCAGCGTGGAGGAGAGCCGCCGAGGGTACGTCATCGCGTACTGGATCGGGAGGCGCATGTCGGTGATGCCGAGCTGTGCGAGGATCGATCCGTCGATGAACTCCACCATCGAATGGACGATCGCTTCCGGGTGGATCAAGATCTCAATTTTATCGACGGGCAGATCGAAGAGCCACCGGGCTTCGATCACCTCGAGTCCCTTGTTCATCATCGTCGCCGAATCGACCGTGATCTTGGGGCCCATCTTCCAGCGGGGGTGGTTCATCACCTCCACCTTCGTGAGCCGTCCAAACGATTCGAGCGGCACATCCTTGAGCGGCCCCCCGGAGGAGGTGAGCAGGATCCGCCGGATCTCCTGCCGCGAATGGCCGTGGAGGCACTGAAAGATTGCCGAATGCTCGCTGTCGATCGGGATCACGGAAACATTGCGCCGACGGGCCGCCTCCATCACGAGCTCGCCCGCCATCACGAGCGTCTCCTTGTTCGCGAGCCCGACCGCGTGCCCTTTTTCGATCGCGGCCAGCGTCGGCTTCAGCGCGGCCGCACCGGTGATCGCGACGATCACCATGTCGGCCTGCGGCATCGCGGCGAGCTCCGCAACCCCCTCCTCGCCGGCCAACACCCGAATACCGGTGCCGGAAAGGGCCTGCTCCAACTGCTTGGCCTTGGCGCTTTCGCGCACGGCCACCTGCTTCGGCCGGAATCTCTTTGCCTGCTCCGCGAGCAGATCGATCCGGCCGCCGGCGGCCAGGCCCACCACCTCGAACTCTTCCGGGTGGTCCTGGACAACGTTCAGCGTGTTAACGCCGATCGAGCCGGTGGAACCTAAGACGGCGATCCTTTTCATGATCGAAGAGTGTACACCTTTTGGTTTACATCCCGACGAAAAATTTTCGGACGTAGAAATAGCAGATCGGCGAGGTAAACAGCAGACTGTCCAACACGTCCAAGATGCCCCCCATCCCCGGCAGGATTTGTCCGGCATCCTTCACCTGGCTGTCCCTCTTGAGCATCGATTCGGATAGATCCCCCAACTGGCCGAAAATCCCGAGCACGAGTCCCAGCAGCGCCAGCTGAACGGGCGGCACGCCGGGCAAAACTTTCCAGAGCGCAAGCGCTCCTCCGACGCTGAACAGAAGCCCGCCGATCACCCCCTCCCACGTTTTCGACGGAGAAACCCGCCGGATCAGCGAATGTTTGCCGAACAGGGAGCCGACCGTGTACGCGCCGATGTCCCCCCCCTTGGTGCTCAAGAGCAGCAGCGCCACGAGCCAGCGGCCGTCCGGAATGCCGGGCGCCGTCGTGAACCGGAGCTTGATCAGGAAGCTGAAACACCAGGAGACGTAAAAGATGCCGAACAGCACCGTCGAGATGCCGAGGATCGCCTGCGAGTTATCCTTGTGCCTCAACTGCAGAAGAAAGATCACGAAGAACGCGAACAGCATGAAGAAGAGCTCCCACCCCTTCGTCGGCTCAAACTGCCAGAAGATCGACGCCGGGATCAGCAGCCCGACCCCCAAACCGATCCACCGCTCGATCACGATCCCTTTATGCTCGATCAACCCGAAAAACTCGTGCAGCCCCAAGCCGACGAACGCGATCGTGACGAATCCGAAAACCCAGATCGGCGCCCAAAAAAGCACGTAGACGATCGCGCCGATCAAAGCGCTTCCGGTGATCAGCCGACGGATGAGGTTCGAGGCGGACGTCATCACGCGCCGAAGCGCCGGTCCCGGCGCTGGTATTCCAGAAGGGCCTCCACGAAATCCTCCTTGCCGAAATCGGGCCAAAGCGCCGGGGTCCAGTACAGCTCCGCGTAGGAGATCTGCCAGAGCAGAAAGTTGGAGATCCGGCGTTCCCCGCTGGTCCGGATGAGCAGGTCCGGGTCGGGCTGGCCGTCCGTGTACAAATATCTCTTGAACGTCTCCTCGCTCAGATCATCGACCTGAAGCTTTCCCTTCTTGACCTCCTCGGCGACGCGGCGGACCGCTTGAAGGATTTCACTCCGGGCGCCGTAGTTGAGCGCGAGGTTTAACAGCAGGCGCTTGTTCTGCTTCGTCTTATCCATCACCGCTTTCAGGTGGCCCCTCACTCTTTCCGGAAGCCCCTCCAGGTCGCCGAGCACGTTCAACCGGACCGCATTCTTCATCAAATTCTCAAGCTCGCGGCGCAGGTATTCATCGAGCAGCCGCATCAGCGTGTTCACCTCGCGCTGGGACCGCTTCCAGTTCTCGACGGAGAACGCGTACAGCGTGAGCACCTCGACGCCGATCTCACGCGCCGCCTCGACCACGGCCCGCACCGACTTGATGCCGGCCCGGTGCCCCATCACGCGGGGCAGACCGCGCGACGTGGCCCATCGGCCGTTGCCGTCCATGATAATGGCGACGTGGCGCGGAAGCCGCGCGGCGTCCAGCTGGGCCTTCACCGTTTTATCGGTAGAGTTTGTAGTCAACGAAGGGGAACGGATTATCCTGCTCCTCGAGAGAACTGAGCCACGCGTCGTCGATCTCCTGCGCGTTGCGCAGCATCTCCTCCAATTGGTTGAACCGGGCGATGTGGAGCTTCCACCGCCGGGCCGCGTACGCGACGGCCGTCCCCGCGGCGAGCAGAAAGGCCCAATCGCTTGCCTGAGCCAGCAGCAGCTCCCGCAGCGCCTGGTTCAAAGCCCGCTCGGTGATTCCGTGCGCATCCGGCGTCCTCCGGGCGAGATCCTTCATCCGCCGGGAAGCCAGCTCCAAATGCCGGTACATCGACGTATTGGCCGGTTGAAGCCACATCTCATTATATCCTTTTAAGCCCCACGTGGATAACTGAGGCGAAACCGTCTCCTCCGGCGGCAGCTTCTCGATGAGATCGCTCGGCGCTGCCGGCGTGAATCGGTCCCCCTCCGCCTGCGCTTTGCGAAAAACCTGCTCCAGCCACGCAGGTCCCTCAAACCACCAGTGGCCGAACAACTCCGCGTCGTACATCGCCGCGATCACTGGCGGCCGCTCCATGAGACCGGAGAGCCTCTCCGCCTGATGCCGCCTCTTGGAGAGAAAATCCCGAGCATGCTCCTGCACCCGCCCGGCCGCCGCCGCGGGATCGTACAGCTCTTTCCGGTCGGTGGATCCGGTGATCCGATGGTATTTGATCCCCGTCGCCATCCGCTGGCCGCCGTGGTAGAGAAACGGCTTTAAGTACTCTTGCTCCAAATCAAAGCCGATGTCCCGGTAGAAATCCCGGTACCAGGGATCCCCCGGATACCCTTCCGTCCTCGACCAGACCTGATGGGCCGCCTCCGGATCCCGGCCGAAGAGAACAATCCCTTCGGGCGAACGGGCCAGCGCGTACGGCCCGAAGCTCGGCGTGGGATCCGCGTGAAGCAGACCGTGCGTCTCCAGCATCGTGTAGCGGACCCCGGCCCGGGCAAGAATCTTGTCCAGCGCCGGAACATACCCGCACTCGGGCAGCCAAAAACCGCGCGGCCTCTCCCCGAAAAAATTTTCAAACGAGCGGCAGCCGATCTCCACCTGGGCCCGCATCGCCTCCGGAGAATTCTCCATCAGCGGGAGGAATCCATGCGTCGCCGCGGTCGTGATGAGTTCCAGGTTCCCCGACGCATGAAGATCGCGGAACGCGGCGATCAAATCTTCCTGAAAGAGATCCTTCCACAGCCGCCGGCAGAGAAGGAACCGCTCCTCGTACATCGCGGCCAAACGGTTCAGCTCGGGGGAGCCGGCGGTGCGGCGCTTCTCCAACTCGCTCAACCGGATCAAATTTTCCAGGTGCAGCCGGTACCTGGATTTGAGCAGCGGATCATCCATCATCGCGGTGAGCGTCGGAGAAAGCGAAAAGCCGAGACGGAAATCGACCTTCTCGTCTTGAAGGCGCCTGAAACTCCCTAAGAGCGGCAGATAAACTTCCGTCACCGCCTCAAAAAACCAATTCTCCTCCAGGCACTCCGGTATCTCCGAGTGTCGGACAAACGGCAGATGGCCGTGGAGAATCAGGCAGAAGAAGGAGACCATCCTCCGGTGGGCAGAAGCCGTGCCAAAAGAGCGGCCTTCGCTTCAGATGAAATCTTTTCGGGAGGGGTCGAAACAGACTGGGAGCGGGCCAGCGGAACGAATTTCCCATCGGAGGAGAGCCATCCGATCTCCACCAGCCAGATCCGGCCGGCGGCGCTGAGCTCGATGAACCAATCGGAGGCGCTCTCGGCCAGCGGAATGTCGGCGGAACAACGGAGTGTCCTCGCGGGACCCAGAACCTCGTAGAGCCGCAGCGCAAGCCGCGCCGAAGCCGCGGACTTACCTAAACGCTCCAGCCCCCTGGAGAGAAGCGCGCGGGAGAGTTCCCAGGAGGCATAGAGAGATTTCGGATCCCGGACGTAGAGCAGAACCAGACCTTCTCCGCCGGAGCGGGGCGGCGCAAACTGGCCCGCCGATGAAAAGGATCCTCTGGCGCCGGCGGCGGGAGGCCGGCAACCGACCGGCCAGATCGCTTCGATGGAATCCTCGAGGGGGGGCTTCCGAGCGGCGGCAAGAGCTTTAGTCGCTCTTGTTGCTCGAGAAGTTTTGGGTGCCCGGCCTCTTTTGGGCGACGCTGTTGAACGCCGCTGTCGCGGCTTGCGCGGGCGAGGCGGTGAGCGTCGGTTTGACATCCCCTGTCGTCCTCTGTGCCTGCTTCTGTCTCTGCCGCTGCTGGCGCTCATCGGCGAACGTCTGGTTTTTCAACCGCTCCTGCGCGAGGGCCTGCTGGAGATTCTCGTTGAGGGAAAATTCCTCATCGTACTTCGCCTGAAGCTGAGCCAAACTCTTCTCGGCGGAGTTCTTATCGCGCGCGAGCTGCTGAATCTGCCCCTTGAGCCTGCCGATCTCTCTGCCGGCGTTTTTGCCCTTCATCGAGGAGGCGAACGCGACACCGATGGCCGCCACGCAGACCAGCACCAACGCTACCGTGACCCCTTTGATGTGATCGTTCAACTATTTGTAGCTCTCCAGTGCGATCGCCTTGCGGGCAAGGTCAGGATCCGACGAGGTCTCGGCGCGTCGGACCAGTTCCTTCTCCCCCTTGGTGAGCTTCTTCGGCAAAATCACGATCTCAACACGGCGGTTCTGCTGGCGCCCCTCCGTCGAATCGTTCGAGGTCACCGGGCGGTACTCACCGTAGCCGGTTGCCACCAGCCGGTGCGGATCCACGCCGAACTGCTCGAGCTCATGCAGCACGCTCGTCGCGCGGCCCGTGGAAAGCTCCCAGTTCGACTTCCAGCCGGAGCGCTTGATCGGCTCGTTGTCGGTGTGCCCTTCGATGCCGATCTCCCGATCGGCCGCCTTTTCCCGGATCACGGAACCGATCTTCTCCAGCGTGGGCTCCGCCGCCGTACGAACCTTCGACTTGCCGGAATCAAACAGCACTTCCGTGAGAAGCGTGAGCACCAATCCCTTCTCCGCCATCTCCAGCTTCACCTGCTTATCGGACAACTCCTGCTGGAGCCGCTGGCGCATCAGATCCTCGGTATCCTGGAGCTGCTGAGCCTCGGCCAGCTTTTGCTGCTTGAGCCGGTCCATCCCCTTCGAGAGCTGCTCGATCTTCTGGAGATCGGTGGGCCGGCCGAAATAGAAATTCACCCCGCAGCCGGAAGTCGCGGCCGCCGTGCAGAACACAACGAAAGCAATCCATCCTGGCGATTTGAGAAAACGCATGGTGGGTCTCCTGTTCCTGCTGACTATTGAGTAGTGGTCGTCGAGCTGTTGCTGGCAACGGCCTGCAGCTTGGCCCACGTTCGTGGGCCCACTTTGCCGTCCGCATGGAGACCGTTGGCCACCTGGAAATCATGAATGGCCGTCTTGGTCCGAGCACCCATCTGTCCGTCCGCGGGACCCGGATCATAACCGGCCGCCTTCAGGGCGAGCTGAATCTGCTTAATCCCATCCGCGGAAGCGTCCGGCTTGGTCGAAGCGGTTTGCGCGGCGGCAGCCGTCGGAGCCGTTGTCTGAGAAGCCGTTTGAGATGCCGACGCAGCCGAAGCGTTTTGCGAATTGCCGATCGCGGCCAGCTCCTGCTGCGGCTGGATCGGTTCGATCTGGATGGACGAATTGAGCGGAGCTCCGGCCGGCTCCAAAGAACTGGTCGATGCTGCAGCCTTCAACGCGCTCCTGCGTCCCATCCCATACCCCATGCTCACAGACACCACCACCGCGCACAACCCGGCAATCCACCATCCCGCTTTACCCTGAAACATCGTGATTGATCTCCTTCGAAATTTAAAAAAGTGAACCGCTGGTGAGTGAACCCATTCGCCTAACCTAAAATTCCCTTCGAATCGATCATCGGCTGGACGGAAACTTGGCGCATGAAATCCGAAGCGAATAATGAGGAAATTTTAGCATCCTGCGGGAAGGCCGTCAAGCGCCGGGCACCGAAAAATTTACGCCGGGCTTCAGACCCCGGCCAAAAATCTTCTGATTTGATCGTGATTGCCTGTAAGAAGCGCTGTGCACATCTGTTTTTCCCTGGCAATAATCACACGAAGGTTGGATTCAACGCCGGCTTCGTAATAAGGTTTTCTGAGCTGCTTGTAGAAGAACCGGGGCGATCTACGCTGGGCCTCTTGAAGATTGCAGTCGGAGGCATAGTAGCCATTCAGTGCCTCCAAGATTTGAGCCACCACCTCGCGCTGCCCAGCATCGAGCTTCCGGATACTCCGGTGAAACGAGGCGCTGGCATAAAACTCGAGCGGCATCGGTCAGGTTTTCTCTTTTCTGACCTTGTCGATGAAAGCGGGCGTGACTTTCTCTCGCGTCTCTTTTTCTTGAGCCAAAAGCCTATCGAGTTTCCGGTATTCTGCCCGAGTGAATTTCTTTTCCTTAACCTCCAATGGGATGAGCTCAATCCTGTTACCGTTGAGCTCTATGTCAAAAAGAGAACCCCTCTTAAGATCCAACGCCTTGGCAATCCGGCTGGGGATTGTCACCTGATGTTTTTCACTCATCGAAATAGTCATATTCCTCACCTCCTAAGAAAAGTGTACCATAAAAGTAGGAATTTACTACTTTCTTATATCTTACAGAGTGGGGTCCTTCTCGGGAAAGGGGGTTCGTGAAACAACGACTTGGATAGATAACGACTTACACTTGGCTTCCGAAGAGAACGGCTCTCAATACCTCGACGCCCAGATCGGGCATCGCCCAACCGAAAGCGGCAACCCATTTTTGGATCTGACGGCGCAGCGCATCAGGATCCTTTGGCAAGATATTTTGGACATCGCTCGCTTCGGCCCAATCCTGCTGGCGCTTCACCCATCCGACAGCCGCCTCAACCGAACCAAACTCCGTCAGAGGAAGCAATCTTCCGTTCAAAGCGGGCCTGCGATCCAGCAGGTAGTTGGCCTGCTCGGCACTAGCACAGATGATCCAAACGTTGTGCTCGATCCCCTCCGGAACGAGCAGTGCGAGACCCGCGTTTTGCGGCCGGAAAATAAACCGCGCAGGGGCTTGCTGCTGCCTCGTTTGCCCGACGGAGACTTCCCTGCCTGCCGGCTTTTCTTCCATTCCGACAGATTCGTTCTGAACAAGCGCCGCGCGCTTCTCCGTTAAAACTGTTTGAATACTCTGGACCCACGTCGGATCAGCGGTCCCACCAGTAAAAACATCCAAGGCCTCGCGAACTTGATCCACCTGTGATGTGTGCGTGTAGGACAAATTCGGCAGCAGCTGAGCCGCCGCTGCACGAACCACGTTGGGCTCCGACGTATCCCGCAAGATCCCCTGAAGCAGCGGCAGGGTGGCGATGCTCCGGGTATTCCAAAGCCCTCCCAGCGCCGAGATGCGGCGCGCAATCCGATCCTCAAGAAATCCCTCACCCTTTTGAAAACTCCGGCTGAAAACTGCGGTCGCCAGCTCAAGAAGCGCCAAGTCTGTCTCCCGTGCGATCGTTTCCACTTCCCGATCCACTTGATGGAAAAGTGCGCGCCACTCCTTTAAAACCTCGAAGCGGCCGGTTACTCGATGAACCTCGTTTAGAATTTGCGCTTTCGCTGCGGGCTCCACCTGGCCGGTAACCGGATCGGTGTTCTGTAGGGTTTCCACAAACAGCCGGCCGAAAAT
>Ga0209515_10010497_pt1 | contig 10293 bp, 9 predicted proteins | sample Subgroupgradi54m_FD_187454 | JGI IMG/M metagenome (GOLD analysis project Ga0209515, IMG submission 187454) | Subsurface groundwater microbial communities from S. Glens Falls, New York, USA - GMW60B uncontaminated upgradient, 5.4 m (SPAdes)... ...
GCAAACTACGATATAAGAAAAGAAGTGTTGGATAGAGCTATGCCAGAAGAAACTATGTTTAAAGGAATGAGGAATGTTAAAGATAGAGGATTCAATATAAGAACCGAGCAGATAACAGGATTACCATATGGAGCAACAACAGTTCGCACACCAATAAACTTAGACGCAGATTTAGAATTAGTTGAATTAAGTGTTAGATTAAGGAAAGAAACAAGAGGCCCTGATATGTCTTGGGGTTCAACACTTGCCCCATATAAGGGAACTAAGTTAGGTTTATATTGTGAAGAACATGGGTTTTATAATGGAGATAATAGTGATGTTCCAGATACTTTTTTTGACAGAAGTGTTTTAAGATTTTTGAAAGAATGGGTTGGACCATCATTAAAAGAAAGAAAAAATGACCAAAGTCTTTGGCTTTCTGAAGGGGAATTAGAGAGATATAGAGATCAGAATGCAGAATTAAGAAGAATATTTAATTTTGTTACATTAGTTCCAGAAGGAGATGTTCTTGCAAGAAATTATCTTACCAGCCCAGAACCATTTAGTTATGAAAGACTCGGTATCGAAACTAAATTACATTTAGAAAGTTTAGCATCAACAAATGAACAAGCAAGAAAAAATTTAGAAATAATAGATTCTATTAAAAAATATGCAAGAAGCTCTATTAATAAACATCTTTCAAATGGTGAGAGATTTCAAGATACAGAATTAAAAAGACAATTAAATGATCTTGCTCCGGTAATAGCTTCTCTTCCCAAGCCTGAACTTGCTATTGATCGTGCAATAAAATATGCTTATGAAAAAGAAGGAAGATTGACTCCAAAATTATTTTCAACAGCAGTAAGACATCATTTATATGATAATGTTTTATACTGCACAGAAGACTCTCCAATTATACAGGAAAGACAATTAGTTGATGAAAGGTATCCTGCAAAATTATAAGATGGAAGAAGAAAAAAGAGAGGATATAGAAATTAATACTTCTAAACTAACTAGTTGGTTTACAAATAAAAACAATTTAATGTTTCTAGGAGTTTTGATTTTTGCAATAGCTATTAGACTTTATTATTTTAAGATGACTTACAATCAACCTTTATGGTGGGATGAAGCAGAATATATGAATATGGCTAAAGCTTGGGCATTTAGTCGCCCATATGAATTTCTAGCAGTACGTCCAGTATTATTTTCATTTTTTGCATCGCTGTTCTTTAGGATAACAAGTTCAGAATTTCCAACAAGATTTTTAATGTTAATACTTTCTATATTTTCAGTAGTTGGAGTTTATTATTTAGGAAAAGAAGTTTACGATCAAAGAACAGGATTATTAGCTAGTTTTTTCATGTCTATATTCTATCTAAACTTATTTTTCAGCTATAGACTTTTAGTAGACCTTCCTTCTCTAACTTTTTTCACATTTGGAGCATATTTCTTCTATAGATATTTTAAAAATAATGAAGTAAAAATGCTTTATTATGGAGCAATTGTTATAGGAATAGGAACTTTATTCAGAATAAACACGGCAGTTTACTTATTTGTAGCAGCAATATTTACTCTTCTTACCAATGCTAAATTATTAAAAAAGAAAGAAGTTTGGATTTCAGCTCTGATATTTTTTCTTATTTTAAGTCCTTATTTAATATGGGGATATCTCCAATTTCATGGATTTGTTATAACTCAAGCTGGAAAATATAACGCTCCAGTGCCAGGTACAGTAATAAGCACAGCATTAAGCAACACAACCATTTATCTTTCCTCATTTCCAACTTATATGACATGGACTTTATTATTATTTACTTTGTTAGGTTTATTTTTAATGTATAACTTAGTATTAGCTCCAGATTTGTTATCCAAAGGACATAATAAATTAAAAGGAGATTTTTACATCTTACTTTTGTTATTAATTCCATTTTTAGCAGCTGTTTTTTTAATAGCTCATACAGAAGACAGATATATCTTAAATGTATTTCCTGCTATTTTTATTATAGGAAGTCTGGGAATCTTTAAAGGATATGATTTGATAAAAAAGAAAAGCAAAATCCTTGCTATAATTTTGTTATGTGTTCTATTAATTTTCATAACTTATTCTCAATATCAAAGTGCAGATGGTTTAATAAAACAAAAACTAACATCCTATGGAGATTTTAAAGACGCAGGGTCATGGTTAAAACAAAACTCTTTGCAAACTGATAGAGCTGTAGTTAGTGGAAGTCCAATGGTAACATTTTATTCAGATAGAGATTCTTTTGGTTTCCCAAACACCGAAGAGGAATTTAATAATCTATTAAAAACTGATAAAAACATTAAATATTTTATACTTGCTGCAATTCAACCTAGTCCAGATTGGACTTATGCATATCCACAAAGACATAATTTAACTGTTGCAAAATCTTATTCAACGCTAAATTCTAATCAGGCTTCATTAATTATATACAAGTTATAATATCAATATAGTTAATATAAACTTAAAAAACACACTTTTCTCTTAATGTTATGAAACTCTCAATAATAATTCCAGCATACAACGAAGAAAAGAGAATAAAGAAAACACTAGAAGTTTATTATAACTTTTTTAATAAAAATTTGAATAAAGATTTTGAGATTATAGTAGTTCCAAATAATTGTACCGATAATACACTAGAGATTTGCTACAATTTTGCTAGAGGAAAAAAGAGTATTAAAGTATTAAATATACCATTTTATATTGGAAAAGGTGGCGCCGTAATGAGGGGATTTGAACAGGCCTCTGGAAAGTTAATAGGATTTACAGATGCAGATTCCAGCACAAGCCCTGAAGAATTTTTTAAATTATATAAAAATATTAACAATTATGATGGAATAATAGCAAGTAGGAAAATGAAAAATTCTTTAATAAGTCCAAGAAGAAGACTTTCTCAAAATATTTCGAGCTTTGTTTTCAATAAATTTGTTAATATATTTTTTGGCTTATATTATAAAGATACACAATGCGGGGCTAAAATATTCACAAGAGATACCGCAATTTTCCTTGTAGAAAATTATACTCAAAATCATTGGGGATTTGATGTAGACTTACTATATTTATGTAAAAATAATAATTTTAAAATTCTAGAATTTCCTATAAAATGGACAGATTCTACAGATTCCAAATTAACATTAAAAGCAAGCCTCAAAACAGTAATAGATCTAATAAAATATAGATTTAATTTTTATCTTTCTTAAATGCCCATAACATACTTCCTAAGAAACTTATTGGTATTGAAACTGCTATACCAACTATAAATGCTATATTTGCAGTAAATGTAGTTTCTCCTAAATATATTAATATTAACTTACCAATTCCAATCCTTACTAATATAGCAAACCCATAAACTATTAACCATTTGAAAATCTGCTTTCCTAAATGATAACCTTTAGCTGAAAATGTAACATTTCTATTAACACTAAAATTGAAAACCATTGATATAGAAACAGAACATATCGTAGATAAAATAAAACCTAACCCAAATTTATAAAAAACATTAAAAAAGCTCCAATCAATTAAAAAACTTATTCCCCCAATTAAACAGAAAAATAAAAATCTGCCTATATGTTTTGCATGTTTGCTCTCTTTTATTTTTTTTATCATCTTTTATTTAAACTATTTAAGTAATAGAAAAATTCCATCTTTGAATATAGCTAAAGCCAGTAGACAAAGTATTATTTGGAAAATAAATATAAGATAAACAACATCTTTCTCATAAACTTTTTTCTTAAATTTCTTTAATATGAATAAAGATACATGATTTAAACTATAAAATTTATCATAAGGCATCTCTAAACTTCCATCTTTTTGGGGTTTAGCAAAAGATTGTTTCCTTAATTTGCCTCTAACCTTTAATATTGTCTCAATTATATACGGTATAAATACAAACACGGCTATTCTTTCAAAATTTCCTAAGATAGCCATTCCAGCAATTAAAGCTCCAATAGAATATGTCAATATATCTCCGGGGAAAATTTTTGCAGGAAATTTATTATAATAATAGAAAACAATCAAACTTGCTATCATACATAATCCTACTAATCCTAACCAAGAAGAACCTGTAGCATATGCAACAAATGATAAGAAGCTTAAAATTATAATTCCCTGTCCAGCCTCTAATCCGTTAAAACCTGCAAGAAAATTATATGTTGTTGCCGCTCCAGCAATTCCTATAGGGATTAAGACTAATGGAAATAACAATCCTAAACTAGTCTCTCCAACAAAAGGTAAGTTTATTACATGAGTTCCTGCATTTATAACAACAAGAGGAATTGAAGCAATAAAAGCCAAAAATATTCTAAACCTCACTGATAAACCTCCATGCTTCCATCCTAATAAATCATCAGTTAATCCAATTATAGCAAATATTAATATTACAGTAGTTAAGGCAAATATTTTTAATTCAATACCATCTCCAGTTAAAATGAAAGTTCTAATAGCAATATAAAATAAAACAGATATAACAAAGCTCATTATAACAATAACTCCTCCGGAACTTGCTACATTCTTTGGCTTATCATATTTATTCATATCTTCCCATAATAAACCGATTATATGTGTTTTTTTAATCCAATAAGGCAATGTTAACAAAGTTAATATAAAACTAATTAATAAAGGCACGATTAATATTAAATCCATTAAATAAATACAAAAATCTTGCTTTTAAATCTTGTTTAAATACAGTATAACGTTTATAACTGCCAGCTTAAATACTTAGTATAGTCCTTATCTATATAGTCCTTTCTAAGTTTCTCACTTCCAGTATATTTTATTTCCCATATTTTTATAGGTCCTTGTAAACCATTAAAGTAAACAAAGCTTGGAAGAGCTGCTCCTTGTTGATTTAATATTTCTACAACCGGCGCGGGTTGCTCATTTACTAATTTAAAATTAGGGAATTTCTTAAATGGATCATTTAAAACATATTCCTGTATCATCATTCCTCTCAATAATCTAGGAGAGATGTACATTGCCGCTCCAATAGGAGCAGTTTGTATTCCTTGAGCAGTTTGATCAACTCTAGGGAACAAGAAAGCTCCTCCCTCAATACCATTTTTGAAATCAACAACTTGATTATTAACAAATAAATATCTAAGATAAATATTATACTGTTTGCCCTGACTAACAACTATAGAATAAGGTTGTCCAAACTTTGTTCCATCTTTAGAATTTGTATTAGGAACTACTATAGCAGCTACTCCAGCATTTCCAGAAGGAAGTAAAATATTTTTTCCATTATCATTATACATCATATCTTCATCCAAACCAATAGAACCAGTATAAAAGTTAAGAGTCTGATTTTGTGTTTCTTTTGTCTGACTATTATCTAATAACATTATTCCTATATAAGAAAATCTATCAAAATTTTCATTACTTCCTATACTTGAAAACGCTCCGTACTTTCCAATATCAGAGCTATCAATAAGGAGATGAGTAGCATTATGATTATATAAAAATTCTAAAGCATCTTTTTGATTATCTCCAGTTAACACATATCTTCCCATTAAATAATTCCAATAAGTAATTGCATTACCTCCATCTAGGACAGTTGCTCTTTCTCCAATACTCTGAACCCAATATCCATAATCCCACCAATGAGCAAATACAGCATCCTTATTTGTATTTTCTCTAACCCATTTCATAGATTTTTGCCATTGCTGATTATAAGCATTAGGAACATAACCGTATGATTGAGCGCTAATATCCTTATAAAATCCATAAAAAGCAAAAATGCTTAATGCTATAATAATAATAGCAATAATTCCAAAGACTATTTTTCCAGTTTCATCTTTTGTTCTAAAAAATTTCGAACTAGATTCAAATATTAAAGATCCAACAAAAATAGGAGCTATAGGTCCCAATACCATAATCAATCTTATCGCTCCTCTAGCTGTAAATAAGGTTAATCCAAAAAGGGAGAACAATAAAATATATTCAAATCTTATTTTCTCGAAATCTCTATGTCCATGTTTATGATAACTATAATAATAATATAATAAAGCCCCAAATAATAAAAGAACGGCGCTATAATAAAATAATATACTTATAAAATTATCTCCATTAAACACACTTGATGCTGAGTATCTTGAAAAAACTATCCCAAAAAAGAAAAAAACATATAAGGCAGTTAATATCCAAGCATCTCTTGCTTTTATTGGTTTTAACATTTTCTTAAATAAAATAACAGATCCTATAAAGAAAAGCCAAAATAGTACGGGAACGTTTCTTATGAATGGTCCAAAGCTTGAACTCCATTCTACAAAATAAGGTTGCTTATTTTCAGCAACTGTTGTTGCCCATCTACCTTCAATTGCATGAAAAGTAGTTTGATGAACAACTTCAATTTTTTGGATTATGAAAGATGGTCCGAATATAAGTGTAGTTAATACAACCAATAAAATTCCTGCCACAATTAAAGATACTATATTCCTCGGAATCTTACCATTTAATACTTTCATTTTTGAAAGTCTAGTATTTGATAGTACAAAATCTACTAATAAAATAAAGAAAACTAAAAATGCAAGTCCAGAACTTATACTTGTTAATAATCCTTTCAAAGTCTCTCTATTAGATAATACGGCCATTAGACCTATTGAAAGCACGGTCCATAGAGTATACATATAAAATTCTCTTTTCTTAACTTTGTTCAACAAAAATGCTATAAGTGCAGCAAGGGCAAGCGTAACATAAATATAAATAACCCCTCCCCAGATCAAACCCATAACTGCAGTAGTTATTCCTGCAAGAGCAGCCAATATATAGGCATTTATATCTTTTTCAGCCTTCCATGCTTTTAAGAATAAATACAAAGCTAAAAATATCCAAACAAAACCATTAGCTTCTTTTTCTGGAATTCCTGCTATAGTTCTAGGAAGTAATACGGGTATGACAACCATAAAAAACGTTGATATAAGCGAGATAACATTTGCTTTAAATTTACTTTTATCTCCTTTTCTTACAAATATCTCTCTTACAAATAAAAAGAATGTGATTATTGTAAAACCAAACATTATAACTGCAAATAAATCAGCAGAATATTCAACACTTGCTTTATGAAAAAGACTAACAATGTAATAAGTATAGGCGATCATATATGGATGTAATTGAGTTTCAATGGTCGTATCAAATCCCAAAGGAACATTTCTCATACTATCTATTCTAGGTAATTTTCCATTAGCAATGATTAGTTTAGCATATCTTAAAAAAAGCCATGGATCTAAATCAGGCCCAAGAGTCCAATCATTTTTTGCTACATCCCATAATCCAGGTTTCCCATTATGATCCATCATAGGCAAACTTCTAATATACATTCCTAATATAATTGCAATTACTAATATCGCAATAACCCATAATTGATTTTTCTTAAAAAAATTAACTACTTTGTCCTTTCTTATCTCTATAACATTATCTTCCATATTACTTTAACATCTCATCCACATCATCAAGCAGTTCGGAAGCTGATTTCTCTTTCTCTGCTTTTGGCTTTCCACAATAAGGACAATCTCTAGTTTCCTTGGCGCTAGAAAATCTATATCTACAGTTTGTACATATGTATTCAGTCATATTTTCTATAACATAAACCGCTTTTTAAATGTTTTTTATTAATAATATATACTAGAATGTATATTTTAGTTTAGAACAATAAAGGTGTTATAAAAACTTCTACTAAAGCGGCTAAAAATAATAACACAACAGATAAAATAACTAGATTTAAAGAATCTTGTAAAATTATCCAGAATTTATCAGATCTTATATCATGATTGATTATTGCAACGCTAACTATTCCACCAGCAAGAGCTCCAGCAAAATAAGAACTAATCTCCAACATTCCATGAATCATATATCTAGATAAGCCGAGAGGAAGATTAAGTAAATTAGATTGAGAAAATATTCCTATAGCCGCACTTATTACACTTGCATTCCAAACTAATATAAAAATAGCTCCCGCTCCAAATATTAACGAAAAAACTAGGGTGAAGATTAATACATAAATATTATTTGCAAATATATTAACTATTTTTTCTTTTGCAGTAAAAAAGGAGGTTGTCTTAGAAATATGTGTTACACCATATTGAGAGACACATTCATCATAATTTGCAGGTTTATTAATTATACAAAAAGTTTCTATTTGCGCTCTAAAATTCTGATTACCATCCGCAAAAGCAATATACCAAAAGGAAAAGGCAATTATAAAACCCATAAATAAAAATAAAAAGTAAAGAAGCGCTTTACTATGAGATTTTAAAAGCCTAGTAAAACCATTTATTTCTAAATCTTTTTCCTCTTCTTCTTTCAAAGCAAAGAATATGAAAGGAATTGTAAACATTACAGAAAATGTAACAACTAATAATCCGGTATATTTTGATAAAACTGGATCTCCCTGAAATATCCATCTAACCAAAATTAAAGATAAAGTTGCGTAAAAAGCTCCTATAAAAAACATTTCCCATGGATGTTTCTCAGCTCTCTTTGGATTAATCAACATCTCTAACATATTCTTATCACCTTATTTATTGATTATTTATCTTGCATTTTTTGCATTAAATTTTCAATCTCATTATTCAAATCTTCAAGTCTATTTAATATCTCTGCCTTTGCAGCAATTAATTTTTGTGTTTGCCCATATACTATCTTAAGAGTCTCATCAACACTTTTTTTTACAAAATGTTTATTCCCAACTTCAACTAACAACCTTTTATCGCTTATTTCAACTGGAAGATAAATCTTTTTTCCTAAATTAGCCAATATATTCTTAGTTTCCTTCTTTCCAATTTCATTTAAGCTCAAACTTAAATCTTCTAACTCTACTAAATTCTGGTCTATTAATTCTAATTGATAGTTAAACTGGTTAACTTTCTGCTCCATCATTTGTATCTGTATTATTTGCTCTTGGTCCATTTTATCTACTCATACTCATATAATGCTCAACAGTTATATTTTTAAATATTTCCTATTTGATAAAATAAAAGATGGTGATCTCTTGGTTTGAAAAACATAGTATTATATCTTGGTTAATAACAATTTCAATAGCCATCTTCATTTTTTATATTTCCTCACAAAGCTTCACAAATGGCTCTCCTGGCCCAGAATTTACCTTAAAACCAATTATCTATCATTTTTCCATTTTCTTTTTATTTTCCAGCTTTTTTTAATCTCTTTAATAAAAGGCAATAAAGACAAAATAACTTTGATTTTTCTAGTTATTTCTATATCTGTCCTTTATTGTATTTCTGATGAAATCCACCAACTATTCGTTCCAGGAAGATCCAGTTCAATAACAGACATTTTAATAGATTCTACAGGAATCCTATTCTCAGGAATAATTTACCCGCTAACTATTAAATACAGATTAAACAAACAGTACATTATCTAAATGTTTTTAAGGTCTAATTTTTACTTTAAAAGATGATAAACAAATTAAAAAGGGCTTATAATGAACTGGTTTATGGAGTAAGAGATAGAACTATTCCTGTCTTACAGGACAGTGCGATAGTAAATAAAGATACTTCTATAAGAATGTTAGAATATGATCTATACAAATTTAGATGCGAAGCTCCTGCAAATGTTAATTGGGGAGAAATGGTCAGACATTGGGCCGGAACAGCAAAAGATATAGAAATATATTATAATAAATTCTCAAACGAAGCAGCAAAAACTCTCGATCATTTATTAAGAGATTTTCAAAACATTAAATTATATAATTTTTCAAAAGCCAATTTTTCAGTATATCCTCTAAATGTTTTAAGAAAAACACCAGATTTTCATTTTACAGTATTTAACAACCCGGACCAATTATGGATTGAAAGACGTCATTCTGAATATTCAGATAACGCATTCGGTTGTGAATATATAGATATAGAAACTAACATTAAAAGTACCGAAAACAAATTACCAGTTTATAATAGACTTAAAAAAGTATTCAATATTTTAAACCAGCAATCAAAACTTTTATTGAAAGAAGATTTAGAGTCTTTACTGAAGTCCGAAGATTTTTCTTAAACCTATACTAAAAACTATAGATGCTCCAATATACCACCATAACCATGTCGAAGATATTGCAGTAATAGAATAAACAGAACGTATCCATCCAATTAATAATATTATAGGTATGAAAGTAACTAATAATGGTTTCATAGATATTCTAAGCTGTTCAGGCATATCTTCCATCATCTGTTTATTAAGATGCATCATTTTATCTGGATCATCTTTATGGTTCTTAATCTCAGCTTTCAAGCCTTTCTGCCTATCTTTTATTTCCTTAAGCCTTTTCTGATCAGTCATTAAATAAGTTA
>Ga0209515_10010498_pt1 | contig 10292 bp, 7 predicted proteins | sample Subgroupgradi54m_FD_187454 | JGI IMG/M metagenome (GOLD analysis project Ga0209515, IMG submission 187454) | Subsurface groundwater microbial communities from S. Glens Falls, New York, USA - GMW60B uncontaminated upgradient, 5.4 m (SPAdes)... ...
GAGCGCGCATTGGCGGGCGGCATGCCTACTCGATCGCGCTCCTGGTCGACAATGACCCAGAGGCATGCTACACGTTCAAGCGCAATCGGCCTGACGTGCGCTATTGGGTCACCGACCTCAGGCACGCCACGGCTTCGGACGTTAGGAAGCGCAGCGGCCAGCGCTGGATCGATGTGGTGGTAGGAGGCCCGCCCTGCCAGGGCATGTCGGCCGCCGGCAGGCGCCTGCTCGACGACCCCAGAAATGCGCTGCTGAAGGATTTCGTTCGAATCGCTGTCGGGCTTCGCCCGAAAGCAATTCTGCTCGAGAACGTGCCTAGCATGTTCGGGGAGAAGCACGGGACGCTAGGGGCCGAAGTGGAAGAGCAGCTGAAGCAGTCCGGATACAAAACGGCGGCCAGGGTTCTTCAGGCCAGCGACTTTGGGGTGCCCCAGGTGCGCCGCCGCGCGTTCCTCCTTGCTGTCCGGAGCACGCTCGGGATGAAGCCCAGCCTCCCGGTGGGCAATGGGCCGACCGTGACTGTTGAGGAGGCCATCGGAGATCTGCCCGCTGTCTCGCCTGGCAATGGAGAGGACCCGGCGCCATATTCAACGCCTCCAAAATCAGAGTACCAATCGGCGAGGAGAAAAGGCTCCGGTCTCATCTTTAACCATAGAGGGTACAACCACTCTGCCGAGCTCGTGAAGAAGCTCTCGATTATTCCAGAAGGTGGATCCAACGGCGCGCTGCCGAAGCGACGACGGTTTTCTGAGGGTTACTACAGCCAGGCTTACGGTCGGCTGCACCGCGAACAGCCGGCTTACACGATCACAGGCTCCTACCACAATCCGGGGTCAGGGCGCTTCATCCACTACCGCGACGTGCGCTCAATCACAACGAGGGAAGCCGCGCGCCTGCAGGGGTTCGACGACAGTTTTGTTTTTCACGGGTATATGGCGACCCAGGGACGTCACATCGGCAACGCCGTTCCGCCGATTCTCTCGCAGGCGCTGGCCGAACACATCGCCACATTGCTCCAGGCCGGCGGTTAGCCAGAGGACATCGACATGGCCGACACGGTTTCGAAGGGCGTCCGCTCAAAGACAATGCGGGCGATTCGCTCCAAGAGAACCGGGCCGGAGCTGTTGCTTCGGCTGGCGCTCGCCAGGAACGCGCTTCGCGGATGGAGGCTGAACGACCCCCGCTTCCCAGGGACTCCGGATTTCGTCTTCCCTCGGAGGCGGCTCGCCATCTTCGTAGACGGATGCTTCTGGCACGGTTGCCCAAACTGCTATAGAGGCCCCAAGTCGAACACCAAGTATTGGCGCTGGAAGGTCCGCTTCAACCGTGCGCGAGACGCGAGGAATCGCAGGGCACTCTCCGGCTTAGGCTGGGACGTCCTGAGGATATGGGAACACCGGGTCCGGGCACGGCCAGACAATTGCGTCGACCTCATTCGGAGGCGGCTGGAGTAATGATCCGGATATAGCGAGTTTCCGTCGAGGCCGACGATGTCCATTAAATGAGAAAAAAGAAGCGACGCGCACCTATCCTGGAAATCCCAAAGGACCCATATGAGTCCAGGCTGCTGAGGCGAAAACTCACGCAGAGCGAATGGGAGCGCGCATCCTGCCTGCTTTTCTCAAGACTTCGGTTTCCGCTTTGGGGCATCTCCCGGGCCATGAAGGCCACATTGAGACAATGGGGCGTGAAGACCGTCCTAGACGCCGCTTACCTGAGCCACGCGGCAATCCTCAAAATCCAGTCCGTGGGTCGAAGGAGACTTGAGGTGCTGAGGAACGCCGTTGAGACCGCAATCTCGAACGATCCCGTCGCTTCACCTCCAGAACGCAGCAGCCCTAGGCAGAATGCCCAGCTTCGCTATTCACCACTCCTGGAGCGGACGCTCAGCGAACAGGAAACCGATATTCTTCAGGGCGTAAGCGTAGATGCCGTAATCCAGGATGTCCGGGCGCGCAACGCGTTCCGCGAGCTTGGCGCGACAACCGTGCTGGCGGCTATTCGCATAACACCGGAACGGATGATGTCTGTCCGGAATGCGGGAAAGAAGACGGTGAGCAAGTCCGCTGCGGAGATCGAATCGGCCATTATCAGTCTGGGGACCCAGCCAGAACGCGCGGCGCTTACAGCTAAGGAGGTTGAGCGCTACGTCACCAAGCATCTGCTATCGCAGGTGAGCGATCGCGAACAGCGCGTCCTGACGGAGAGACACGGCTTATGGGACGGGCAGCGCGAGACGTTGGAGGACATCGGCGGTGAGTTCGGAGTGACGCGCGAGCGCATACGGCAGCTTCAGGTGAAAGGTGAGAGAAAACTGAAGCTGAATCGCGTCGCAAGACAGAGGGCCAAGCAACTCATGGACCAGTTTCGGGAGGCAGCCCACGCCGCTCTTCGTGGGAAGGGAGAGGGAATCTCCACGAGCGAAGAGCTGCTCAATGCGGTCTGCGGGCTGGATGGCCACTCTTTGGTGATCGATGTGACCTATGATTTCCTGAAGGACATCTTCTGGCCCGACGAGAATCCTCTGGCCGAAGGGCTTGTCCCGCTTGGAAATCACGGCATAGCGGTGGACAATGACACTAGACAGCGTTATGAACGCGTGGTCGCTGCAGCAAAGATTGCCCTTGTCTCCAAGGGGCGGCCACGCGCGACGGAAGAGCTCGCGAGGACCATCTGTCCCCAGGTTCGTGAAGATGTGTCACCGTCTTTTCTTAGGTCGTGCGCGGAGGCGTCTGACGAAATTGGGGTGGACGAAGCGGGAAATATCGGGCTCGGAAGATGGCCCCACTTCAATCCCAAAACTATCGAGCAGATGGCGTACAGCGCATTGATGGAGCTTGGAGAACCCGCCCACTTTACCCATATAGCGAGCAGGATGAACGTCCTATTCCCGAAGCGGGCTCCGTTCAGCGATCGAAGCGTCCACAATGCGCTCATACATCGGTCGGACCAATTTGTCTGCTTGCGGCGCGGCATGTTCGCTCTCGTGAACTGGGGAATCCGGCCAGCCCCATTCATCAGGGATTTTCTGATCGCAGAGCTCGAAGGGACCGCAGGGCCGCTTCACCAAGACGAGCTCGTGAGAAGAGGGACTTCGAAGCACGGCTACAAGGCGACATCCGTGAGAATGACACTCAACCTGAACGGCAAAATCTTCAAGACGCACCCGGGCAACTTATTCAGCCTGCAAGTCGCTTGGGCGTAATGCTGCCGCTGAGCAGAGTGGTCAAGAAGCCAAGGGAAACTTGAGGCGAGCCGCGTAGTGCTGCTTAGCTGATCTGGGCTGGCGCATTCGGAGCGCCTCCCCTTTTACATACCAACATGCCAAGGGATAGGTAGTTCAATCGACATGAGCCATGTGTTCATTGTGAAACCTGGTGAGGAGGACCGTCTTCCCCAGGTCGATGCGGTCGCACGGCGCATGAAGGAAGAGGTCTTGGGCATCGAGCAGTTGGGCGATGAGGCGCTGTGCCGGGTTTGTGCACAGCGGCCCGCGGATACCGATGAGCACGCCCCCTCCAAGAGTGCTGGCAATCGGGGTCACGTTTTGCACGGGCGTGTCAACTACGAGCAGTCAGCCGCTTCGGGCCGACTCACGTGGGAGTTTGAACAGGAACAGCGGATCGTCTTTCGGACGTTGTGTGGGTCGTGCAACAACAATAGCGGCAGTTGGTACAATCCCGATTACGTTACGTTCACCAAGCACTGCGAGTCGCTGGCGATTACACAGAACGCTGGCCATCTCTGCGATGTACGGCTACGCGTGCGGCCTCAGCGAGTCCTGAAGCAAGCGCTGACATCCCTGCTCGCGGTTTCCCAGCCGGGGCTGACCGTCAAGTATCCACATCTTCGAAATCTCATCACCCGTAAAGATGCCACCGCTGTACTGTCCCCCTGCCATCTATGGCTGTACGTTCGGGTCAATCGAGGTGCTCGATCCTCTGGGCTGGGATTTCGACTGGAGTTCTCCAGCCAAACAGGGCAACTGCTGGCTGAGTTCTCGTTCTGGCCACTAGGCTGGCTGCTGACGCTGGACGACTCGCCAGTGCCAGGTGCGGCTGACGTGTCCGAATGGAGCGCAGTAGGGTCTGGCGAGAAAAGAGAGCTGACCCTTGCAGTCCCGTGCCAGTGGGCCGTCAGCCCTTATCCGGCTGATTTTAGAAGTTCGGAGCAGATCAAGGGAGCGGCGTGACGCTAATGCATCTTGACCCGTTTCCAATCAGCTCAGGGGACTATCAGAAACTGCAAGCATTCTGTCCAGTGAACACGTATCGAGTCGTTAAGGGAACGGAGCTGCCTTTTCTGTTGCCACGCTCTCTGGGGGACAAGGTGGTTGGTGCTGTAATCGTTGGTTCCGGGGCTGGGGTGGATAGGGTCTATATGGTGAACCTACATCGAAGGGATGCTAAAGCGGGCGCGCTCGACCAGCAACCGCTGGCCATTGCTGAACACAACGGCAAACTTATCGCAGGGTTCATTCAGCATGGGGATTGGGCAGGGCGAACCGTTCAACCTGCGGGAGATTTTGTTGCGGCGGTTGAGGGTAGCGGCATCCTCAACTGCTACCCTTATGTAGGTATGCCGCAGAAGGAGTCCGGCGATATTCAAGAGCTTGAGCCGGATTCTCAGCGGGCGGCTTTTTGGAACTCGGCTCGGTTTGTGCTTCCTTGACCAAATCCAATGACGATGGCCGCGGGTTGTGCATTTCACGATGGTGTTGTCCTGATCGCTGATTCCCGGGCAACTTGGGTGTCGGCGGGCGGGGAGCATCACTTCGACGATCGATTGCAGAAGATCCTACACCTCAGTCCTAAGTTGGCCGTGGGATATGCGGGCAACGTAGCGCTGGCGGGGACGACCGTGCAGGCGCTCCGGAAAGCGATCGCAAAAAACCCTCGGTTGGAAATCCCAAGGAGAATGGCGCAAGAACTGCCCCGTGTCGCGCGCTACTTCCACAAGCGGGAGGCAGGCGCTCGAGTCCCACAGGCCTCCTCAGTGGCCTTCGTGCTTGCCGGAGGCGATAGATCAGGAAAGATATCATTGTGGACATTCCGATCGCCAGAGTTTCGAGCCAAGGAAATAATAGATTCCTTTGACGTCTTAGGGACGGGTGACGTTGTGAAGCACTACCTGGGGCGGACGTTTGCGAGCCTACGGCAGCTCCCTGAGCTCAAAGCGCGGGCGGATCGTCTGATCCACGAGCTTGAGGCTGAGCTGGGAAAATTAACGCAGCACACGAAGGATACGGTTGGGGGTCTCTTTCAGGTCATCCTAATCGGTGCCGATGGCATCAAACCGATGCGATACGGGTTCCTCGACATCAACGTCGAGGGGCCGGGGTACGCCCGCAGCATTCATATGGAGCGCGGTCGTTGGATTCAAACCGATCTGAGCGCAGGAAGCGCGACCGTCCTGCGGCAACCCCATGAGTTGGTAGGGCAGTTCGTCGGAGAACGCCGAATCCATGACATCCGTGCCCCCGAGGTCAATGGGAAGATCCGCCGGTGGCACCTGCAGTACTTCATGACCTGCCTGGCGATCAAACGCGACGTTGGCTCGACTGAGTTCGTCGGGGAGATGACCACGCTGACAGGATTCGGGTTTCCGAAGGTTATCCCGATCATGGTGACTGCGTCCTTCTGGGGGCCGACGGGGTCCCACGAGGTCATACTTCGACTCGATGCATCGGGAATAGTCACCACGCTCCACCAGGAAACCGTCCGCATCCGCTATCAGACCGAGCCGCTCGAACTCGATTGGCGAGTGGAAATACCTGTGGCCACTCCGGGCCGTGCCTACCTTGAGCTGGTGGTTGATGGAGAGCTCCTAGGCCGGCGCGCCCTGCACTTCTGTGAAGCACCAGGCCCAGCGCCAGCGAGTCGTGAGGAGACCGTCGCTTGGCTTAAACGGCATACTCCGGAGGCGGCCGAGCAGCACGTGGGATGCGACGATCCGGTACTTCGGGCGGAGGGCGGCTTTCTGAGCTACTTCGTACTTTGCCAGGAGTTGATTGACCAGCCGACACAGCACAAGTTTCTGGGTGAGATGCGTGCGGTGTACTGGAAGAATTATCCGTTGGCCTTCAAGTTCTTCCTGGCCACGTGCTTCCAGCTACCCAGGGGTCAGCATCGGGTTCGGTTGGATCTCGTTAACGTGGCCACCCGGCAAGCGACCAACGTGGCAAATGCCACAATTTCGGCAACTGCCGATTGTCGGCAGGTCCCGGTCCAAGGCGAACTGATTGCTCGAATTCCAGAACCCGGGCTCTATTTTTTCAGCCTGTACGTCAATGACCGGCTTCTCAGCTGTATTCCGATCCCATTCGAAACAGGGCGCGATCCCTTCTCTTACACTTTGACCGACGATGCAGCCAAAGAAGTTGCCGGTGGCCAGCTTCTGATACTGTCAAAACGATCTCAACAGCAAACTGGTTAAGCCAGTTCCTCAATAATAATGCGCTTGTGGTTCCGCTGCCCGGTGGGAATCCAGGGGTTTGATTAGGTAGCTGATGAACACGCCTCCGAGCACTGTTAAAATGGACAAGCATTCGTTACTTCATAATGTTCTTTCGAACGCGACATGGATGGGGAAGGACCATTTTCCGTCGCGCGAGGAATTTGCAGATGAAGCTGAGAAGTGGCTCAATTTCGCCAGCCAGCATGGTCGCTGGCCTCAGTACCGACCCCGCCTCGTAGGAGGGACATGTGCCAGCCGCGATGAAACACTCAAAGAACTTGCAGTCGGGTTCTTCCTTGAGGAGATAGCACAGACCCCAATATGCGAGTGGGAGCCTAAAGGCGCGGATGGGACGCCGGGCGAGTATTTATGCAAGAGTGGAGAAACGCTCATATTTTGTGAAGTCAAGTCACCCGGTTGGGAGTGGTCTTTCATTCGAGAGCAAGGGAAGCATACACCGAGGTTGAAACAGCCGAAACATATTCATGCAGAGGCGCGTACAGTAGGCAACACCGATGATCTTTGGTACTGCGTAGAGAAGGCTTACCCCGCCATGCCGAATGACAAGGCTACCCTGCTTGTGATAGCAGATGATCTATGGTTTCCACTACGTCTTGACGACTTAACCATTGACCGGGTACTTCATTATCCTCCAGACGCGCTGCCTTATAGCGAGCCTCCGAGGTCGGGGTGTTTTACCTCGACTGCTTTTGATCGGCTTGGAGCTATTGCTTTTTTTGATGAACACCTCTCCGTTGAGACGGGGGCTTTTGAGTACCAATTCAAGGTCTTCCCGAACCCCTTCTGTCTGTCAACAGTTAGGCTGCCAGAGATATTTATTTCAAGGTGGCGAGGCATCTGCTCGTTTTGTACTGAAAGCGAACCCGCAAAGTTCAAGCAGTGATGGGGAATTCCGGTGACACAAACCATTTTCCTTCCTGGCAGCGTTGCAGGCAACGCTAAACCAATGCCTCAATAATAATCCGCTTGTGGTTCCAGCGCCCGGTGGCTATCTTGATTGGGACTTCATCCCAGAGTAGCGCGCTTCGAGCCGACACTCCGGGGAGCCAATTAGGTCGACTCACTGCACCAAACAGGGTGTCCTGACATGGTGGCGGTGGGATCGGACTCGTTCGGTGAAAAGGGGCCTCGAACAGAGGCCCTTTTCATTTCCGCGTCAGGTGTTAGTTCTGTTATAATCTGTGAGTTCATCCCGCCTTGTCACAAGGAGGTTCTACCATGCAAGCCGTCATCGAAACGCTTACCCCCAACGACCTCTCCAAGATCCTCAAGCTCCATCCTTTTACCGTGACGCGGCTTGCCCGTGAAGGGAAGATCCCGGCATTCAAGGTTGGTGGCGTGTGGCGGATTGAGAAGGCTGAGTTCGAAAGTTGGGTTAAGAAACAACGTAGCAAAAGGAAGCGGTGAGAAGCAAAGCTATGTCGAGAAGAAAAGCGGGTCAAACTAAAGAGATCGCGGTCGAATCGTATTCTCACAAGGGAAAGAAGCGCAAGAATAATCCCCACGTGGGATTGGTTTCGACTGCGACCGACAAGCTAAACGGACGAACGCGATACCAGCACGATCCGCATATTGATCCTTACTTGAGCTGGGCTGGTAAAGCTGAAGGGATGACTTTTGAAGTACAGAACGTTAGCCTTCATATCCACGAACGAATCGATCCAAAGAGAATCATCAAAGCATTCCTCAAGAAGAAAGAGCCGAAAGAGCGACAACTCGAATTATTCGGCCAGCCAGATAACGATCCGCCACTCAATAAAGCCATCGATTTTTACCGGCATGAGCAAGATTGGACGAACAGATTGATTGCCGGTGATTCGTTACTCGTCATGAACTCCCTTCTGAAGAAGGAGGGGATGGCGAGCAAGGTGCAAATGATCTATGTCGATCCCCCTTATGGCATCAAATACAACTCCAACTTCCAGCCATTTGTGAATAAGACGATGGTTAAGGATAGAGATGAAGATATTCCTGCCGAACCTGAAATGATACAGGCCTTTCGTGATACATGGGAATTGGGAGTGCATTCGTATTTAACCTACATGAAAGCCAGGATTGTCCTGGCAAAAGAACTCTTGTCGGAGACGGGAAGCATATTTGTGCAGATCTCTGATGAGAACCTCCACCACATAAGAGAAATCCTAGATGAGGTATTTGGACCTCAGAACTTTGTTAGCTTAATTGCTTACAGAACTTCGGTGCCGCTGAAGTCAACCGGTCTCCCCGGTATCTGTGATTACATTGTCTGGTACGCAAAGGATAACTCTCGAAAGAAATACCGAGACCTTTTCCGTCCTCGTGAAGTTGGGGAGGGTACCGTATACACCTCGGTGGAATTACCTGACGGAACGAGACGAAAAATGACCACGGAAGAACGGGCGAACCCATCTGTTGTGCCTAAGGGATCGCGAATATTCTGCACGGATAATCTGGTTTCAAGTGGTTACACGCCAACCTGCATTTTTCCCTTCACTTACAAGGGGAAGACGTACGAACCCACATCCGGGAAAAGCTGGAAGACGAACCTTGAGGGCATGAATGTCTTGGCAAAGGCCAGCCGACTAGATGCGTCTGGAAAAACCTTACGGTATATCGGCTACGTCGATGAATACCCCGTGATGAAGATAACGAATCTATGGACCGATGTTAAAGGAGAAACCGACAAGATCTATGTCGTACAGACTGCAACAAAGGTCGTGCAGCGCTGCATGCTCATGGCGACTGATCCAGGAGATCTTATTTTTGATCCAACCTGCGGTTCTGGCACGACAGCTTATGTGGCTGAGGAATGGGGGAGAAGGTGGATTACTTGCGATACGTCACGAGTATCAATCACCCTAGCTAAGCAAAGATTGATGGCAGCCATTTTTGACTATTATGAGCTAGCACATCCTTCTGAGGGTATAAGAAGCGGATTTCGATATGAGACCGTCCCGCATGTTACCATCGGCTCGATTGCCAACGACGAACCGTCAAAACAGGAAGTGCTTTATGACCGGCCCAGCGTGGCGAAAGGTACGCTACGTGTCACCGGACCATTTACGGTTGAGGCCGTTCCTTGTCTCCGAGTCAGGCCATTTGATGGTAGTGAGCCAAGAATTGAATCAGCGAGTGCGCAGCTTTCACGAACTGGAGAGACAAGTCGGCAAGCTGAGTGGCGTGATGAGTTGAAGGCCACTGGCATTCGAGCAGTTGGGGGGAAAGCGCTGGCGTTTTCAAGGATTGAACCGATGGTTGCCACGCGATTTCTTCACGCAGAGGGAGAAATCCTTGAACCGAACGGCACAACTCGACGAGCCTATATCAGCTTTGGGCCCAACTTCGGTCCACTGGAGCAACGACAAGTTGAGGAGGCGCTGAAAGAAGCTAGAGCATTTAAACCGGCTCCTGATTTTGTGATCTTTGCAGCCTTTCATTTTGACCCTGAAGCAGCCAAAGACATAGACCTCATAAACTGGCCAGGGACGAAGATACTGAAAGCGCAGATGAGCGTCGATTTGCTGACGAAGGATCTCAGGAAGAGTCGTTCATCCAGTCACAGCTATTGGTTGATCGGCCAGCCAGATGTTGAGGTGAAGAAGCAGAAAGACGGCACCTACCGTATCAGGGTCAACGGGTTTGACTATTATGATCCGATCAGCGGTGAGATTATTTCCAAAGGTACCAAGCATATCGCAATGTGGTTTCTGGACACGGACTACGATGAGCGGAGCTTGTATCCTGACCAGGTGTTCTTTCCGGAAGGGGACTCAAAGCGAGACTGGACTCGTCTAGCTAAGGCCTTGAATGGTGAAGTGAACGAAGAGTTGCTGGGG
>Ga0209515_10010500_pt1 | contig 10291 bp, 11 predicted proteins | sample Subgroupgradi54m_FD_187454 | JGI IMG/M metagenome (GOLD analysis project Ga0209515, IMG submission 187454) | Subsurface groundwater microbial communities from S. Glens Falls, New York, USA - GMW60B uncontaminated upgradient, 5.4 m (SPAdes)... ...
TGTTTTTGCCTCATAGTTAACATATGCTGTACCCCTTTCTGATAGGCAGGTAAGGCGTACAGTTTCCGTTACTTTTTTTTGTGAGGCAACGATTAGTTTTCCGTTACATTTTCAATGAGGCAATGCGCAATTTTGACTTTTTTATAGAAAATGGTATAATACTATCTTATAGTATATAAATATATTTATATTAGCAAAATACAAAAATGGAAAAATTCACAGATCGAGGTATTACCCCAACTGAAGGAAGCCAGGCATCGTTGGAATTACAGGCACTTATGGCACAGCGGCGATACGAATGGCACTTGCCTTGGGAGTCAATTCAGCGTATAAAAGAAATGTTACAAAAAGAAGGGCAACCTATGATAGAAGAATTTGGAAGGGCACCACTACCAACAGAATTTGGAGATTGGACGTATATTGTCTTCGGTGATATGACTAGCGGAAGTCACCACGAACTGCTGCTTTTTGGAAATATCGCGGAAGGTTCACTGGGTGATGGTGAGGACATATTGGTACGGATGCACTCTGCCTGTCGAACCAATGAAACATACCACGCCATAAATTGTGAATGTAGAAAAGAACTCCATGAATCTATGCGGTTAATTGCAAAAGAAGGAAAAGGGGCAATTTTATATATGGAACAAGAAGGAAGAGGGACAGGTATTGCGGGCAAAATGGCACAACTTAATGGAATGTTTGGTTGGGAAGATGGAAAGATTGTCCAAAAACGCGATCCTGAAACCGGTGAAAGAATTGATACAGATCGAGCATATAAAGAAGCGGGGTATCCATCTGAAAGTAGAGATTTTTCGGTTGCAGGAGAAATTTTAAAAAGAGTTGGAATTAAATCAGTTCGATTACTAACAAACAATCCTCTAAAAATTGCAGGAATTGAATCAGCGGGGATTCACGTGACCCCAGTAGAAATACATATCGCCCCAGATAATGAAATTATTGCAAGTGATCTAAGATCAAAAGCAAAAAATCTTGGACATACAATAAAAAAAGAACATCTTGGTGGTAAATAATTTTATCTTGTTTCTGAGGCCTTTCTAGATATCTTAAACATGTAATGAAATTTATTGACAAAATTACCTCACGGTTAGACTCTATTAACTCCCACGTATGCGTCGGTCTTGATAGTAACTATGAACGTATCCCCGAAATCCTAAAGAAAAGTAAGTCTGTAAGTCAAACTATTTTTGACTTCAATAAGAATGTTATTCTCGCTACGCATAATGTAGCCATAGCATATAAAATAAATCTAGCCTTTTACGCAGGATTTGGGGCTGAAGGATTAGAAGGACTACGACTGACAAACCACTATCTCAAAAAACACTATACAGATATTCCGATCTTAGCCGACTGCAAGCGCTCGGAAATGGGAGAGTCGGTAAAAATGCTCAGACAAGAGATAGTTGATTGGTTAGGATTTGACTGCATTATGATAACCCCTTGGTTTGGTTTTGACACGGTAAAAGACTTACTACATGATTCATCGCTCGGGGTGTGCATCTTTGTCCACGACAGCAATCCCACAGCTGCCGAATTTCAAGACCTAGAATTAACCAATGGAAAGCACCTGTATGAAGAGGTAACGGAGCATGTGGTGAAATCATGGAATACCAATGGCAATATTTTCGTAGAAGCTGGTGCAACCTATCCAAAACAACTTCGACGGGTTCGGCAGATAGTGGGCAACAACATGGTCATTTTGACTGCCGGAGTCGGCGCCCAAGGCGGAAAAGCAGAAGATGTTACCGGCATTTTTGGAAAAGACGGAAAACGACTCCTGGTAAATAGTTCCCGTGGTATTATTTTTGCCGGAGAGGGTAAACGTGATTACTTTTTAGCTGTTAAGGAAGCTGCTGAAAAACTAAGAAAAAATTTGCTTGGTATATCTCTTTTACGACTTTAATGGATTTATATGCTCTACTCCGAAATCAGTCACTGTTTTAGAGGCCATTTCAACTCCTGCCTTAAGTGCATCTTGCACTCGTATTCCTCTGGACAAAGAGGCTAAAAATATTCCTGCAAGAGTATCTCCTGCTCCAGAAGTATCAACCACCTTCACGTTTGGTGCTTCAATTGTAAATATGATTCCCTCTTGATTATCGATATAAGTAGCTCCTTTCGGACCTTTTTTCAAAATAGTTGGCTTACTAATTTGAAAATCAGGATACATTACTTTTATTGCAGCAAGTTCAATTTCATTTATAAAAGCTAAATCAACTGCGGACAGAGCGGCAACAGTTGCATCTATGCCATTTTGAATAAATAAATCATTAGCATCTGCTGAAAGCACAACATCTCTCGACAAAATTTTTCTTAAGTATGGTATCCATTTTAAGTACTTTTCTGGATTTGAAGATGCAAGATGTACGTAATGCGCTGTTTTGTAGGAATCTGGAAAAATTGTAGTGTCCACCTTCTCAGAAACACCTAAATCAGCACTTAATTCCCTTGTATTATCTTCGCGCTGAGTAATAGTAAATATAGCAGTTTTACCACCGATTAAAACATGAATGCCTTCAACGTTAACGCCTCTTTGGATCAAGGCACTTATCCCGTCTTGAAAGTCATCTCCGACCCTTGCAACTACTCCTACAGTTTCAGAGTTTGATATGGTTGATGCTGCAACCGCCACATTATACACAGCTCCAGCCAAACTTTTTTTATTACCTTTTGGTGTAATTGTTTGATCGTATGCTAAATCTCCAATGATGGCTAGGTTTACTTTTCTTTCTACCATATTTATCATCAACCATCTGCCGGGCCTCCACCAGCCGAGAAATGACTCCGTATGTCTTTGTAATTACCTGATTCTGGATTTTTGGCCCTCTGAAGAAACAATTCCAAGATTGCCATGGTGTCATCGCAAAATCCCAAATATCGAATTGCCTCTGAGATAGCGTGTTGCCCTTCAGTGCTCATTGGATCTTTTCGATCAAGTGCAAACGTGCGGACTAACTTTTCAATTGGGTCAACTGACCCTGTGGGTTTTTCACCAAATTCTCTTATATATCGGTATTTTCCGTATTCGTTTTTTCCGGAAGATGAACAAATATAGAACACCCCAAGTCAAATCCATCGATGGAAATAGGTACGCCTCCATTGATCGGTAGTCCTATAACTCTCGCTGTCATGGGTATAGAAAACGTTACAAATTCTCCATCTTCATGTAGACTAAAATCTACTTCTTCACCTGGTTGTATCGTAAATTCCGCTCCAAGTGAAAAAACACGCTCTAGGTTGCTCATATACTCCAAATTATACTTCCTAGAGAACAAATATTCAATTCCGTATAGTATGACATCTAATTGAAGTTAACTCTAACTCTTTTGCCGCAGAAATGCGGGGATGTCGAATTCATCTTCTTCTGGTGGCAAATCATTCGCAGCAGGTGCCACGGACTGCGGTTTGAGCTGTACATTCGGCGCTTGATAGGTAGTCATCGGCTTGGTAAACGTAGGCTGGGCAATACTCGTGGCGCCGTATGATGGCCTATTAGAAAGCTCACGCAACCGTTTTTTCGTTTCATCAAACCCCGTGGCAATGACCGTAATCCTTACCTGATCGACGAGATTTTCCGCAATCGTTGCACCAAAAATAATATTAGCATCCGGATCAACTGCCGCGGCAATTTGCTTGGCTGCCTCATCTACTTCTGCCATGGTAAGATCCGGCCCACCCATAATGTTAAAGAGTACTCCCTTAGCGCCTTCAATGGAAATTTCCAAAAGCGGCGAGGCTATAGCAGTACGCGCTGCGGTTGCTGCTCTATTTTCACCAACCCCCGTGCCTATACCCATAAGAGAACTGCCTGCGTTGGTCATAATCGTACGCACATCGGCAAAATCTACGTTAATAAGCCCCGGCATCGTGATGAGATCCGAAATGCCTTGCACGCCTTGTCCCAACACAGAATCCGTCACACGAAACGCTTCCAGAAGGGTCATCTTTTTATCAATCACGTCCAAAAGCCGCTGGTTGGGAATAACGATAAGCGTATCGACTTTATCTTTCAGATTCATAATGCCTTCTTCGGCATTCACCATGCGCCGCGCTCCTTCAAAATGGAACGGCTTTGTGACCACGGCAACGGTAAGGGCACCAAGCTCTTTTGCCAACTCTGCAATGATGGGAGTCGCCCCTGTTCCCGTCCCGCCTCCTTCACCGCACGTAAGAAATACCATGTCAGTGTCCCGAAGATATTCTTTGAGTTTTTCTTTGGATTCTTCCGCAGCTTGTTGTCCAATATCTGGATTACCCCCAGCACCCAAGCCACGGGTGAGATTTTCCCCGATCTGTACTTTAACGGATGCATGAGAGGTGAGGAGTGCCTGCGCATCCGTATTGACGCCAATAAAGTCCACGCCGGTAATCTGGTTCACGCCAATCATCGAATTGATGGCGTTACACCCTCCACCCCCCACGCCAACTACTTTAATTTTGGCAAACCGAGCAATATCTGGTTTAATAAGCATAACGAACTCTTGTAGGCAGGGGAAATAAAATAATAATTTAGGGTTTACCCGGAAAGTTTTCTTAAACTGTTCAGGGCAAGAATGACTTTACCAGATCGATGACCTTTCCTGCAATACCCGCTACGGGCATTTTTGATCCTGTTCTCCCCATCCCTCCCGTTTCACTCTTTTTGCTTTGAGCTCCATACAAAAGGAGCCCGACGCTGGTCGTAAATGCCGGTGTCATAATTTCATCGATGAGTCCATGTACTTTCATAGGGTTCCCGATATGTACCGGCATGGCTAAATTGCGCCGTGCCGCTTCCACCGCACCCACAGTCTGTGCGCCTCCCCCAGTAAGCACCACTCCGGAAGGCGTCATACCGCCAAATCCACTCCGTTTGATCTCCAGTCCTACAAAAGTAAAAATTTCATTTAATCTGGGCTTAATAATGCCTTCAACAAGCGTTTTTCGAGAAACCGTCCGGATTTCTTCAGACAGTCCCAGACCACTCACATCAAGCTCATCAGTTAAGGGAATTTTTCCGCCTCTGGTGATCTTTTCTTCTTCGTCTTCCGGCATGACTGGAGTTTTTGGCGTTTGTCCTAAATACAATTTTATCTTCTCCGCACTTTCCAAAGATATCCGAAGACCTGCAGCTAAATCTTTTGTAATATTAATGGCCCCAATGGGAATAACCGATGAATGAGAAAGTGCTCCCTCCACAAAAATTGCTACATCCGTCGTCCCCCCACCAATGTCGACGAGTACGACTCCTAATTCTTTTTCCGTATCCGAAAGACTTGCATAGGCTGATGCTAACCCACTAAACACCATCCCCGCCACCTCCACACCCAACTCTTCCACACATTTATGGAGATTTCGGATGGCTGTTGTCCCGCCAGTCACTAAGTGCGTGTCCACTTCCAACCGTACACCCGTCATACCCACCGGATCAACAATGCCTTCTTGCCCATCCACAATATACCCTCGGGGAAGTATATGAATAATTTCTCGTGACGAAGGAAGTGATACTGCTTTGGCGGCCTCAACCACTCGTTTTACATCCTGCCCAGTAATTTCTTTTTCTGGATCAGCCACAGCAACGACACCATGAGAATTCAGTGAGGCAATGTGATTACCTCCCACAGAAACAAATGCAGAAGAAACGCTCGTTCCTGCCATCCGTTCGGCAGATTCTAAAGATTGAGAAATAGCCGCCGTTGCCTCCTCAATATTCACTACCTGGCTTTTTCTTAAACCCCGACTCGGAACGGTAGAAACGCCAATGATATTTGCATACCCTTCATCATTGACTGTAGCAATAAGGGTAGTAATTTTTGATGTACCAATATCTATGCTGGAAAATGTATGATCGCGAGCCATAAATTAAAATGAGACAACTGGCTTTGTAAAACGAAGATCAATAATTGTAGGCAGTGTTCCCTTTATTCTAAACCCCGCAAGCAACGTTTGTAAAGTAGCTGCTATCTCTTGTATGTTCTCATTTTGAGTAATATAAATACTTGTTTTACCGAATTTTACTTGCAATGACTGACTATCTAACGATGTTATCGTGTCAATTTTTACAAAACTCTGAAATGCACTGAGTGCAGCTAAGCTCTGCACTATGCGTACGTCACTCATCTTGTCTCCAATATGAATAGGGGTAACATCAAAAATCAAAAGAGGCAGCGCATCATCATGTATCCCCTCTTTCACCACCACGCCATCTTTATCCAAATCCACGAGTCGATTATTGCTTTGCAAGCGACCAATGGGAGTCCGTAGGAATGCGACAATAACGAGTGTGTGAGGAAATTTTTTATGTATTTCAACATTCCCCAATAAAGGATTGGCAGAAAGAAGCTGTAGGCGAAGTTGTTCGCTTGGAAAAAAAAGCAAATTTTTAGCGAGTTTCTTTTGATCCACAACCACCTGCACTCCTGCGCCTTCTACTTCTATCGTACGAATAGTAAAAAATTTTGTAACTCCAAAGATTACTCCAATGCTTACAATACAAGTAAGAAAAATCGTAGCGAAAACTTTCCCAAACTTTCGTAGGTAAGTTCTTGTCCTGAGCAATGTCAAAGGGTTTGCACTCATGGGAGCAATTTTTTAATCTCATCGGCAATCCGAGAAGCACCATCGAGGGGAATCTCTTTAGAAAATTCTTGAGCTTTTTTATGATAGTGCTCATAATAGGCCAATACTTCTCCAATTTTTTCAAGCAATCGTGATGGCTGCGTAATATCTTCTTGGTGCAAGATAGCCGCAGAACCAGCGTTTACTAACCACTGAGCATTTTTCTCTTGTTCTTTTTGTGCTGACGACGGAAGAGGAATAAATAATGCAACTTTTGAAAGTGCCGCCAGTTCTCCCACCGTATTGCCTCCAGACCTTCCCACGTACAATTTTGCAGCGCGATACACCCAAGCAAGCTCATCAATTTTTATATAAGGAAAAACATGATAATGAGACTGCTCGTCTTTCGATAACGATGCAAACTTTTCTAAAGCAGTTGAATACGAAGAGTAGCCGGTCTGATGAATGACCATATACTGTGTCAGTAATTGGGGAAGAATAGAAAAAACACATTGATTAATAAATTCCGAACCAGTAGCGCCTCCAGCAATATAAACAAGAGGATATTTTGATGATAATGTGAACAATGGCTTGACAGAAGAGGCAAATAATTCTTTTCGGATGGGCAATCCAGTAAATACTGCCTTTCCTTTTGGAAATATGTCAATCATATCGGCATAACTGACACAAACTTTTTTTGCAACTTTCGCAATCCAAAAATTCGCCCCTCCCACGGTCTGCGTTTGTTCATGGGTAAGAGATGGAATGCCTAATATCCAACCCGCGATAACCACCGGTAATGCAATGTACCCTCCAAAGGAAACAATGATTGCCGGTTTTTCTTTGAGCACATACCACAAGGCCTGTACTAATCCAAAGGGAATTTTTAATAAAGAGGGGATAGTGGTCAGTGTAAAACTTCGCTGTAGCCTTCCGGTTGTAAGTGGCAAAAAACGAATCCCAAGATTTGATATAAGTTTGTACTCAGCGGAAACTTCTGTATCTCCCTCCATTGCATACTTCCTGCCAATAAACACTATATCCAGATTGGATAATCTTTTTTGGATTTCCTCAATAACTGCTATTGCCGGCGTCACATGACCACCAGTAATAAAAATTTTCATACCTCGCTCCTATGTTTGCTAATATTTAAAAGAATTCCGAAAGCACTCAAAAGAATAATGAGACTCGAACCACCATAAGAAACAAGCGGCAATGGTACGCCAGTGAGCGGCAAGATTGCCACCATGGCAGCAAGATTAATGATCGTCTGTATCCCTACCCAAGAAGATATTCCCAAAGCAAGGAGTTTGCCAAAAGGATCTGCCGCTCCCTTTGCAATTTTAAACCCTCTCCAAACAAGAAAAAGAAAAGAAACAACAACGAAGATTGCTCCAATGAATCCAACTTCTTCTCCAATGATGGCAAATATAGAGTCGGTATTTGCTTCAGGCAAGTATTGATATTTTTGTCGAGACTTTCCAATGCCGACCCCAAGCCATCCGCCCGATCCTAATGCAAAAAGCACTTGTCGAATTTGGTATGATGCTCCCAACGGGTCACTTTCCGGATTAAAAAAAGTGGTTAATCTGCGAAATCGATAAGGCGCAATCACCGATAGTCCCGATATACCTACGAAAAACACTGGGAATAATAATAAAAACTGCATAAGAGGTGCTCCAGAAAAAAAATAGAGGAAAAGAGCAATAGAAAGAATAATAATTGCCGTACCTAAATCAGGCTCAATAATAACTAAACCAATAATAATTCCAAGCAAAAGCAAAAATGCTACAAACTTCCCCTTTTCAACTTTCGAAAACCAAGCGGAAAGATAGATAATAAGGACTAATTTTACCAACTCCGCCGGTTGCAAAATAAAAAATCCAAAATTGAGCCACCTATGCGCACCCAATGCATGAACGCCTATCCCAGGAAAAAACACCGCAATGAGGAGAAAAAGAGTAGCAAGGAGCATCGGCAATGCAAATTTTTGCCACACGTGATAATCAATGTTTGAAAAAATAAAAAGTGCAATACCTCCAAAAATAAGCCACTTGAGTTGTTCGTGAACAAAGTAGTAGGGAGTACCAAAATCTCGGATGGCAATAACAACGGAAGAATCATATACCATAAGAACTCCAAAAAAAGCAAGGATAATGACTATAAAAAGAAACCATCGATCAGGAGGATGAAATTTCTGTTTTACTGTACGTTTCTCTTGTTTTTCCAATTGAAAAAATCTAAAAATTTTAGAGAAGAGAGACTTCATATCGAAATAATTCGCCACGTTCTTTGTAATTTGCAAACATATCAAATGATGCACACGCAGGAGAAAGAAGCACTACGTCTCCCATGTGTGCTTCTTTACAAGCATCTAAAACAATTTCATGCATCGATCGATAGCCTGTCATAATTTTTCCTTTATATTTACCTGACTTAAGGGCAGCGACAATACGCACAGTCATCGCTCCAATAACAATAACTAATTTCACAGAACTTTCCGCCACTACTTTCCCAAGTTCTGTGAAATCCGACCCCTTTTCTGATCCTCCCAAAATAAGGATGATAGATTGAGAAAACGAGCTAATTGCAGCAATCGCAGTTTCTGGTACAGTCGAAAAAGAGTCATTAATATAAGAAACTCCATCGACAACTCTAACCAATTCTAATCGATGAGGCAGCCCCTTAAATGTTTTTACCACTTTCCGTATAGCCTCAAGGGAGGCACCGGCATATAGAGAAGCAAGAGAAGCAGCGGCAATGTTTTCTAAATTATGCTCTCCGCGAATCTGAATCTCCTGCGCCTGACAAATCAATTCTTTTTTCTCTTGATATCTTAAATATACTGCATGGTTTTCTATGAATGCATCACAGCGATCATCTCTCTGACTGAAATAATAAACAGTTGCTTTTGTTTCTTTTGCAAATGAACGACTGGTCGGATCATCTGCAGAGAAAACTGCAATATCAGATGGATTTTGAAATTTTACAATGGGTTTTTTTGCTTCAATATAAGCCTCTTTCGAAACATGAAAATTCGTCGCAAGTTTATCATAATTAGCCAAATGCTCTTGTGTCACGCGCAACACTACTGCAATATGAGGACTTTTTGTGACATCCTCCAATTGAAAAGATGATAACTCAAGAACAACTATATCGCTCGTTTTGATCTTTTCTACCTGAGAAAGAAGTGGTGTACCAACATTCCCACCCAAATATACATGCCTACCTGAAGCTTTCAGCATTTCATAAATAAGTGTACTCGTCGTTCCTTTCCCTTTCGTTCCCGTAATACCAATAATGGGCGCCTTGCATAAATCAAAAAATAACTTAGTCAAACTGGTAATTTCTTTTCCTAATTCTTGCAGGGCAACGAGTTCTGGAAGCGTAGAAAGCATGCCAGGAGTTCGAACAATGATGTCGTAGTCATCGAGATTTCTTAGATATTGTTCACCAAGCTGAAATGAAACAGGGAGCTGTCGCAGTTGATCATAAATTTCGCCCAATTCCTCTTTCGTTCGCCGATCACAACAAAGTATTTTTGCGTCTTGTTTGACGAAAAATTTGACCGAGTCCTGCCCTTCGGTCGATATCCCTAAAATAGCAATGTTTTTTCCTTTAAAGGATAACATAATTCATAAGTATCTCTCGATGCAACAAGGCAGAAGCAATTCGTCCCACCTGCTTAGACTCCCCAGTGGTAAAAAATGTATACATCCCACCTTCTCCGTTTGCT
>Ga0209515_10010501_pt1 | contig 10290 bp, 9 predicted proteins | sample Subgroupgradi54m_FD_187454 | JGI IMG/M metagenome (GOLD analysis project Ga0209515, IMG submission 187454) | Subsurface groundwater microbial communities from S. Glens Falls, New York, USA - GMW60B uncontaminated upgradient, 5.4 m (SPAdes)... ...
CAAGGCCGGGCAGGTCGTCGGTCGTTACAATAAGCGAATGCTTTTTCCTTTCGGCGAATACATTCCCTTCGGCGATCTTCTTCCCGCGCTCCGCCGGATCCTTCCGAACGCGGGCGATTTCAGCGCCGGTTCGCTTTTGCCGTTTGGATCGATAGGAACGCACCCGATGGCGGTTTTCATCTGCTACGAGGCGGTCTTCCCCGGCTACGTCAACGATGTGGTACGGTCGTCCCATCCGGAGATGCTCATCAACCTGTCGAATGATGCGTGGTTCGGCGACACGACCGAGCCTTGGATTCACCTCGCCCTTTCCCAATTTCGCGCCATCGAGCACCGCCGTGGCCGCGCCGCCCGCGCGCCGGGCTCCTGACGACCCGATGGCGGAATGGGAAAAGCTCGTGTCCGCCATGGAGATCACGCTCGCCGGCATCTACGCCCACGCGCGCCTCATCTCGTGGACCGAGTCGGGCATCGAGCTCGGCTTCGCCCGCGGCTCGCTGCAGGCCGCCCTCGGTGCCGACACCGACAAGCTGGCCAAGCTGAAGGCCCTCCTGGCCCAGCACGCGGGTGCGCCCGTGGACGTGAAGGTCAAGGAAATCGCCAACATGCCCGCGCCGACCGCGGTGCATGCGAACGGCACGACGACGCACGCCAACGGCACCAGTCCGACGGCGAACGGAGAGCCTGCGCCGTCTGCCTCGGTGGCCGAGATCGAGAACGAGCGTCGTCGCTCCGAGCGCGAACGACGCGAGTCGGAGGCCCGCCAGCATCCACTCACGAAGGCCGCGATCGACACCTTCGGCGCGACCATCAAGGAGATAAAAGTCGATGGCTGACTTCAAGATGCCCGACCTGGGCGGTCTCATGCAGGCCGCGCAGAACATGCAGCGCGAGATGCAGCGCATCCAGGAGGAGCTGGCCGGTAAGAAGGTCGAAGCCTCCGCCGGCGGCGGCATGGTCACGGTCGTGGCCAACGGCCAGATGCAGCTGGTGTCGGTGAAGATCGACCCCAACGTCGTCGATCCCAAGGACGTCGGCATGCTGCAGGATCTGGTCACCGCGGCGGTGAACCAGGCCCTGACCAAGGCCAAGGAAATGGCCAACGCCGAGATGGCGAAGGTCGCCGGCGGCGTGCAGCTGCCCGGCATGCCGGGCCTGTTCTAGTCGTCGTCCGTGGCCGGCTCAGATCCCATCGCGCGGCTCATCCACCGGCTGTCCCGGCTGCCGGGCATCGGTGAAAAGTCCGCGACACGCCTGGCGTTCCACATCCTGCGCGCGCCCGAGCAGCACGCGCGCGAGCTGGCCCAGGCCATCCTCGAGGTGCGCGAGCGGGTCCGCCTGTGCTCGATCTGCTGCAACCTCACCGAGGCCGACCCGTGCGAGCTGTGCGCCAGCGCCCGGCGCGACGCCCGCATGGTCTGCGTGGTCGCGCAGCCGACCGATCTCATCGCCATCGAACGCGGCGGCAGCTACCGCGGCCGCTACCACGTGCTCCACGGCGTGCTCTCGCCCCTCGACGGCATCGGCCCGGAAGATCTACGGATTGCCGAGCTGATCCGCAGGCTGCACCCGTCCCCGCACCTCGAGGATACTGACGACTCGATCACCGAGGTCATCGTCGCCACCAGTCCCAACGTGGAAGGCGAGGCCACCGCCATGTACCTGGCGCGGCTCATCAAGCCGCTGGGCGTCAAGGTGACCCGGATCGCCTCGGGTGTTCCCATCGGTGGCGAGCTCGAATACGTTGATCAGGTGACCCTGACCCGTGCCCTCGACGGCCGTCGAGAGATGTAAAGGCGGCCGTCGAGAGATGTAGAGACAGCCGCCGCGAGATGTACCCAGGTATGTAAACTGTCCCGAAGGCGAGCTTTCTGACCGCTTGCTTGAAATTCCCAAGAAGGACTGATACGTTGCGGAGTCGAGCGCGTTCCGTTCGCCACGCGCGTTGGGGCCCATAAGGAGCGTCCGGTGGCTAATCCGCAGATGGTCATGTACGACGAGGAGGCCCAGCAGATCCAATCGATCTGCGAACGCCTCGCCCGCGAGGCGAATGCCCGCGCAGTGCTGGTGATCGACAAGAATGGCCAGCCCATTGCGCAGGCCGGTGACACCGAGCATATGGATGTCACCTCGCTGTCGTCGCTCACGGCCGGTAACGTCGCTGCGACGGGCGGAATCGCCAAGCTCCTGCAGGAAAAGGAGTTTGCCGGGCAGTTCCACGAGGGCGAGAAGACCAACGTCCACATCTCGATCGTGGCGCAGCGGGTGATCTTCGTCGTGCTGTTCGACGAGCGTTCGTCCCTGGGCCTGGTCCGGCTGCGTGTACGCAAGGCTGCGGAAGAGCTCACACGCATCCTCGAGTCGCTGGCCAAGAAAGCGGCATCTGCCAATGCACCGTCGGTCTTCGCCGAGATCACCGACGACGACATCGACAACCTGTTCAACGATTAACCCGACGGGCGCGCACGAGGCTTACGAGGCCAACGAAAATCGATGAGCTTCATCAACTACTCGTCGCGGGAAATCAACTGCAAGATCGTCTACTACGGCCCCGGGCTGTGCGGGAAGACGACCAACTTGCAGTACATCTACAACAAGACCAACCCCGAAGCGAAGGGCAAGATGATCTCCCTCGCCACGGAGACCGAGCGCACGCTGTTCTTCGACTTCTTGCCGCTGTCGCTGGGCGAGATCCGCGGCTTCAAGACCCGCTTCCACCTCTACACCGTGCCCGGCCAGGTGTTCTACGACGCCAGCCGCAAGCTCATCCTCAAGGGCGTCGACGGGGTGTGCTTCGTCGCCGACTCCCAGATCGAGCGTATGGAAGCGAACATCGAATCGCTCGATAACCTGCGCACCAACCTCGTCGAGCAGGGCTACAACCTCGACAAGATTCCGTACGTCGTGCAGTACAACAAGCGCGACCTGCCCAACGCAGCGCCCATCGAAGAGCTCCGCCAGCTGCTCAATCCCACCAACGTGCCGGAGTATCCCGCCGTCGCCGCGACGGGAGAGGGCGTCTTCGACACGCTGAAAGCGGTCGCCAAGCTCGTCCTCACCGAGCTCAAGCGAGGCGGGTAGGGGTGGAGGCCACCTTGGAGACGGAAGCCCAGAACAAGCCTAGGTTCCGCAACGATCTGGTCGCCCAGCAGCTCGAGGAAGAGGGCGTCCAGTACGTCGACGTGACCGATCCCAACTCAGGCGCGACTTTCCGCTTCTACGACGTCGAGTACTCGATCGCCTGCGGCATGAACGGCGAGCGCGACCTGTCCGAGCTGGTCGACTGGGCGCGCGCCGACCTCGGCATCGAGACCACGCCCGACGAGCTGGCCACGGTCATGTCGACCCTGGCCGAGCTGGGCTACCTGGACGCGGGCCTCGAGCTCGGCCCCTCGGGCAGCCCGACCACCGACGAGGAGCACGAGTTCGCGCCCGAGCTGGAGCTGGGTGCGCCGGGCGGCCGGCCCGACGAGCAGCGCGACACCATGGCCGAAGGCACGCCCACGCCCGAGCTGGAGCTGGGTGCGCCGGGCGCCGCCGCGATGTCGGATGTCCACGCGCAGCGCACGCGTCCGGTCGAAGCCATCGAGCTGGGCCCACCGGGCGGAACGCCCGAGGCCGTTCCCACCAACGGAGCCGGTGGCTCGAGCGGCGCCGTCGAGCTGGGCGCCGAGGATCTCGAGGAGTACAAGTCGCAGGTCACCGAGATGCCGCGCGCGCCCACCGCGTCGCCGCCGCCGCCGCCCGGTACCGACGACGACATGTCCTTCGCCGGCCTGATGGACGCCGACGGCATGCCCGTGGCCAAGAAGATCGAGGCCAAGGCGCCGTCGATCCCGCGCTCGAGCGCCGACCACACGCCCACGCCGCCGCCGCCCATCGAGATCACCGCCGACGCGCCGCCCGAGAGCAAGCGGCCGACCACGGTGAAGTTCGACGCCGACGAGCCGACCAACCTGCCCGGCGCCATGCCCGACGACGACGACGACGACGTCTCGGTCGACCTGAGCGCGCACATCAGCCTCGACAAGCACGAGGTCGAGGAGGCGGTGCGCGCCTCCAAGGTCATGATGGTGCCGGAGATTCCGTCCGAGCTGCTCAGGGAGTCCGACTCCGACGTCGACAAGACGCAGCCGGCCATGCCGCTGCCGCCGCCGCCGTCGACCTCGCAGGTGCCCGCCATCGTCACCGACGATGCGCTGCGCCGCGCCGCCATGGAGAGCGCAGCCACCGCGGTGGCCACGCCGCTGCCCGAGCGACCCATCGCCGCGGTGTCGTCCAGGCCGATCGAGCCGAGCGCGGTGCCACAGGGCGCCGTGAAGGGCAAAAAGAGTGGCGCGGGCGGGATGCTGTTCTTCCTGCTGGTGCTGGCGCTCGGCGGCGGCTTCGCGGTGTGGTACTTCGGCTTCCGCGGCGATGCCAACCAGGGCACGGGCGAGACGCCTGCGGGCAAGTCGGGCGAGGTCACGCCGCCCGCCACCGAGACCCAGCCGGGCGTGGCGCCGGTGGGCACCCAGCCGCCCGTGGCCAGCGCGCCCGCCGCCAGGTTGAGCGAACGCACCGGCTCGGTCACCGAGGCCAAGGCGCCCGCTGCGGGTCGCGTGGCCTGGACGGCGCCCGACGGCAAGGACATCGCCGCCAACGAGGCCATCGTCAAGTTCCAGGGCTTCCAGCGCTGGGAGCAGCAGAAGGCCAACGCGCTGACCCGGCTCGACTTCTACCAGGGCGAGCTCGACAAGGCCAAGGCGGCCAACAACGCCGTCGCCGTCGACAAGGACGAGAAGAAGGTCCAGGAGAAGAAGGACCTCATCACCCAGGCCGAGACCGAGCTGTTCAAGCTGCTGGTCGTCGCGCCAGTCGCGGGCAAGCTCGAGCTGGTGGCCAAGGTGGGCGCACCGGTCGAGGCCGGCGGCGTGGTGGCCAAGATCTCGGGTGGCGGGCCGCAGCTCGTGGCCAGCTTCGACGCGGCCGCGACGGCACCTGGCTACCAGGCCGGGGGCGCCAACTGCCAGGTCGCCGCCAAGGGCGCGCCTGACAAGCGTTCGGCGTGCGTCATCGAGAGCGTCGAGGGCTCGAAGGTGAACGTGCGCATCGTCGACGGCTCGCCCTTCAAGGCCGGCGACGACGTCGAGCTGCAGCCGGCGAAGTAGGCGCGGACGCAGCCAGGAGCCGACCAGCCGGAACGCCTCTGGCCGGGAGGGGCTCGGTGGGCCTGGCGCTGCTTGCGGCCTGGCGGTGCCTCTGCTGCGGCGCTACTTGCGGTGCGGCTGCTCTTCCGCCTTCTTCCACGACTTCACCGCCACGACCGGACCGGTCATGCCGATGGTCATGGCGTCCTTGTCGATCCGGCCCTCGATCTCGACTTTCTGGCCGTCGCGGCGCAGGCCGCCGTCGCCGCCCTGCAGCTGGTAGTGCTTGCCGTCGTCGGCGTGCAGCTCCCAGAGGCCACCCTCGAGTGGGTTTTTCTTCACGATTCCGCGATAAAGGGGCATCGGCTTGTCCTCTAGTAGTTGATGTCGTTGCGCAGGTACTTCGGGTTCATCTCCAGCGGCTGCTGGTAGTCCTGGTTACCGTAGAGCAGCAGGTAACGCGCGTAGATGCCGGTCACCTTCTTCATGTACTCGCGCGTCTGTGTGAACGAGACCAGCTCGACGAACTCGTCGATGGGCCGGTCGCCATAGCGGTCGAGCCACTTCATCATGGGCCTCGGGCCGCCATTGTACGAACCTGCGGCGATGGGGATCTGGCCGCCGAACTTCTCGGCCAGGTGCCCAATGTACCAGGCTCCGACCTTCACGTTGACCTCGGGATCGTAGAGCAGGTCGTCGGTGTAGCGCAGGCCCAGCGCCGCGGCCACACGCATGGTCGTGGGCGGGATCATCTGCATGAGCCCGATGGCGTCGGCGTAGCTGACGTCGTGGGGGTTGAAGCCGCTCTCCTTGCGCATGATCGCGTACAGGTAGAAGGGCGGGTTCTTGCCCAGCGACGCGTACTTGTCGACCCAGTCGCCGTAGGCGAGCGGGTAGGCGTGCTGCCACCACACGCGCACCGCGTCGTTCGTCGGTGACAGGCGCAGCGCGCGGCCGCCGTAGGCCTCGGCCAGCTCGTAGGGACGATTGAAGTCGCCCGCCTTGCGGTAGCGGTCGAACAGCACGGGCAGCGCGCGCGCCGCGCTGTAGCGGGCCACGAATGCCTTCTCGCCCCGGCCCAGCTCGACGCCCGCCTCGACGGTCATGCCGGCCTGGGTCAGCTCGTCGACGCGCGCGATGAGCGGATCGTGGGTCAGCTTGGCGTCGATGGCGCCGAAGCCGGGCGGATCGCCGCGCCCGGCGGCCTCGCCGGTACCGAACGGCCCCACCGCGATGCCCTGCGCCGCCAGGCGCGTGCGCGCCAGGATGGCGTACCAGGAGAGCGGAAAGGCGCCCACCAGGTCGCGCAGCTCGGAGGTGGCCTCGTCGGTGCGGCCGAGTGCCGCGAGCGTGCGCGCCTTCCAGTAGCGGCCCTTGCCGCCGTTGAGCTCGCCGCCCTGGCGGGCCAGGCGCGACAGCAGCGTGAGCGCCTCGTCGTGCTCGCCCAGCAGGTAGTGCGCGTAGCCGAGGTACCAGAGCGCGTCGTCGGCGAACTTGGACGCCGGGTAGCGGTCGAGCAGGCCGCGCAGCCCGGGGATGCAGGCGCGGAAGTTGCCGCGGTTGTACTCCAGCCAGCCGGACAGGAACTGCGCCTCGGCGGCGTACTCCGAGGTCGGGTAGCGACGGACGACCTCGGCGTACCACTTGATGGCCTCGTCGTCGCGATCGGCGCGCGACAGGCCGCGCGCGCCGTGGAAGAGCGCGTACGCGGCCATGCCGCCCATCTTGTCGTGGACCGACAGCAAGAGCTCGCCGGCGCGACCGTACTGCCGGCGCATCTTGAACAGGGTGTTGCCGAGCCAGAAGTCGCGCTGGATCAGCACCTCGGCGGGCTCGCCGTCGCTCACATAGTTGAGCTCGACCAGCGCGCGCGACCAGTCGCGGCCTCCAGTGAGCGCGGCCGCGCGGGTGATGCGCTCGCGCGCCGTGAGCGCCGGTGCGCCGCGCTTGCGCAGCTCCTCGAGGGCGCGGTCGGCGAGCGGGTGGGCCGGCTCGTCGAGGGCCAGCTCGCGCCAGGTGTCGAGCGCCGCGGCGTTCTTGCCCGCGGCGGCCCAGGCCTCGCCGATGCGGAAGCGCGCCAGCGAGTCGTCGCCGCCCGGCTTGCCCAGGAGGCGCGTGTAGGCGGCGCGCGCGGCCTCGGCGCGGCCGAGCTCCCACAGGCAGTCGGCGGCGCGCCAGGGCGCCAGCGCGGCGAAGCGCGACGCCTTCATGCCGCCCAGGCGGGTGAACAGGTCGAGCGCACGCTCGTAGGCGCCGGTGAAGAACGCCGACTGCGCCGCCATGTAGAGCGCGTAGTCGCCGTTGTAGACGTGGCCGTCGACGGCCAGCGGCGTGGCCAGGGCCAGCGCGGCGTCGTAGTGGCCGTCGCGGAAGGCCTCGTGCGCCTGGCCCAGGCGCTGCGCGGCGCCCGCGGGCGGCGGCTTGAGCGGCGCGGGCGTGGCGGCCGGCGCGGACGCAGCGGGCCTGGCCTTCTTGCCGCCCTTGCCGCGCGCCCACGCCGCCGGCGCGGCCGTCAGCGACACGGCCAGGAGGGTCAACGTCAGCGTGGCCACTTGTCGCCGCACGGTAAAGCAAAGTATATCGGCGCGAGGCCGCCGGGCCAGCTTCCGGCGTCGAAAGGAGCAGTACCCATGGCATTCCGCGGCGTCGACTACTACGGCATCGAGGCACTCCTCAGCGACGAGGAGAGACTGGCACGCGATACCGTGCGCACGTTCGTCGACGCCCAGGTGATGCCGCGCATCGCGCGTCACTTCCGCGACGGCACCTTTCCCATGGATCTCGTGCCTGAATTCGGCCGCATGGGCCTGCTGGGCACGACCCTGCAGGGCTACGGCTGCGCGGGCATGTCGAGCGTGGCCTACGGGCTCGTCTGTCAGGAGCTCGAGCGCTGCGACTCGGGCATCCGCAGCTTCTGCTCGGTGCAGGGCTCGCTGGCGATGTACCCCATCTACACCTGGGGCTCGGAGGAGCAGAAGCAGAAGTGGCTGCCGGCCATGCCGCGGGGCGAGAAGATCGGCTGCTTCGGCCTCACCGAGCCCGACTTCGGCTCGAACCCGTCAGGGATGATCACGACCGCGAAGCGCATCGCGGGCGGCGGTTACGTGCTGAACGGCAGCAAGCGCTGGATCACCAACGGCTCGATCGCCGACGTCGCGGTGGTCTGGGCCAAGCTGGACAACACCGAGGGCAAGGTGCGCGGCTTCCTGGTACCGCGCGGCGCCAAGGGCTTCACCGCCACCGACATCCACGGCAAGTTCTCGCTGCGCGCGTCGGTGACCAGCGAGCTGGTCTTCGAGGACTGCGAGGTCGGCGAGGACGCCGTCCTGCCTGGCGTGGAAGGCATGAAGGGCCCGCTGACCACGCTCACGCACGCGCGCTACGGCATCACCTGGGGCTGCGTCGGCAGCATGATGGCCTGCTTCGAAGAGGCCACCGAGTACGCCAAGGCACGTGTGCAGTTCTCGCGCCCGATCGCGGCCTATCAGCTGACGCAGGAGAAGCTGGCCATGATGCTGACCGAGATCACCAAGGCGCAGCTCTTGTGCCTGCAGCTCGGCCGGCTCAAGGAGCAGGGCAAGATGCGTCCCCAGCAGGTGTCGCTGGCCAAGCGCAACAACGCCTGGTGGGCGCGCGAGATCGCGCGCACCGCACGCGAGATCCTGGGCGCGAACGGCATCACCGACGAGTACGCGGCGGGGCGCCACATGTGCAACCTCGAGTCGGTGTACACGTACGAGGGCACGCACGACATCCACACGCTCATCCTGGGCGAGGACATCACCGGCTTCGCGGCGTACGACCGATGAGGCGGGTGGCCTGGCTGCTGCTGGGTGCGCTGGCGGCGTGCGCACGCCCGGAGGCGGCGCGCGCGCCGCGCCCGGTGGTGGCGCCGTCGAACGAGGTCGTGGAGATCGTCCGGCTCGAAGGCGGGCGCACCGGCGGGCCGCGGTTGCTCGAGCTGGCGCGCAGCGGGGCACCCGCGCTGCGTGCGCGTGCCATCCTGGCGCTGGGGCGGCAGGGTGACGAGGCCAACGTCGACGCGATCGCAGCGTGGCTGGGCGAGACGGACGTGGGCGTGCGCAGCGCCGCGGCGGAGGCGCTCGGGTTGATCGGAGTGCCGGCCGCGGCGCCCGCGCTGATCGCGGCGCTGGCTGCGGCGCCGAGCGAGGCGCTGGCCGCGGCGCTCGGCCGCGTGGGCGAAGGCGAGGCCGCGGCGCGTCCGCTCGTGGCCCTCCTGGGCGCACCGGAGGCGAAGCTGCGTGCGGCCGGCGCGCGTGCGCTCGGCGCGCTCGGTCAGCGCAAGCAGCCCGTGCCCGACGCGGCGCTCGCCGCGCTCGCGGGCGCGGCCAACGACCCGGACGCCGACGTCCGTTACGCCGTGGCGTACGCGCTCTTCCGCGCGCCCGGCGATGCACCGCTGCCCGAGGCTGCGAAGGCGGCGCTCGAGGCGCTCGCCCAGGACGCGCAGGCCGAGACGCGCGCGATCGCGATCCGCGCCCTCGCGGCGCACAAGGCGGAGAGCCTGGTGTACTTCGCCTCGCTCCAGGTCGACGACTGGCGCGTCCGCGTGCAGGCCGTGCGCGCGCTGGCCGGGGACAGCTCCGACACGCGCGCCGCGCTCGCTGGCTGGACGGCGAAGCAGCTGCGCGAGGACGCGAAGCTGTGGAACGAGCCGCGCGCGCACGCCGTGCTCGAGGCGCTCACGCTGCTGGCGCCCTTCGCCCCCGAGCCCGGCGTCGCGCCACTCTTCAAGGGCGCGCCTGCCGCGCTGGCCGCGGCGCCCGAGACGCTGGCGCGCTTCACCGCCGACGCTCTGGTGCAGGCCGCGCGCGTGCGCCTGGGCCTGACCTCTCCCGCCGACGTGCTCGACTACCTCGCCGAGCGCCGAGGCACCTTCCCGCGCCACGAGCGCGCTCGCCTCGCGCTTGCCCTGGTCGCGGAGAAGAAATGGCAGACCACCAGCGCGGCGCTCGATTTTCTCGAGGTACTCGACGCCAGGTCGGACCCACGCATCGTCGCCGCGGTAGCCGAGACGGCGGTGGCCTTCCTGCCCGAGGAGCGCGCCGCGAAGCTCGTCATCGGCGCGCTGCGCGACGGCGCGCCCATGGTCGTGGGCAGCGTTGCCGACGCTCTGGGCGCGAAGGATGCTCCCCCCACC
>Ga0209515_10010502_pt1 | contig 10290 bp, 9 predicted proteins | sample Subgroupgradi54m_FD_187454 | JGI IMG/M metagenome (GOLD analysis project Ga0209515, IMG submission 187454) | Subsurface groundwater microbial communities from S. Glens Falls, New York, USA - GMW60B uncontaminated upgradient, 5.4 m (SPAdes)... ...
TTCTATTACTTATATCAGATAATGTCAGACAATGATGGGGGCAAACTTGCGGAGGAACAAGCTTTTAAATAGTTTCCCAGTGTTTTACTGCTGGGTTGGAGTGGGAGTAGGTGCTCCCCAAGCAACGCTGTGGACGATACGGTCGAATACGCTTTCCTCCAAAACGCCATTGGCGAGATGGATCATGATTTTCGAATCTGCCGGTACTTCAAAAAAGACGTTTTCAATAGGTGCGCTGTCCGACCAATCGACATACCGAGCCCGATAGCCTTTGAGGCCTTGGGCATTGGTAAAGGGAGTCATGCTCTTTAACCCTTTGAGACCACCAAATGATTTCCACCAGTTTTTCACATACTCTTCCTTGGGGAGGTTGATATATTTCACATCAAGTTCAGATACAAAACCCATATTGATGAGTACGTTTTGCTGCGGCGGAATATTGCCCCATCCGATAGAAACGGTGTCTGTGTTGTCTCCCGAGTAAACGACCAAGGGAAGGGTCACGGGATAGGAAAAGGAGACAGGATACGTTTCACCATACCTCGTGAGCCAGGCGGTGTTGGAATCGACAGTGAACAGTTGGGGAGCTGTGGGCTGCTGATTGCCTGTTTGCGGTGTGGGTCCCAAATACGTAACACCCCCAGGCAGTGTCATGTTGCTCGCTTTTTTCTGTGAGAATTTGTAGGCAGCGAAGGTAATCCCCCCAAGAATGAGAATACCAGCAAGTGTTACAAGAACAATGCGACCAAAATTGGATTGCCCTTGCTCTCCATCAAGTGATGTCATTTGTCCCCCCCCTAAATTGTGTATTTCTATGCTAGCATCCCTTTTTCTCCCTTGTCAAGCGAACGAGTAGTAATTAGTATCTAGTAGCGAGGAAGACAAAAATGAACAGAGGGAATTTTATTCGTAAGCTTTTGGGTCCTTCGGGGCAGAATGGGTTTGTGGTGAGTGCATTTATCCTTATTCTCTTCTCTTTTTCTCCCACAATATATGAAGCGCTCCATGTCGAAGCGGTTGAAAAAGGGGGAAGAGAACTCATTTTAGAACACGGGTACACACCCGATTTCAATCTCTACCTTTCTAAAATGCGTCAGGGAGCGGATGGCGTCTGGCTTGCCCGAGAACTTTACACCTCTGAAGATCATGCTCCCTCTCTCCTCCAGATTTTTTACGTGTTACTGGGAAAGCTGGGTTCTAGTCTAGGATTATCTCTGGTCGCCACGTACCATGCGGCGAGACTTTTTTTGGGCGCGACACTTTTACTTGGTATTTACTACCTTGCAACAAAACTTTTTCCCAAAAGTCTTTGGGCTTTGGGTGCCTTTTGGCTTGCTATCACAACTTCTTCATGGCCGATTATTAAATGGAGTGATGTTTTAGCGGGTATTTGGAGATATGGGAAATATCTTGGCTGGTGGACGATCATTGATCCCACGTTTCGCATCACCATTACTCCTCATCTTTTAGCGGGCCAGACGCTTCTCGTGTTTTTTGTGATCGGTTTTCTGGATGTTTTTAAAAAAGGGAATCTGTGGAAGCAAGCCATGTTGCTCGGAATTTTTGCGTTGGTGATGGGACTCGTATTTCCCCCGGCACTTCTTCTGGTCTATATGATAATCTGGGGGACATTGGGACTTAACATAAGAGGCATGTCTTCTCTTGAAGCGTTGCTTGGGTTCATCAAAGATCATAGAGGAGATGTGCTATTTGCTTTTATAGTCACAGTCATTTCCTTTCCCATTTTTCCCTACATTGCCCATCTAACTTCCTTTTACCCTTGGAAAAGGTTAAATGACTACAACGTGTTGTATCCTACCTATTTTCCCATCCACGAATTTGCCCTAGCCTGCGGCATTGCCTTTATCCTGGCTCTGGGGGGAGCGAGCATTATTGTTTGGAAAAGACTCAAAGAAAAGGAACACAACTCCGGGTATGAGCGATTTTTCCCCATTATTGCTTGGATTGCAGGGATATTTATCTTTATGATCCTCATACGCAAAAACCCGGAGCAGAATGCGCTCCGGTTTACGCAAGTGGTGCATTATGTTCCTATAGGTATGCTCGCGGCTTATTTTTTGCAACGGCTTTCTCAATCTGGGAGGAAAAAATTTCACATTGTATGTCGGTGGGGAACTGGTATTCTTTTTGCCTTAACCATTCTATTGGGGGTAGGGCATATGGCGCAGAGTTTAGCCTGGCAAATTGATTTTAGCCGTGCTCGGGTGTATGCCGGATATCCTCAAATACCTATATTTCCACAAGTTGTCTATCCGCCAAAAGAATTTATGGATACGCTTCGATTTATAGATAAAAATCTTCCTAAAGATAGCGTGCTCCTGGCTGAAGAGACATTTGGAAATTATATCCCCGCATACACGGGCAGACGTGTGTATTGTTGCCATGCAAATACTCCTGACGTCGAGGGGAGACGGCTCAATATTTGGGGATTTCTCTGGGGATTATCGGATGAGTATGCAAAACAGCTTTTAAAAAATTGGCACGTGGATTACATCGTCTTTGGCTGGCAGGAAAAAGAGCAGGCAGCAAAGGCGGGGTATAGTGATCTTGGTAAACGGTATACGTTTCTTCAACGTGTATATCAGAATGGACAGGTGAGTGTATACAAAGTTCCCAAGTAAAGATGGCCCATTTATAAAGGTTAAAATGGTAACAGCTCACACTTCCTGACAAAATCTTATTGTTCGAGCGTAGGGATGTACCAGACGGTACGTCCCGTAGTCGAGAACTTCTCGACTTAGCTTTCAGCCTCGCTCGAAGAATAACGTGTCAGTAAACGTGAGTAATTACCAGTTTGTCAGGAAGAGTGAGTTGTTACGTCTTGTCTAATTACTATTCCTTACTCGTATCCGAATCTTATCTTCAGTGATTACTATGAATGAACCAGTAAAATCTAAATCTTTTTGAAATAGTTCTTTTAACGTATTGATTTTTATTTCCGGTTGTTCACTTTTGAGCCGAAAAAGAATGATCCCCTTATGTTTCAATCCCTTATGGTAGACAAGATAACCAAAATCTTTATCGTTGGTAATGAGTACTCTATCCTGCCTGTATGCCAAATCAAGAATATCGTTATCGTTAAGGGAAGAATAATCGTATGCGACAGAAGTGACATCGTATCCTTCTTCTTTTAAGAGATGATAGATGGCATTGTGGACATTTTCATCGACAAGAAATTTCATGAAATCGAGGGATAAACGCGTTCGTCTTCAACGAGTTCTTTCGCATACCAGAGAGCTGCTTGAAGATCTTCTTTGGTCAGCCGGGGGTATCCTGCTAGAATTTCTTTTTCTTTCATTCCTTCAGCCAGCATTTTAAGAATCAGTTCCACAGGAATCCGCGTCCCGGTAATGACGGGTTTTCCAACCATAATCTTCTGATCCATAGTTATGCGTTTTTTATAGTTCATAGCTCTTTGTATTGTATCATATTTTAATATTACACCTGGGACAACTCTTCTATTTGTTACTACTCACGTTTACTGACAAAGTCTTATTGTTGGCGCCCTTCGACGATGTTTATCCGGAGCATATATAAGACCAAATCAAGGTCTGACCCCAGACCCCAGTGTTATTTTTTCGCCCTACGGAGACAACACGCCTTTTTGAATATACTGCTTGATCAACGACTGGTAAGGAATATTAAGTTCATTTGCTTTCTCCTTCAGACGGTTGAGGAGATATTCAGGAATACGAATAGAGACAGGATGGCTTGTTGGCTTAAGATTGGGAAAACTCACCCGCTCAAAATCGCCGGGCTCAAAGTATTCTGAAAGGTCGAGTTTCCACCAAAATTCTCTCTCTTCATCCTCATTTTTAAATTTTGGAATTTTTAACGGCTTTTTCATAAAGTTGCACCTCCTTATTATACATTCCGTTTCGCTATGTCAAGAAAAATATTCTCGATTCACACCGGTGGTTGGACGTCGCTTTTGGTGCAGGGGGGGAAGGGAGTGTTTGGTTTGTGTTTGAGGAGATAGCCGATGGGCGTCTCGTCAACTGCTATTGTTTTTAAAATTTCTCCATAAGGAAGCGCGTCTTTGACAAACGTTGGTCCGAACCACGAGTAGTTATTTAGCAGATATACATACTCCGCTTGCTTGGGATCTCGGACAAACGTAAGCGTTTTCGTTGGGTACACGCGGGCAAGATGATAGGTGTCGCACATGTAGACGAGCTTTTTATTTCCCGGGAGCGCTTCAAAGTAATCAAGCGCTTGTTTTGCCGATTCTCCCCAAAACTCCACATCCATAATTTTTTCTGCACCTCTTGCTCCGCCGGCGAAGATATTGAAGTAGCTTGATTGGAATGGATAAGTGCGAATGTCGATAACGGCCATGTGGGCCAAAATGAGAATGCCAATCCCGAAGGCAATACTTTCGGGTACCTGTTTCATGCCGTCCACCATCCGAGGAGTCCATTCTGGCCACCTCGGAGGAGGACTTACCGTTAAAATTGCTTTAAGACCAATGCCAGAGAGAATTATAACTGCTGGGATTGTTTCAAGCACATGGCGAAGGCCGGAGTAGATAATGATATTTGGCGAGAAAAAACGAAGGAGAGGAAGAAAAAACCAGATGGGAAAAAGAAGAAGGTAAGGATTTTTTCTCGTCTGACTTATACTAAAGGCTAATCCAATGATTGCAGTTGCCAGAAGCAACGGTGGCGTTTGAATGGCTATTGCCACCCAGGGATAGTGCCAGGGTGTATTGACGCCCGCACTTACCATATGGCCCAGGTAGTAGACAGGTAATCCCCATCCTGCGGAAAGAAAGTACTGAACGACTTCTAGAAGGCGTCTGGCAGGATCTGCCCAGAGCCAGGGCCACACAGCAATCATTGTGGCAAATCCCACCAATGGAAACAGGAAAATATCGACTCGTATTTTTTCTACATAAAAAAGTTTCTTCTGCTTGTCTATCTTGATGCGATTATGGAATGCAAGGGTAAGCCAGATAAAAAGAATAGGGAGAATAAAGATTGCATTAAATTTTGTTGCAAGACTAAAGCCCAACGCAACTCCTGAAAGGAGCGTGAGCAATACATTTTGTTTTTTCATTCCAGCAACAAAAAGTGTGATGGTAAGAGTAAAAAGGGCGATGAGAGGAATATCTTTCGTATTGTTGTGGATTTGAGCAAAAAAGGAAGGATAAAGAAACGTTGCCAGTCCTGTAAAGACGGAAAGGTGGAGAGATCGGGAGACAAGAAAAGTAAGCGCGTAGACACTTCCTACAAGGATTGCTCCAAAAACAATGCCTATGACATGATGTGCCGTGTTTATAGAGAGAATATGTAGTTTTTCTGCAAAGAGGAGGGAGGAAAATGAAGCGAGGGTATTGGCAACAGGGGGGTAAATGGCCAGTCGCGGATCGAGGACAAAGGGAAACGATCGAGTGAGATCATAGTGCATATCCGGCCGCAGGTATCGCGCGTCGTGGGTAAGGAGATACTCTACATACACCCGTCCGGCGGCGAAATTCCCCGGCTCATCCCAGGTGAGACCGTAGTCGGGGAGGGTAGCTAGCCCTGTAATAAGGGTCAGCAAAACAATGACAATGCCGATGAGACGAATGTGCATAGACTGGTGTCTACTAACCACCCCTTGCCCCTCCTTCGTAAGGAGGGGAGGTCCTCCTTCCCTGCCCCTCCTTCGGGACGCACCGGCCTGGTGCATCCCTTCGCAAGGAGGGGAGTTCTCCTTTTCCTCCCCTTATGAAGGGGAGGATGAAGGTGGGGTGGGTTCTACTTTATAAATTGTCACTTCTTTATTGCTAAACACCGGTTTTAAGAATGAATACTTAGCTAAATTGCCGCCAAACGATTGCTCCTGATACCCGTAGTAAATATAGTCGATATGATTATTCTTTAAATATTCTAGTGCATCTTTCTCTGAAAGTGTTCCCAAAAGAATAGTGTCTCTTCCACTGGTCATTTCCGAAGCTTTAGGTTCCATCCACATGTGGGGATTGCCCCAGACATAATTGTGGGTATACAGCATGATGTGATTTGCCGCTTCATAGGCTGCAAGTACGCGACTTTCTCTCGGAGTATGGGAATCCAAAAAGTCATAGGCTTGTTTTTGGCCTCGAGTAGGGAAAAGAAAGACACTAAAGTTTTTTAAATCAGTGACATTCGTTATCGACTGGTTAAATGTATAGGCGTATTGGGGGAGGAAGAAAAGAATTAAAACTATTGATGAAGCGGGCAAAACCCAGCGGCCAAATTTCTGCCCAAGCAGCCAAAAAAGAAGGACCGTCCCATAGGCCATGGGAATAAAAAAAAGTGTTTGGACAAATCGTGCTTTTTCTGCCAAAAGAAGAGGAGAGAGAAAGAAATATGCTCCAAGTTGAGCAACGAGCCAAAAAAACATGAGCACATTTTTCCCTCTATTTTTGATTTTTTTATCGAATATAAGCCATAAAAAACCCATCGTTGCCAGCCAAAGAGATGGTCCAAAAGAAAAAATTTCCCCCGGAATTGCTTTCCAGTCTATAAAATTAAAACTTTGCAGAGAAAATATGCCAAGGGCCTTAAGCCCAGGAGAAATTGCAGGATAATAATCTATATCAGGATGTTGCCCCATCGACCATTGGTTAATTATGCCACCAATAATACTTCCACCTACCATCCAGGGAAGAGGAGAAGAAAGAATGCTCCGAAATGTGCGGTCTAAATTTTTTCTTCCACCAACTACTTTATAGAGTCCGTAGAACGTACATGTAAGTAAAAGTACTACTGTTGATGCAATATGAACCCAAGTAAGCAGGACGGCCAGAAGAATACTCAACGCAGCCAGAAGAGGAGTAGTTTTTTCTTTTTTAAGAAGAATAATTATAAGCAGGAGAAAGATGCTTGCGCCCAGGGTGTAGTGGGGACGTGTGGCCGCTCTGGTAACGGGGGCATCAATGAGGGTATATGTTGAGAGATTTGGTTGTATTTTTCCACTAGCCCATGTCCACCATCCCCAGGGTCCTTGGGTAAATGCAATGAGTGTTGCCAAAAAAGCAACAAGTTTATTTTTAAAAAGAAAAAAATAAAGAAGGAAAGAAAAAATGGCAAATGTTGTGCCAAATACTGCACGTGCCAAATGGTATGCCTGGGGGGCCTCGATAGAAAAAGGACCAAAAACTTTTCCTATCCATACGTAGATAATATGCAGAGATGAAGGTCCCTGATTGTCTTTTAACGAGCGCAACACCATGGTGTTTCTGCCGTACATTCCTCCTTTTATCATTGATGTGTATCCTACATAATCATCACTTCTTCCCCACACGCCGGTAAAAATGCGATCAGAAGGAGTATGGAACCAGGCATTGGCAATTGAAAACATCCCCAAGGAGACAAAGAGGGCGATAGAGCAGCCGATGAGGAGATCGAGAAGGAGAGATTTTTTTACCATAATTTGACGCTGGATGATAGAAGCTGGAAGCTGGATATTGAAGTTTGAAGCTTGAAGGTAGTACCTGTTATCCCGCTTCTCTTGCCGCTATACTATCCCACAGTATGGCACATAGAGTTTTTTCTGTGAAGAGTTGGAGATTCCTTTTTTTACCAGTTTTCACTCTCTGTATTCTGTCCTTTTCCATGTTTCCTTGGTTTGTGGGCGTGCTTGCTACACCCCCTGACCGGATTTTCGGCGGCGTCAACAGGTGGTCGGCAGATTACTACATTTACCTTTCTTTTATCGAGACCGGGATGCGGGGGAGTTTACGCGAGTACCATCTGACTAGTACAAAACCGCAAGAACCTATTCTCATACACGGCGTGTATACGATCTCCGGATATCTTGGAAAGCTCATTGGTCTTGATTCAACCGCCGTCTACCATTTGGACCGACTTATCCTCGGAGGCATATTTATTGGTGTTCTCTTTTTCCTCTACCGGTCTGTGTTTAAGCGAACATTTTGGGCTGGGATTGCCCTTCTTTTTGTCTTTTGCATCACGGGATTTCCTAAAACTCTTGATATCTTAGGCCGTTGGGATTGGCGATTTCTTTCCTGGGTACAAGAGTTAAATATCGTTGGCCGCTCAACGAGTCCGCCACATTACCTCTTGGGATTTTCTCTCTATGTAATCGCCGTTTGGTATTTTATAGAGGGGAGGGCGAGTGTTATGAAAAAAAGCCTTATTCTAGCTGTGATTATGACCTTGGGGACAATTGCCAATCCGGTGAACCTACTCATATTGTGGTCAACACTGGTTGTGTACGGAGGGATAAATGCGATGAGAGGGATGAGAAGGATTGGCCCTTCGACTTCGCTCAGGGTAAAAGGGATTGGAAGGATTAGATCGGAGATTGGAGAACTCAAAGTGGCCTTTTTGACCATACTCTGGACGGTGCCTATAGCGCTTTATTACCAGCAGAAACTTTCTATTTTCCCTTGGGGACCAAGGTCAAACGCATTAAAGTTTTACATTCCGGCAAGTCTGCCTATTGATTGGAAAGAGCTTTTTCTTGCCCTTGGGCCGACACTGGTTTTTGCCATTATCGGTGTTGGATGGTGGATTGCTGGAAAGATTCGGAGTTGGAAAATGGAAAATGGAAAATGCCCGCCTGCTCGCCTGGCTGAGTCGAAGAGAGCCGGCGAGGCAGGGAAAATGGAAGACAGGTGGGGATTATTTTTCTTCTCATGGATTCTGGTGCAGTTTGGGCTTTTATCTGTTTCAAAGCCCTGGGGAGTTGATCCTCTTCGGTTCTTGCAGGGACTCTACTACATTCCGCTTGCAGCATTTGCAACAGTAGGAGTTAGGGAAATTGGGGGGATAAGATGGATTAGCCCTTCGACTCCCTCGACTCCTTCGACTACGCTCAGGACAAATCCGCTCGGGATAAATTCGCTCAGGGTAAAAGGGATAAGAGGGATAGGGGAAATAAGAGTGGCCGTAGTTGTCGCGGTGATTTCGTTTCTCATCACTCTGCCCACTCTCATCCTTTCGTATCGAGAGCATTTGTTTATGAATACGGATTATAAAGAATTTGCGAGCATGATTTATCCCACACTTGACCAGTACCAAGCGTACAAATTCATGGAGCAACACACACCTTTTACGAGTGGGGTTATTGCATATTACGAAGTAACAGAAGTACTTCCTGCATTTTCAGGAAATACCACAGAACGAGATATGTCGCATGGAGATAAAACAAAGTTTTTTGCTAATCAAATGAGTAGTGAAGAAGCGCTGGCATTTTTAAAAGCAAATAGGTTTTCCTACGTCTGGCTTGGCTATCAGGAAAAAGCACCGGGTTTTAATCCGGCGCTGTACCCATTTCTACAGAAGGTGTTTGAGAATAAGGGGGTAACAGTTTATAAAGTAGGTTCTAGGTTCTAGGGGCTAGGGGCTAGGGGCTAGGGGCTAGGTTCTAGGGGCTAGGTTCTAGTTCACTAGTTAACTAGCCCCTGACTAAGAATTTATGAAAAAGTCACCTTCTATCACAGTCTTCTATCCCTTCCTCAACGACTGGGGGACGATTGGGAGTCTAGTCGTATTGGCAGCGGATACATTACGCCGTGTCACGGATGATTGGGAAGTGATTGTAGTGGATGATGGGAGTGATGAAAAAAGCAGAGAAGCGCTTGAGGCTGTGGTAGGAGAAGTAAAGGGAGCGCGGATCATTCGGCATGCCCAAAATAGAGGATATGGCGGTGCTCTTCGTACGGGATTTACCAATGCCAAAAAAGACCTCGTTTTTTATACGGATGGTGATGCCCAGTATGACGTGCGGGAGCTCACCCTGTTACTTAAAAAAATGGATATGGATAATGCGCACCTGGGGATGGTGAATGGGTACAAAATTAAGCGCCATGATCCTTTGCACCGAATTATTGCAGGGCGAGTCTACCACTACATCGTTAAATTCTTCTTCCGGCTTCCCATCAGAGATACGGACTGCGATTTTCGACTCATCAAAAGACACGTGTTTAAAGATTTTACTCTCCAGGAGTCAACGGGAACGATTTGTATTGAACTCGTAAAATCGATTGATCATGCAGGATATACAATTATCGAAGTTCCCGTGCACCATTTTTGGCGATTCAGTGGTAAGTCACAGTTTTTCAATTTCAATCGTCTTTTCCGCACATTCCTAGCGCTCTTTAATCTCTGGTGGAGACTCATGGTGGAGAATAAGTACAGGGGCTAGGGGCTAGGGGCTAGGGGCTAGGGTTTAGGTGCTAGGTGCTAGTTACTTTTTTTGGCGTGGATGAGAAGGAGCATGTTTAGGAGAAATGTTTGTCTCCTCACTACGGTAAATCCATTACGTTCTAAAAGA
>Ga0209515_10010503_pt1 | contig 10287 bp, 4 predicted proteins | sample Subgroupgradi54m_FD_187454 | JGI IMG/M metagenome (GOLD analysis project Ga0209515, IMG submission 187454) | Subsurface groundwater microbial communities from S. Glens Falls, New York, USA - GMW60B uncontaminated upgradient, 5.4 m (SPAdes)... ...
TCGCCCAGGGCCAGGCCGCCCACGAACGTGCCCGCGCCCAGGGGCACGCCGGGCGCGCCGCCCAGGTCGACGTCCCAGCCGAGCGCGCCGCCCTGCGCGCGCAGCGGCGCCGCCAGCGAGGTGAAGTTCTTGTTGCTGGCCTCGTCGCCGAAGCTGTCGCGCCTGACGATCAGGCAATCGGGCTGACCGTCGTTGCGCCGGGTCAGCACATCGTCGAGCTGCAGGATGCGCGCGTTGCCCGGCCATTCCTCGGTGCGGGTGAAGCCTTCGCCAGCCGAGCCGTCGGTGTACTTGTACTTGATGCGCATGCCGCGCGGCAGCGCCGTGACCAGGGTGAACACCCCGTCACCGGCCAGCTCGTCGCCGCCGGTGCCGTCGTCGGTCATGGCGTGGCCCGGGTCGTTGGGCGTCAGCTTGCCGGGCAGGAGGCCGGCGGCGTCGGTCACCGCCGACGACTCGTCGACGGTGAGACCGAGGAACACGCGCCCCTGCTTGGGCGGCTGGCGGATGAACTGACGCGCGCCGTTGCCGTCCAGGGCCTGCCCCGAGACGTCGACGGTGAACATGACCCGGACCAGGGCCGGGTCGCACACGATGGGCACGCCCACGCGCGCCACCGCCGCCGCGAGCGCGACGTCGTAGGCCGCGGCTTCCGTCGCATGCTGCGCGACCCACGCCGGCTCCAGCCCCGCCCCCAGCGCCGCGATCGCGCCGTCCGCGACCAGCTGCACCGTCAGCTCCCTGAACGCGACGAGCGCCGCGTCGTCGCCCGCCGCCTGCGCCACGATCGCCGCCACGATGGGCGGCGGCGTCGCGCCCAGCTGCAGTCCTTCGTACTCGACGCGGCCTTCGACCAGGATCGCCGCGGCCGTCGCGTTCGCATCGATCGTCCCCACGTCGTGCGGCTCCGCGGCGCGCGCCGCCTGCGCGACGGTGGCGCGGCCCACGACTCGCCCGGCCTCGTCGCGCGCCACGAGACGTACGTTGGCCTGGTCGCGCTCGTCACCCAGGTCGAGGATTCCCTCGCCAGCCGCCGCCGCCCCGATCCGCTTCTCGCCCGTGTCCCACGCTTCCACCACCGACGCTCCGGCCGGCGCCACGAACGCCATCGTGACGCGCGGCCGCTCCGTCGCATGGTACCCGCCGCCGCCGAACAGCCCCTCGATGCCGCATCCGCCCAGCACGAGCAGCACCGCGACCCATGGGGACGGTGTTGCCAAATTAACTTTCGGGTGCTTCCGCCGCCGCCGGAAAGCCACGAAGACTCCGAGGCTTACGAACGAAAGTAAGTTTGGCAACACCGTCCCCGGGGCGGGAGCGGCCGTGCATCCGGACGCGCCGGGCGGCGGAGACGGAAGACCAGCGTCCGGGCTCGCGGGAGGCGGCGGCGGAGGTGGCGGAGGCGGCGTGGCGTCGGCGCGCTCGAAGAGGGCCAGGACGTAGGCGCCGGCGCCGAAGCCGGCCATGGGGACCTCGCCGGCGTAGTCGGCGGTGAAGGGGTGGAAGTTCTCGGGAATCAGGTCGCGGTTGGCGCGCGCCTGCGCGGTGACCCAGGCGATGAGCTCGGCGGCGTGGGTGGCGCGGCCGGCGCGGCGCGCGGCCAGGGCGATGCGCAGGTCCATGACGATCCACTCGCGCTCGTCGTAGGCGCCGCCGTCGTCGTTGCGACGGTAGCCGTGGCCGGTGAGGCCGAGCCAGAGCGACGTGCGCAGGGCGTCGAGCGTGGCCAGCGCGGCCTTGCCGTCGGCCGGCAGCACATCCAGGTTGAAGGCCTCGACGGTGGCAGCGTCGAGGTAGTGGTCGACCTGCTCGAGCGAGCCGCGCAGCACGTGGTTGGCGGGATCGACGAGCCGCGCCGCCAGTGACGTGGCCAGCGCGGCGGCGCTGGCCGCGTAGGTCGCGGCGGCCGCGGCGTCGCCGCGCCGGGTGGCCAGGTGCGCGGCCGCGCGCAGGCCCCACGCGGCGGTCGCCTGCGTGTAGGCGTAGTGCTGGCGCGCGCCGTGGTCCCAGTGGCTCTCCCAGATCGAGGAGTCGGCGGCGATGAGGCCCGTGGCGGGCTCGAGCAAGTGCACCAGCACGTCGGCGGTGCGCGCGAAGATGGCCTCGGCATGCTGCGCCAGCAGCGACTCGTCGCCCGACGCGGTGACGTACTCGTCGAGCGCGCCCAGCGTCAGCCCGAAACCGTCGAGCTCGACGTTGGGCCCGTCGGCGTTCCAGTCGGATTCCTCGTGGCCGTTGCCGTGGTAGCGCACCACCGAGAGCGCGTAGGGCGCGCCCACGTAGGCCTCGTACTCGCCGGCGCTGCCACCGAGCACGAAGGCGAGCGCCGCGCGTGCCTCGGCGTGGAGGCGCGCGCGCACCAGCGCGCGCACCGCGTAGGCCTGGTCGCGCACCCAGGTGACGTTCCAGCCGCCCGGCGGCGGCGAGGCGACGATCTGCCCGTACGGGCGCGCGTCGGCGGCGTTGGGCTCGCGCACCTGGGCCATGCGCAGGACCGCCAGCTGCCTGCGGTAGACCGCACGCTCGTCGGCGGAGAGGCCCTCGGGCTGGACGGCGCGCGCGAAGAAGGCCTTCCACCCGGCGCGCTCCGTGGCGAGCACGGCGAGCGCCTGCTGCGCCAGAAGTGGTGCGAGCGCCGCGTCCAGGGCGGCACGATCGCCGTCGGGCGCGACCGCGAGCACCAGGCCGAACGTGCGCGTCTCGCCCGGCGCCAGGCCACCCAGGTCCCACTCCAGCCCCGAGACCGCGTCGTCGACCACGCCGGACGCGTCGGCGTCGACCAGGCGCGCGCCGTTCTTGACCAGCAGGTACGGGTTCACCGGCGTGGTCGCGTGGTGCCAGGGCGGCGCGCCCAGCGCACGCAGCAGCACCAGGCGGGCACCCTCGCCGCGCTCCTCGAAGGCGCCGTTCGTCCAGACGATCGACTCGCCCTGCGTGCCGCCGGCTCCACCGCCGACGTGCAGGTTGGCGAGCGCGAACAGCGCCGCGTCCGCCGCCGGCGCGGCGCCCGTGTTGGTCACCGAGACCACCGCGACCAGCGCGGGCGCGTCGACCTGGAAGGGCGCGAAGAAGTACTGCGTCGCACGCAGGTCGCCCTGGTGCTGCACCACGCGCACCACGCCCGCGCCGTCCACGTCGTCGTCCCAGCCCGCCGCGTCGACGGGCGACTCGCCCAGCCACGCATTCGCCCCGCCCGCGCGCAGGCCGAAGTAGAAGTCGTACATGAGCTCGCGCGTGGGCGTGGCCGCGTCGCGGCGCGCGTACAGGTGCTCGCGCAGCGACGTGACCCGGGCGTGCGCCACGTCGTACACCGCCGCGGCGAAGCCGTTCGACGTGGGCAGCTTGCTCCACGACGCGTGCGGCGCCACCGACGCGAGCGCCACCAGCGCGGCGACGCCACCCGCCGCGCCCGTCATGGCGCGGCCTCGACCATGAGGTCAGCCCCGGCGGCACGCGCCGCGACCACGCGTAGCGCCCCGTCGCCCTCGGCGACCACGTGCACCAGCTCGCCGCGTCCGGGCAGGGCGACGCGGCGCGTGTCGCTCACGATGACCCGCGCGCTGCGCCCGTCGTCGGCGAGCCTGGCCCGCACCAGATCGAGACGCGCGGTGTCGACGCCCGGCTCGATGGCCGTGACGTGCACGCCCTCGTCCCAGGCCAGCTCGAGCTGCACCCCGCGCAGGGCCACGTCACCGTCGATCCACACGCTGCGGCCCTCGACCCGGACGTGCGCACGCGCCACCGCCGCGTCGCTGCCGCCGCAGGCCACCATCATCCACATGGCGAGGAGCCACGCGCGCCTCACGGGCTCACCTCGTCGACCTTGGCGACCACGTCGCCCACGTCCGCCTCGCCGCGCCACACCGCCTCGACGACGTCGTCGATCGACCGGCGCGCCGCGTCGTCCAGCACCCGGCACCCGTCGGCGTCGATGAGCGACGACTCGCCCACCCCGCCGAGGGGACACAGGTCGCACAGGTCGCCCACGCCGTCGCGGTCGAAATCGGCCTGCTCGGCGTTCCAGCGCGACGCGCAGTTGTCACTCGCCGTGGCCACGCCGTCGCCGTCGCGATCGAGCGGCTCGACCGCCGGTCCGCCCGGCCCGCCGCCGTCGTGGTCGACCACGAACGCGGCCACGAAGGTGTTCCACACCGGCGCGCCGCTCTCGGCCACGCGCACGGCGCGCGCGCGCAGCACATGCGTGCCGTCCTTCCACGCCGCCGCGTCGACGCCCGCCAGCTGCCACAGCAGCTCGCCGCCGGGCGCCGCGCCTGCCGGCTTCATCTCCACGTAGCCGTCGAGCGCGCCCTCGGGCGACCCGGTCACCACCGTCTGCCCGGCCAGCGCCACGCCGCCCGCGTCGAGCTCGACGAACACGCTCGCTGCGGTCGCATCCGTGCGCACCTCCAGCGTCACCGTCGCCCCCGTGACGCGTGCCACGGTCATCCGGTGTGCCGCCACGCGCGTGCCGGTCGCGGTGCGCTTCTCGCCCGCGGTCGCCAGGGTGACGTCCTCGACCCGCTGGCCGGCCTGCAGGATGGCGATCGCGCGCGCGCCGCTCCTCGGCCCTTGCGGCACGCGCGGCGCGTACATGGCGTAGCCGTGGTCGGGTCCCGAGGGCACGGCCAGCCGCACCAGACCGAAGCCCGCGGGCGGCCCGACGTCACTCGCGGTGTCGAACGCCGCCAGCGCGCGCGCCACCTGGCCCGCGGGCACGGTCGCCGGGTCGAGCACGGTGGTCTCGTGCAGCGGCGAGTTGCCGGTGACGTCCACCAGCACCGTGCCGGGCGGGAACGCCGTCACCACCAGCGGCCGGCGCGCCGACGCCGACGCGTCGAAGCGCGCCACGCCACCCGCGTCCACCCTTCCATCCGCCCCGACGTTGTCGTGCAGCACGACCAGCAACGTGGCGCCCGCACCGGCGACGACGCGCTCGTACACGTAGGCGTCGTCGTCGACGAAGCGGTTCCACATGCCGCCGCGCGCGAAGTGATCGTGCACGTAGACCAGGTCGCGGATGATCTTCGAGCCCAGCTCGCCCAGCGCGTCGGGCCGGCCTGGCTGCACGAACGAGCGCGGGTCGGGGTTGTTGCCGTCGAAGAACACCACCGCGTCGCCTGGCCGGGTCATGATGAAGGCGTAGGCCAGGTTGGGCTGTCCCGACGGTGGCGGCGAGTCGTGCGACTGCGTGAACGACACGCCCGCCTTGCGGCCCAGACCGCCGAACTCGGCCAGCGGTGTGCCGTCGCCGCCCTGCGGGAAGGACAGCTGGCCCAGGTCGCCGCGTCCGCCTGTGCCCGCCGACAGCAGGCCATCCAGGGTGAAGAAGAGCGGGAAGTTGAGCATCTGCATGCCGGTGGCGTTGTAGGCCCTGAGCTCGCCCTGGATGTCGCCGGTGAACGACTCGCCGAACAGCTGCGCGTCGTCGACGACGTCCTTGTCGTCGGCGTCGGTGTGGCCGAAGCGCGCGTCGTAGGCGTCCTGCACGGTCTGGTCGAAGACCTCGAAGAACCCGGTCGGCACGTGGCGCACCGCGTCGAGGCGGAAGCCGTCGGCGTCGGTGGTCTCGCGCAGCCAGACGATCCAGCGCAGGATGTACGCGATCACGTCCTCGGCGATGGGCGTGCCGTCGGGATAACACGACGGGCAGTCGGGCTGGCGCACGAAGCTGGGCAGGGCCACCGGGATGGTCGCGTTCTGCCCGTCCAGGTCGAGCGCGAAGTCGGCCAGGCCGAGCAGGGCGTACGACTGGTTCTCGAACACGCTCAGGTCGCCGTCGAAGATCACGCGCGGCGAGCGGATCACCTGGCTGTAGCCGGGGAACAGGCTGGCGTACTCCGCCGGCATGGCGGCGGCGGCCACGAACGGCTCGGGATTGTCGGCTGACAGCGGCGCCACCGTGATGGTCCCGCCGCCCAGGGCGGCCGGGCGCAGCGCCTCGTAGGCTCCGCCGCCCAGCGGGCGCGCCGGCAGCACGTGGTAGTCGAGCGGCACGGTATCGGGAAAGACGTCGAGCCCGACCGGATCCAGCCCGGTGCCGCTGTTCTCGATCTGCGACGGGTTGGCGTTGTGGTTCATGACCACGTCGAAGATCACGCGCAGGCCCAGGCGGTGCGCCGCCTGGCTCATGGCGGAAAGCTCGGCGCGTGTGCCGTAGCGCGTGCGCACGGTGCCGCGCTGGTCCTGGTCGCCCAGGTCGAAGCGGTCGTAGACCGAGAAGCCGACGTCGCGCACGCCCTCGGCGCCCTTCTGCGGCGGCGGCAGCCAGATGGCGTCGTAGCCGAGCACGGCCAGCTCGGGCATGCGCGCCTCGATCTCCTTCCAGTCGGTCTCGAAGTACTGCAGGATGACGCGCCCCTCGGCCGGGCGCGCCCCGACCAGAGTGGCGGAGGCGAGCACGGCGGCTCCGACGACGGCGGCGGGACGGCGAAGGCGCATGCGGCGTCGCCAGGTCGAGCAGGATCTATGCCGGGGATTTCACTAGCGGTTCCGCGTGCGCTCCGGACGACATGGTGTGCATTTCTGGCGCACACGTTGCGACGCGAAACGGAGTCGTTACGAAGATGACTCGGTGAGCTACGGGACCGAGCCGTTGGCGCAGGTGTCTTCGGTCGCGTGGCCGAAGTGATCGTCGTAGAAGGAGCGCAGCGACGTCTCGTCGAAGCACGTGGCGGTGTACGAGAAGCCCCACGCGGCCGCGCCGACCTGCACTCCCGCGGGCAGCATCGCGTCGTCGACGATCAACGTGCGCGTCGGCGTGGTGGGCGTCGCCATGCACTTGGGGTCGGGCGCGAGCGAGGTCTGCAACGTCTGCAGCTGCGCGACCAGGGCGGGGCAGCCGCCTGCCTGCGGACAGTTGACCAGGAACACGACCCCGCCGTGCTCGAGGTTGTGCACGTAGTACGAGCGTGCCAGCACACCCGGACCGTAGGTACCGCCCCATCTGGCCCAGACCGGATAGTGCGGCCCCGAGGTGGGCGGGTTGCTGGTGTAGGCGACGGTCGAGCCGACCATGACGTGCGGCGACGGCTGGATGGGGAACTGCGTGACCACCGGGTTGCACAGGCCACCGTCGGGGAACGGGTGTGCGTCGGGGCGCGGCGCCGCGTCGGGCGCGAGCGGGTCGGCGTCGGGGACACTGATTCCGCCGTCGTCGTCGCCGCCGAAGAAGAGCTGGCAGGCGGCGAGCGGCAGGCACAAAAGGGCCAAGGCTACGGCTTTCATATGCCGCGCAGCTTAGCGCGTCGGCGGGCGCGGCGTCAGAAGCCCGCGTACAGCATGGCGATCGAGCGCACGACGTGGCGGTAGCTGAAATCGAGCGCGTCGTCGGAGGCGTCGAGGTCTTTCTCCAGCAGCTCGATTCGGTAGCTGAAGCTGGCAGATTCAGGAAATTGATAGCGCGCCTCGAACCAGATCTTGGCCTTCCGGGTCAGGTAGTCGGGGTAGCGCGGCTCGCCCGCGACCACCGCGCCCGAGCGGTGCGCCTCGTCCCAGTAGTCGAGCTTGACGCCCGCGCCCATCGAGAACGCGTCGGAGAACTTCCACCCCGCGCGCGCCACCGCGGTGTACAGCTTGCCGTCGTAGTCGTCGGCGCCCTCGATCTTGGTGTCGCGCTGGTCCTGGTCGTGGATGAGCTTCACGCGCAGCTCGGCGTCGCCGCGCTCGTGCCTGGCGGAGCCCCCGAAGCTGAGCTGGGCGCGCGCCATGCCGATGACGGTGAAGCGGTTCTGGTCGCTGCGGTAGGCGGCGCGCGGGTCGCGGCCGCGGTCGTTGGTGTTGGCGAAGGTGAAGAAGTCAGTGTCGGTCATGCCGTCGGGAAAGAGGAAGTCGGGGTACTGCCCACCGGTCGCCTGGCAGGCGGGCGCGGCCCCGGCCGAGGTGCAGCGATCCTGCGCGTTGGTGTTGTAGGTGATGGCGGTGCCCTCGGCCTCGAGCTCGAGCGCGCCGTCGGCGAGCGAGAGCAGCGGGCGCAGGGTCGCGCCGTGCCAGCCAATCACGGTCTCGTAGAACGGCTCGCTGAAGTCCATGAACTCGTTGGCGATGTTGAGCGTGGCCAGCTGCCCGTCGAGGAAACCCTCGGTCAGCAGCACGTCGTCCTCGCGGCGCGCGCCCATGGTCGCGACCCAGTCGGCGCCGATGTTGAAGTACTCGGCGCGCAGGGTCAGGCCCGAGCCGCCCAGATCGTGGCCCTCGATGCGCGCGCGCAGCGCGTAGCCATTGACGGTCTTGAGCGGCACCGGCGACAGGCCCTGGTTGCCGTCGATGGAGTTGAACACCAGGCCCAGGTCGGGGCGCGAGCGCGAGCCGCCGCCGAGCACGTTGACGTGCCAGGCGTCGCTGGGGCGCCAGTCGAATTCGAGCGTCGAGTTCCAGCTGGAGTAGCGCGGGATGGTGGTGACCACGCCGTCCTTCTCGTCGATCAGGTTGGTCGAGCCGAGCGCGTCGGGGTCGTCGAGGTCGGCCTCCTCGTCGAGCAGGTAGGCCGCGATGAGCGTGACGTCGGCGGCGTCGCCGGCGCGCAGGTGCAGCTTGCCCACGTAGACCGCGTCGCGGGCCCAGAACGGGTTCTCGACCAGCTTGTCGGAGATGCCGGTGTTGAAGCCCGCCGAGGCGTACAGCTTGGGCAGGGCCACCCGCGCCGCGTTGTAGTCGAGGTGCAGGGTGGGCACGTCACCGAGGACGAAGAAGCCCTTGGCGTTGTCGCGGTCGATGAAGCGGATCTTGCCCACCGTCCACGGGTTCCACAGCGCCAGGTCGGAGGAGCCGGCGCGCAGCTTGGTCACGGTCGGCACGGGCGGTGCGTCCCAGTCGATGTACAGGCCGCGCAGCTGCGCGTAGGCAGCGTGGTTCATGCCCAGCGACTCGCCCGTGGCGTTGACTCCCGACGGGCGGCCCTCGCCGTCGACGGCCAGGTCGCCGTTCTCGTAGAAGTCGGCGAACAGCTGGCCGAAGCGGGTCTCCAGGCGCGCGCCCGCGCTGATGGAGCGATTGACCCGGCCGTCGATGCGGATGCCGAGCACGCCGGCGACGCCGTTCGAACCGGAGTAGTTGTCGCCCTCGGGGTGCGGGTTGCCCAGCCAGACCGAGCCATTCGACTGGTCGTTCTGGTACAGGCCCTTCATGAAGACGTCGAAGCCGAGCTTGTAGCGTGGCTCGGGCGCGGGCGGCGCGGGCGGCGGCTTGGGCTGCGCGGCCAGGCGTTCGTCGATGCGCGCGTCGACCCAGGCCTGCTGCTCGGGCGTGAGTGGCGTGGGCGGCGGAGGTTCCGCTGGCGGAGGCGTGGCGTCCTGCGCGAAGGCGACGCCGGGAGCGGCGACGAGCAGCACGAGGAACCCAAGCGACCGAAGGCGCATCGTGGCCGACACGAGCACGTTCCGTGCCCTCGCCCGCATGCGACATTTCCGAACGGTTTCGTGCGCGCGCGCCGTCGGAGCAGGTTGCCAGGCGCAACCGGCTGCGACGGGATGTCACAGCCGCGGGGAGTGGATCTAGAAGCAGGTCTCGGGGAACGGGGTCCAGACCACGGTCACGTAGCGGTCGCCGACGCCCTGCTCCTGGCTGTTCAAACGCTGGTCGTTCACGCCGAAGAACAGATGATCGCGACCCACCTGCGACGCGGTGATGCAGCCCTCGCCGTTACCCATGAGCTGGCTGCCCGACGTGCCCTGGCGGCGGAAGACGACCGCGCCGACCTTGCGGTTGGGCAGGGGCATGAGCGACGCGGTGCGCGCCAGGCCGAACAGCGCCTCACGCGCGTGCAAGCGCTCGAAGTTCACTCCGCACGCGCCGCCGACGCAGAAGTCGGCGCGCGGGATGGGATAGCCAGCGATGTGACCGGACGTGTCGTCCTCGAACGCGATGTTGCTGTTGAACAGACCCGTCGGGCCCACCGGTGTCTTGGGGCAGTTGGCCGGATCGGTCGAGGCGAACTTGCAGGCCTGCGCCACGCCGTTGGGCATGACGAAGACATGGTCACCGACCGGGATGGCCATGCCGCCGGTGCTGCCGCTCTGGTGCACGGTGCGGTAAGGCACCTTGACGGTCACGGTCAGTGGCTGCTCGCTGTTGGCGATGATGCTGGGCTTGAGCACTGCCTTGAGCGCGTCGTCGCGGTTGGCCAGCGCCTCGATGAACAGGTTGCAGGGAAGGCCCTGCGGGCACTGGATCTGGCTGGTGACCTGCTCCTCGATCGACTTCTTGAGCTGTCCCACCACGCCGGTGTCGTAGAAGATGTTGACCAGTGGCTCGAGCAGCACGGCCCAGAACCCGCTGTCATCGATAGATCGG
>Ga0209515_10010505_pt1 | contig 10287 bp, 4 predicted proteins | sample Subgroupgradi54m_FD_187454 | JGI IMG/M metagenome (GOLD analysis project Ga0209515, IMG submission 187454) | Subsurface groundwater microbial communities from S. Glens Falls, New York, USA - GMW60B uncontaminated upgradient, 5.4 m (SPAdes)... ...
GCCGCCGTCGTATTCGGTGTTGCGTCGATGCTCATCGCGCCCTCGTCTGTCCGCGCGGCCGTCGCGGTTCCGGGCGCGCTGACGGTCGTGCTCGCGGCTGTGATCGTCTCCGGGCGCGAGCACTCGGCCGTGGGCGAACTGGTCGCCGCAGCCACATTCGCTTCCCTCGCCTATCCAGTGGCGCGTGCCGGCGGCGCAGCGTCGCACGCGTCGCTCACCTGCGCGTTGGCGTTCGCCGCGATGTTCATCGCGTCAACCGTGTGCGTACGGGCGGTGATTCAGCACACGCGGCGTCCGCCGGCCTGGCCGGCGCGTGTCGGCGGAGTGGCTGTCGCGTTCGGCGCCCTGTGCGTCCTGTGGTCGATGGCGGAGGCTGGACGGCTTTCGAGCATCGCGGCGGTCGGCGCACTGCCTGCCTGCCTCGCCGCAGCGCTGGTGGCGCTGTTCGCTCCCGGCAGCAGGCGCCTGCGACTGATCGGCTGGACGCTGGTCACGACGACGATGCTGGGAGCGGTGGCGTTGATCGCGGCGCTAGGCTGACCGTCTTGCGCTGCGCGTTACCCATTCGCTACTATTAGTGTTCGGTTTTCGTCGGCCTTCCGACGTTCCTCAGTAGCTCAACGGTAGAGCATCCGGCTGTTAACCGGAGGGTTGCTGGTTCGAATCCAGCCTGAGGAGCCACTCTTTTTCGTAGACTTCCCTCAGTAATTCACACGATTGCGACGTTTTCCGCACTCGCGAAACTCCGTACAGGAGGCTCGCGGGACTCCGTCAGAGTTTCCGCAGGGTTTCCGAAGCCGGAGTACGTGTTCTTGTCCGTGCCAGCCGGGCAGGGCTCGCGCGGAATTACCTGACGGAGCAGCTGTCGGCAACGCCCGGCTCTATCTGGCAGAGGCGAACGTGCTCGTACACCACGCCATTCTCGATCTGAGGAGCGCTTACTCCTTGGCGCCTTTGATCCATTCCAGGATCGTGGCGTATTCCGGCGAGTCTTTGGTGAACCGAATGCCGCCGCCATGCGCCAGGGTCGCGGACCCGGCGACGCCCTCCGTCTCCGAACTCGACGTCGGTTTGCGCAGAATCAGGCTGTTCTCGGGATCCGCCTGGTCCACCACGTTCAAAGCCGTCGAGAACGTCCCGTTGAACAGCGTGTGCGTCGAATGGCAATGCACGCAGGCATACCCGTCGCGGCCGCGCTTGGTGAGGATCGGCTCCACGTAGCCGCGGAAAAACGCCTCGTCCAGCCTTCGGGTCGCGCGCGCGGCGGGTCCCGTCGCGGCACTCGCCGGCGGTGGCTTCAGAATGCCTAGCGCCTCGACCGCTTCCGGAATCCTTTCCATCTTCACGGACAGCCCGTTGGCTTCCGGGCTCAATGGCCCCGCGATGCGGTTGACATCACCGAACCGCACGTCGCGCACCAGCAGCGCGGCCTCGGCGGCAAGCCTTCGCATCTCGGCATCCGGTTCGTCCAGGAGCGGGGAGAGCGCCCGTGCGATCCGCGCGCCGCTTTCGCCAAAGAACGCGATCTGTTCGATGTCGTTGCCGATGCGGTTGTACAGCGGCGGCGCCGGTGCGGTGATGTCTGCCTCGGGATCGTAGATGTCGCCGCGCCGTAACGGAAACTCGGTGAGCGCCCGCAGCAGCCTCTTCTTCTGCGGTGCTGGCGCACCTTCCAGGACCGCGGCGAATTTCGTTGCCAGCCGCGATTCCACGGCCAGCCGCCCCCGAACCGCCCGATCGCGATCCTCGGCCGAGGGCAACAGCGCCACCCAGTTGTTGTAGAAATAGCGGATGTTCTCGTCGGCGAGGTTGTAGACCGCGTCCTCCAGGTTGCTCTCCACCCAGGCGGGTTGCGGCTGTCCCATCGCGGCGAGCAGGGTGTCCTCGATCAGCTCCCTCGTCGCCGTGTCCGTGGTCCAGTACCAGAACTGCCAGAGACCCTTGACGGCCTGCATCCGCACCGACGTCACAGGGTCGGCGACGCGTTTCGCCAGGACGGCGCCGAATTCCGGACGATTGGCGATCGCCGCAAAATGTTGCGCGAACACGCGCGTCGCGCCCCATCGCGTCCGGTCGTCCTTGGATTCGAGCACGGCGGTCAGTCCGGCTGACGAGGTCTCCGGATGCCGGCTGTAAGACTGGCGCACGCTCCATGCGGCGGTCCGCTGCACCATCTTGCTGGGATCGCCCAGCAGCCGGAGCAGCGCCACGTCCTGCCCGCCCAACCGTCCCAGCGCTTCTGCCGCGGCTTGCCGGACCAGCGCGTCAGGCGATGCCGAGGCCCGTCGTATCTGCGCGCGCATGCCGTCCGTCACTGGATCCCAGATACCATCGAGTTGCTGAAGCACTTCCACCGGATCGGATGACAGCCGTGCGGGCGCTGCCGCCCCCCACCCCTTCGCACGCGGACCGGCTGGGAAGTAAGAGCTGAGCGCCAGCACGGCCATTTGTGTTTCGCGAAACGGCGTGCGGAAATTCTCGAACGACTGGAGCGGGTCCATCCACCCGCCGAACGTTAGTTGACGGCGAAGCAGATAGTCGATGGCTTTGGCCACCTGCGGATTCGATGCCGGCACGCCAGCCGCTTGGAGTGCCCAGAGCGCGTGCCCGGTCTGAAACTCCACCTCCGGTTGTTCCGGGCCGAACCGCATCGACCACTGCCCGTTCGGACGCTGCAGCGAGAGGATCCGCTCGGCGTTTTTCTGAATCTGACCGCGATACCGCTTGGGATCGATCTCGGCCAGTGCTTGCGTCTGGTAGCAGAGATCCACCATGTTCTCGATCTCGCCGCTCGCGATCAAATCACCCATGCGCGCGTCGTGCGTGTTGCTCCACGCGTACCAGGCGACCTCGTGGCGGCTCACGAGAGGCGTGTTGCCGTTGGTTTCGTCGGGCGGCAGCTTGTCGCGGCCCGCGTAGTACAGCTTGAGGTACTTGCCGATGCCCTCGTGGAAGTTCGACCGGGGCTCACCCGAAATCTGGCGCTCGTAGATATCCAGCAGATGCGACATGCGGCCCAGTACGTTCGCCGGCGCCGAGATGACTCGCGCCCACACCGCGCCGTCCTGCTCGAAGCCGTAGAACGGGCGCGGGTTGTTGTAGAAGCGCTCGGTCAGGAACTGAAGCTGCTGTCGCTGCACCACAGGATAGCCGTTGCGCGCGGCGTACAGTGCGGCGCGCAGAGGGAAATGCGTCGCATGGCAGGCCACGCAGAGCGAGGTTTCCTGGTGGACGCTCGAGACGCGGTCGTACACCGCTCCCCGGCGCGGAGTGTTGGCATGCCACGAATCACCGGCGGCAAGGACGTAGTCGAGCGCGGTGCGCACGGCCGTCTGCGGATCCGAGTACGGCGGCGGATCGTACACGCGGGTCCGTAGCTTGTACTCCGGATGGCCCGCTTGCACGGCTACGTAGTACGTGCCCCGGTCATTCAGAATTCGCGGCGTGAACTTGTTGCCCGCAAGTGCCTGCGCCTCGTGCGGCAGCGTAACGGGATCCTCGCCGTCGAAATACTCCTGCGGCTCGCCGTTGACGAGGCGATAGACGGCCACGTCGACGGGAATCTGGTCCCGCTCCATCAGGTCCACCTGGAAGAAGACGAGCTTGGGCGTGCCGGACGTGAACTCGAACTCGTACCAGTCGGTGGAAGCGGCGCGCGTGGCCGGCGTGCGCCGCGTCGTACCGGGAAGCGGCACGTAATTCTCGTCGTCGCCCGATGCAAACACCGTCTGGCCGAGCGGAATCTTCACCGCGTCCTGCCAGCGCCGCGCAGGCGAGCTCTTTACCAGCCCCGTACGCGGCCATCGGTTCACGTAAAGCGCATAGTTCCCGGAAGCGTGCGTCGGACGCACCACCACCGTCGCCGGACCCGCCTTCGGGACGCGGAACTGCGTGTAGTAGTCCGCGTCTCCCGCGTGCAGCGTCTTGGATGCCAGGACGGCGTTCCCCTGTCGAACTTCTACTTCCACGCGTGTGTCTCGGCCAAGGCCGGTCAGCGAGGTCAGTGAATAAAGCAGGCTGTATTGGCTGTTGAGATCGAGCGCGACGAGCGGCACGCTTAGGTCCGCGACCGGTCCGCTGTGTCGCACTATCGTGGTCAGGGAGGCCGTGCCCGTGGCGTGCTGGGAAGCCGTGTCCGTGGCAGAGGAAAGGAGCAGTGCCAGGATCGCAAGCAGGATCATCGCGGTGTGGGACGTTACCACGTACGTCGGCATTGACGCGCACAAGAAGAAACCAACCGAACGGCGTGCCTCGTGCGGAAGATCGAGGGCGAGGCGCCAGGCCCGTCCGCGTGCTCTCTGAGGCCGGCAGTCTGGCGACGGCAAGCAACGGCAGGTGACGACGACGTCGCGGACCCGATCATGATCGGTGTTGAGACGTCGCGGTGTGCCCCGACCATGAATAGCGGCGTTGAACATACCGCACAGGTCGGTGCCACGCCGACTCCGACGAGGCGACGGTGAACTGGTCCATGACCACGAGCACCCAATAACTCCGGAGCACGATGGACTCGCATCGAAAGAGGTCCACGCTCCACAGGCTGTCGGTCGTGTGTCCGATGAACGACAGCCACGAGCGCCCGGTGCCGCCCTTGCACCAAATCTATCTGCGCGTCAGCGGTACGCCATGGCGCTGCACACCCCTGCCGGACAGAGCCGCTGAGGTCTTCCGAAGGGTCAACCCGAGGCTTGCGGTTTATTCGCACATCCTGCTGATTGGCGACGTGACTGCAGATGATGTCGTGGGCAGAACACGGCTGACGTATTCCGGGCCGCTCGAAATGGGCGAGGATCTCACGGTCCTCGATGTGGGTCGCGACGTGAAGGTTCGTCGCCGGCTGCCGGATGCTGTCTCTATTGAAAACACCATACAACTCGCATCGTCCGACGTCGGTTACGAACCGGTGCTCCAATGTTGCCCTTTTCTTGCCCTTTCATTACAACAAACAGCGGCAAACGGCAGCAAGGCGCGACACAAAGCGAAGGTCGAACATCGGCCGATTCTGTGAGCGATGGCGCACGGTGCGGCAAAGTCCAGCACACGGCGACAAGGACCGCTAACGTTTCTTTTTCCGGCTGTTAACCGGAGGGTTGCTGGTTCGAATCCAGCCTGAGGAGCCAATTTTCTAGGGAATTCCATCGTTCTCGCGTCTGTCACCCACCATGCGGCGACCACTAGAGTTTCCACAGGGTTTCCGAAGCGCGGGTCCGCTGCCAGATTGACGTCTTGCAGCGGAGTCACTGCGAGCGCGCAAAAAAATGTCTTTGGTGGGAAACGCCCGTCAGCGTCCCGGTCGGCAAGCCACGTTTCAACGCGGCCGAACCGTCCATCCAGAATACCGTCGATATACCGGACAAGGCCGATGGTGCGGCCGAACAGCTCTCTCACTTCGCGCAACTCGAACTCGTAGTAGGTTCGCTCGCGTAGATCAGGGCGATCGGGCTCACGCCGAGGCGTCGGATGAACGAATGCATCACGAAGTTCATGCTCATGCGCCAAGATATACGCGACATGCTCGTCCGTTTCTTCGACGGGCGAATGCTCGCGTCTCAGTGCAAGCCGCGGATAGCCAAACAGTTTTTCCTTGAGTGTCTTGAATTTCGCACGACCATCGTCGCCTCGTTCAAGTAGAAGCTCCCGCGCACCTTTGGAAAGTGAATTAACGTCGCTTGTCAAAACGACATCGTACGCGATGCCGTTCAAATACCCCTCGATGAAGGCAGCGAGCGCGATCGTGAGGTCGCGTGCGCGGCGTCAACTACTTTTGCCCGTCGTGCAGATCTAATTGTCGCCGCGCACTTCTGGAGCCACAACTGCCGAAGGGACTCGAACACTGGCCAAAACACCTTGACAATGTAGCTTCAGAGAGCTACATTGTAGGACATGAAAACGGTCGGTCTTCGCGAATTGAAGAATCGGTTGGCCGAGTACGTGCGGGACGTCCGCTCCGGCGAAGGCGTTCTCGTGACGGATCGAGGTGAAGTTGTCGCGGAACTCGTGCCACCGGGACAGGCGACCGGCGGCAGCGGTGTTCCTTCCGCACTGGTCGCACTCGCGAAGGGCGGGCGTCTGACGCTCGGAGCGGACAACGATGCCGCCGTGTACCCGAGACTCTCACGTGTGCTGAAGCGTGGCCGAGCGGCTCAACTCCTCGATGAGGAGCGTGGCGGCCGATGAAGATCTACGCGGAGTCGAGCGCCGTACTCGCGTGGTTGCTCGGTGAAGACGCAGCGCCGCGCGTTCGAAGTGTTCTGGGTGAGGCTGAACTCGTGATTTCATCAGATCTCACGCTCCTCGAGTGTGACCGCGTACTGATTCGGGCCGTGGCTCTTGACGAGATCGATGAGGGTGCGGCGGCTGATCGCCGGGCTCATCTGAACACGGCGGCGTCGCATTGGCACGTCTTGCGACTGAGCTCAGACATCGTCGATCGAGCGAGACAGCCGTTTCCCGCGGAGCCAATTCGCACGCTTGATGCGATTCACCTGGCCTCCGCCCTAGCGGCCCGTTCGGCCGCGGCGGGAGTAATACTCCTGAGTCTTGACGATCGCGTTCGTCGAGCGGGAGAGCAGCTCGGTTTTCGGCTCCGACCAGTGTAAGGACGTCGCGCTGTTCCTGGGTGCTCCGCCAACTCTCGCGAATGATGTGCTCCATGTCGGAGACTGCGCCATGGACAAGGGGCGGACGCTGCATTGCGAACACTTGTCGCTTCAAAGTCCTTACTCGAGATGCGAATATTCAGTCGGCGATCCTTGCGAAACGTTGCCTTGGCGTAACGAGCGTATCGGCTCCGCTCACGCTTGACGCCCTTGACGGACCGCCATTCCCCACTAGGCGTCCCGCTGGACAACGAAGATCCGTTGGCCAGCGTAGCGTTGCGGATTCCGGGTCGCACGAACGGCCGCCGATTCATCGTGCCATCGCACGCTCGTCGACTTCTGCTTCTACTTCGGCGGCTCCGGTGCCCCTTCTTCCTCAGTGACAAAGACGTCGGCGATGATGCTCACGTGAGCCTCAAACCAGTGGCCGCCTCTGACGGACCCATCCGACAAGGCCACGGTGCCATGCCCATGGACGTTCCCCCGTCCCTGACTGTCCGTCGTGACGCTGCCCATGAGCGACACGATTTCCGCTTCCTGAACGAGCTCGATCTTTTTCTGACCCAGTCCGCGTTCGACGTCTGACCAGCCGAAGAGGCCTTTGTTGACGGCCCCGAGCGCCGTGAAGTGGCCGTTCTTGATGTGGTACTTCTCCGCAAAGTCGGTCAGGCCGGACATGATTTCGTCGCCCTTCGTCATGCTGATCCGGTACGTTCTCGCGCCCTTGCCCAGGTCGGTCACCTTCATGCCGGGCGCGAGACCTTTCCCGGGACGAGTACCTCTCGGGACGTATCCTTCAGGAGTCGGTGGCTGGGGCGTCGCTTGCGCGGCTGACGGCGGGGCGCCGGCCATCGTGCCAGGAATCGGCAATGTCACCTTCCCGGTGGCGGCCCACTCGGCTCCGCGTGCGAACGTCGTGACGAACGCAGCCGTCTGTACTTGCTCCACGTCGTGCCCCAGCGCCGTGGCGAAGACGCGGCCCTTGCCGTAGTCCACCGTCCACAGCATCGGCTCGTTCGCGCTCGCTCCCACGAGTGGCTGCGGCGCCCGTGAATCCGTCCGGCTCGCTGCGTAGAGCGCGTGATCGTCATTGGCCGTGGCCAGCACGTGGTACGAGCCCGCCGGCTGCCAGCGCAGATTCCCGTAGAGCTCGTCATTCGCCTGCGGGAACGAGAGCTTCAGCCCCTTGGTGATCGGATGCTCTTGATCCTTGATGTCCACGACGAAGTTGTGCAGTGCCGAATGGTGGCCGTTGTTGGGTCTCCAGTTCCCCGCCGACAGCTTCTCGTACTCCGTCCAGCCATCGAACGCGGCCGTCGAGAAGTGATAGACCACGACACCTTTGCCCGAGCGCACGAAGTCCAGAAAGGCCGAATCCGTTTTCTCTCCCCACCGCAGTTCGGGACGGCCGCGCTCGAAGTAGTTCAACACCACGAGGTCGTAGGGCGCGAGGGTTTCAGGGCCGGCGCCCCGGAATTCTTCCGTCACGCGAACCTCGAACTTTCCCGTGTCTTCGAGAATCTTGCGCAGCAGCGGGGTGGTGCCTCGCCAGTTGTGGCCGTTCTGGCCGGTGACGATCAGGACGGCAATCTTCGGTGGTGCCGGGCTGGGCTGCTGGGCATATACCAGACCCCCGACGATGCAGATGAGCGACGCGATAACAGTCAGCCTTCGTTTCACTGTCTCACCTCCGTTCACGAGATGTGACGCAGTATGACTCAAGGAGAGCCAAATGAGGCCCAGATTCTACACACGCTGGAGGCGACGGAGTGATTCGAATCGCCCAGCCGGCGAGCGGCGCTTGCGTCTCACGCGACGAAGGCTCCTCGCGCCTTGCCGGGCGGGCGCCTCGACGCCCATAATGCCCACCGTATTCTTGCCCGGGTCCTTACCGTTCCGACGCGGCATCGGCGGGCATCAGGTCGGCGGAGGCACCGAAAGCATGCGCGCAACCGTGACGCGCTGAACAGGCGGATTGGAGCAGCACATGAAATGGCGTGTGAATCCGAGCGTAGGTTCGTTGGCGGCGGCGATGGCGACGGCGAGCGTGCTGATGGCCTCGCTCACATCGTTGGCATCATTACCGTTGGTCAACGCGCAGCAGAGGAGCGGCGCCACCGTCGCGATCGACCCCGACGACATCGGTGGCGTCGTCACCAGCTCGAACGGTCCCGAGGCCGGCGTGTGGGTGATCGCCGAAACCTCTGAACTCAAGACGAAATTCGCGAGAATAGTAGTTACCGACGATCAAGGGCGCTACGTCCTGCCGGATCTCCCACGCGCGAGCTACCAAGTGTTCGTCCGCGGGTACGGGCTCGTGGATTCCGCACGGGTCCCCGCGAAGCTGGGCCAGCATCTCGATCTCAAAGCCGTCGTCGCGCCGGACGGACGCGCCGCCGCGCTGGTGTATCCGGCAAATTACTGGCTGAGCCTCATGGAGATTCCCAAAGGCGATGTGTCCGAGAAGGACGTGCTCCTGGAAACCAAAGCGTGCTACTCATGCCATCAGGTGGGCGACCTTGTGACCCGCGAGATTTCGAAAAATCTCGGCGCGTACACGTCCAGCCTCGACGCCTGGGATCACCACGTGACGATGGGACCCAATGGGCCCGGCATGACCGCCAACTTCAAACGCATGGGCGCGCAACGCAAGGCCTACGCCGATTGGACCGATCGCATCGCCGCGGGCGCCTATCCCAAGGCCCCGCCGCGTCCGGCCGGCCTCGAGCGCAACGTCGTGATCTCGATGTGGGACTGGGCTCTGCCGACCAGTCGACGAACGGATGTGGCCGCCACCGACGAGCGCACGCCGACGATGAACGCGAATGGGAGGATCTACGGATCCATCCAAAGCTCGGACATCATTGCCGTGCTCGATCCGAACGAGAACGCCGCGACCGAGATCAAGGTGCCGTCGGGCGCGCCCCTGCTCGACACCGACACGCCGGCGTCTCCGTTCTGGGGGGACGAGAAGATTTGGCAACGATCGGCCGACCCTCGCAGCGTGACGATGGACAGCCACGGTCGCGTCTGGGTCAGCGCCCGGATTCGAGCCGCACAACAACAGCCCGCGTTCTGCAAAGACGGATCGATCAACAAATTCGCCAAGTACTTCCCGATCCCGGGTCCGAGCGCCAGGCAGATCGAGGTGTACGACCCGAAGACGAGGCAGTTCACGACGATCGACTCCTGCTTTGCGGCGGACCATAACCACTTCGACGACAAGGGCTGGATCGTCTTCGGCCAGAACAATGCCATCGGCTGGGTCGACACCGCGGCGTTCGACAAGACCCACGACGGCCAGGCGTCGCAGGGATGGTGTCCGGCCGTGCTCGACACCAACGGCGACGGCACGATCACCGAGTGGACCGAGCCCAATCAACCGATCGATCCCAAAAAAGATCACCGGATCGAGTTCGGATGCTACGGAGATGCCATCCACCCCATCGACAGGAGCCTGTGGTGCTCGGGCATCGGCGCCAGGGACACGAAGCTCGTGCGCATCGAGCTCGGGGCCAACCCGCCGCAGACGTGTAAGGCGGAGGTCTACGTGCCGCCGCCCGACAAAATGCCGCTGCCCGGTTCGGGGGGTGTGGCCATCGACAGCCACGGCCTGGTCTGGCAGAACTGGCGCGGCGCGCATCAGATGCTGAGTTTCGACCGAAGTAAATGCAAAGTGCTGAATGGA
>Ga0209515_10010508_pt1 | contig 10285 bp, 5 predicted proteins | sample Subgroupgradi54m_FD_187454 | JGI IMG/M metagenome (GOLD analysis project Ga0209515, IMG submission 187454) | Subsurface groundwater microbial communities from S. Glens Falls, New York, USA - GMW60B uncontaminated upgradient, 5.4 m (SPAdes)... ...
CCGGGCAAGATGTTCCTGATCGACATGGAAGCCGGCCGCATCATCAACGACAAGGAGTTGAAGGACTCGCTCGCCAACGCCAAGCCGTATCGCGAGTGGATCAACCGCATCCGCATCAAGCTGGACGAAGTCACGGGTGGGCACGGGCACGATGAAGACAGCACGCCTGCTGAAGCGCTGCTCGATCGTCAGCAAGCCTTCGGCTACACCCAGGAAGATTTGAAATTCCTGATGGCGCCGATGGCCAAGGATGGCGAAGAAGCCACCGGCTCGATGGGCAACGACTCGCCGCTGGCGGTGATGTCGAACAAGCACAAGCCGCTGTACAACTATTTCAAACAGTTGTTCGCGCAGGTGACCAACCCGCCGATCGATCCGATCCGCGAACAATTGGTGATGTCGCTGGTGTCGTTCATCGGCCCGAAACCGAACCTGCTCGACCTCAACAACATCAACCCGCCGATGCGCCTCGAAGTCGCGCAGCCGGTGCTCGACAAAAAAGACATGGCGAAGATTCGCCACATCGAACGCTTCACCGACAACAAGTTCAAGTCGCACGAGTTGAACATCACCTACCCGGCCGCCTGGGGCAAGGAAGGCATCGAGGCCCGCCTGGCCTCGCTGTGCGCGGAGGCGGTCGATGCCGTGAAATCCGGCTACAACATTTTGATCGTGTCGGATCGCAAGATGGATGCGGGGCATGTGGCGATTCCCGCCCTGCTGGCGACCAGCGCGATCCACCAGCACCTGGTGCGCGAAGGCGTGCGCACCAGTACCGGCCTGGTGGTGGAAACCGGCTCGGCGCGCGAGGTGCATCACTTCGCATTGCTGGCGGGTTACGGCGCGGAAGCCGTGCATCCCTACCTGGCGATGGAAACGATGGGGGAATTGGCGAAAGAGCTGTCCGGCGATCTGTCGGCGGAGAAAGCCGTCAAGAATTACATCAAGGCGATCGGCAAGGGCTTGAACAAAGTCATGTCGAAGATGGGTATTTCGACCTACATGTCCTACTGCGGCGCGCAGATTTTCGAAGCCATCGGTTTGAACCATGCGCTGATCGACAAGTACTTCACCAGCACGGCGTCGAACGTCGAAGGCATCGGCATTTTCGAAGTCGCTGAAGAAGCGCTGCAACTGCATCAGCTGGCGTTCGGCAACGACCCGGTACTGGCCGAAGCGCTCGATGCGGGCGGCGAATACGCCTACCGCACGCGCGGCGAAGACCACATGTGGACGCCAGAATCGATTGCGAAATTGCAGCACTCGACCCGCGCGAACAGCTTCCAGTCGTACAAGGAATATGCGCAACTGATCAACGACCAGAGCAAGCGTCAAATGACCCTGCGCGGCCTGTTCGAATTCAAGGTTGATCCGGCAAAAGCGATTGCGCTGGACGAAGTGGAACCGGCAAAGGAAATCGTCAAGCGTTTCGCCACTGGCGCAATGTCGCTCGGCTCGATCTCGACCGAAGCGCACGCCACGCTGGCAATTGCGATGAACCGCATCGGCGGAAAATCCAATACCGGCGAAGGCGGCGAGGACAACAAGCGTTACGCGCAAGAACTGAAAGGCATCCCGATCAAGAAAGGCGAATCGCTCGCGTCAGTGATCGGTGAAGACTTGATCGAAGCCGATGTGCCGCTCGAAGATGGCGATTCGCTGCGTTCGCGGATCAAGCAGGTCGCGTCGGGCCGCTTCGGCGTCACGGCGGAATATCTGACTTCGGCGGATCAGATTCAGATCAAGATGGCGCAGGGCGCCAAACCCGGTGAAGGCGGTCAGCTGCCCGGCCACAAGGTGTCGGAATACATCGCCAAGCTGCGCTTCTCGGTGCCGGGTGTCGGCCTGATTTCGCCGCCGCCGCACCATGATATTTATTCGATCGAAGATCTGGCGCAACTGATTCACGATTTGAAGAACGCCAATCCGAAAGCCTCGATCTCGGTCAAGCTGGTGTCGGAAGTCGGCGTCGGCACCGTCGCCGCAGGCGTCTCAAAATGTAAAGCGGATCACGTTGTGATCGCCGGTCATGACGGTGGCACCGGCGCATCGCCGCTGTCGTCGATCAAGCATGCAGGCACACCGTGGGAACTCGGTCTGTCGGAAACCCAGCAGACGCTGGTGCTCAACCGTTTGCGTTCACGCATTCGCGTGCAGGCCGACGGCCAAATGAAAACCGGCCGCGATGTGGCGATTGCCGCGCTGCTGGGCGCCGACGAATTTGGTTTTGCGACTGCACCGCTGGTGGTCGAGGGTTGCATCATGATGCGCAAGTGTCACCTCAACACCTGCCCGGTCGGCGTCGCCACGCAAGATCCCGAGCTGCGCAAGAAATTCAGCGGCAAGCCGGAACACGTGGTCAACTTCTTCTTCTTCATCGCCGAAGAAGTGCGCGAGATCATGGCGCAACTGGGCCTGCGCACCTTCAACGAATTGATCGGCCGCGCCGATCTGCTCGACAAGAAAAAAGCGATTGCACATTGGAAGGCGCAGGGTCTGGACTTCTCACGCATCTTCCATCAGCCGAATGTACCGGCCGATGTGCCGCGCTATCAGGTCGAAGAGCAGGATCATCTGCTGCACAAGGCGCTCGACCACAAGCTGATCGCACAAGCCAAACCGGCGCTGGACAAGGGCGAGCGCGTCTCGTTCATCCTGCCGGTGCGTAACGTCAACCGCTCGGTCGGCGCGATGCTGTCGGGTGAAGTGGCGCGCCGCTATGGCCATGCCGGTCTGGCGGACGACACGATTCATATTCAGTTGACCGGCACCGCAGGTCAGAGCTTCGGCGCATTCCTCGCGCATGGTGTGACGCTGGATCTGGTCGGCGAAGGTAACGACTATGTCGGCAAGGGCTTGTCCGGTGGCCGCGTGATCGTGCGCTGCGCGAACGACTTCCGTGGCTTCGGCCCGGAACACATCATCGTCGGCAACACGGTGCTGTACGGCGCGATCGGCGGCGAAGCCTATTTCAACGGCGTCGGCGGCGAACGCTTCGCGGTGCGCAACTCCGGCGCCGCTGCAGTGGTGGAAGGCGTTGGCGATCACGGCTGTGAATACATGACCGGTGGTACCGTCGTCGTGCTCGGCGAGACGGGTCGTAACTTCGCGGCCGGTATGTCGGGCGGCGTGGCTTACGTGTACGACCCGGATGGCAGCTTCCACAAGAAATGCAACCTGGCGATGGTCGAACTCGAAGCAGTGCTCGGCCACGCCGAACAGGAAGCCAAGATCGAACGCGCCATCTGGCACACCGTGCATCGTGGCGACGCCGCTGAAGCCGACGAAGCGATTCTCAAGCGTCTGGTGGAAAACCATTTCCGCTACACCGGCAGCTTCCGCGCCAAGTCCATCATGGAAAACTGGAACACCTCGCGTGCCCAGTTCGTGAAAGTGATGCCGCTGGAATATCGCCGCGCGCTGAAGGAACTGGCGGCAGCGAAAGACAGCAAGGCGAAAGAATTGGCAGCTTAAATAAATGAAAGATGACGCCTCCTGCGGGTGCTATGAAAATGAATTCATAGCCGCGCAGCGGCGTCATGGATCGCAGATCCGGTCATACGCCACAGGCGTGTCATTAGGAGTAATAGATGGGTAAAGTAACAGGCTTCATGGAATTCCAGCGCTTGCAGGAAGCAAGCGAACCCGCGGCAGGCCGTCTCAAGCACTACCGCGAATTCCTCTTGCATCTGTCGGACGATCAGGCCAAGCAGCAGGGCGCGCGTTGCATGGATTGCGGCATTCCGTTCTGCCAGAGCGGCTGCCCGATCAACAACATCATTCCCGACTGGAACGACCTCGTTTACAAGGGCTTGTGGAAACAGGCGCTGGATACGCTGCACTCAACCAACAACTTCCCCGAGTTCACCGGCCGCGTCTGCCCCGCGCCGTGCGAAGCTTCGTGCACGCTGAACATCAACAACGATGCGGTCGGCATCAAGTCGATCGAACACGCCATCATCGACAAGGGTTGGGAATCGGGCTGGATCGCGCCGCAAATCGCCGCGCAGAAAACCGGCAAGAAGGTCGCCGTGGTCGGCTCCGGCCCCGCCGGTATGGCCGCTGCGCAGCAACTGGCGCGTGCCGGCCATGATGTGACGCTGTTCGAAAAGAACGACCGCATCGGCGGTCTGCTGCGTTACGGCATCCCCGATTTCAAGATGGAAAAATCGCATATCGACCGCCGCATGGAACAGATGCAAGCCGAAGGCGTGACCTTCCGCACCAGCGTGTATGTCGGCAAAGGCAAGCTGCCCGCCGGTGTGACCAACGACGCTACTCAGCAAATCGAGCCGGAGCAACTGCTGAAAGAATTCGATGCCGTGGTGCTCTCGGGCGGTGCGGAAGCATCGCGTGATTTGCCGATCGCCGGTCGTGAACTGAAGGGTGTGCATTTCGCAATGGAATTCCTGCCGCAGCAAAACAAGGTGGTGGCGGGCGACAAGGTCAAGAACCAGATCCTCGCCAGCGGCAAGCATGTCGTCGTGATCGGCGGCGGCGATACCGGCTCCGATTGCGTCGGCACCTCCAACCGCCATGGCGCAAAATCGGTAACGCAATTCGAACTGATGCCGCAACCGCCGGAACAAGAAAACAAATCCATGACCTGGCCCAACTGGCCGCTCAAACTGCGCACCTCCAGCTCGCACGAAGAAGGTTGCGAACGCGACTGGGGCGTCACCACCAAGTCGTTCAAGGACGATGGCAAGGGCAACGTCAAGGCATTGGTCGCCGCCCGCGTCGAGTGGAAAAAAGACGAAGCCACCGGCCAGATGAAAATGATCGAAGTGCCCGGCTCGGAATGGGAAATGCCCGCCGACCTGGTGCTGTTCGCGATGGGTTTCGTCTCACCGCTGGCGGCGGTGCTGGACGCTTTCGGCGTTGACAAGGATGCCCGCGGCAACGCGCGAGCAGCCGTCGATAACGTCAACGGCACCCTGGCCTACAGCACCAACGTGCCCAAGGTGTTCGCTGCTGGCGATATGCGCCGCGGCCAATCGCTGGTGGTCTGGGCCATCCGCGAGGGTCGTCAATGCGCGCGTGCCGTCGATGAATTCCTGATGGGTTCAAGCACCTTGCCGCGTTAATCGGCATTCGCATCAATGAAAACGGGATGGCACGCCATCCCGTTTTCATTTGTACGTCACCGCAGAGGGAAGCACATCGGCGACCGAGGTGGCGGCGAATGACACTCAGATTGCAGGATGGGTGGAGGCAGCGATACCCATCATCGGTACCAAACAAAACGATGGGTATCGCTACGCTCCACCCATCCTACAAATACTCCTCCGCATTGGATTCGCGTTGACGCATTATTTTGCGTCAATTAGGATGCCTACTTTTAGTTAGCCCTCAGCAATTCCACTGCCAATGATCATCGAACAACTCTCCGCACAGCAAGTCGCACGTCATGCGTTCAATGTCTTCCTCTTCTCGGGTCGTCACCAAACCGGCGCGAAGCTCATCTATCACGCACTGCGTCTCGATCAGGCAAACGCCGAAGCGTTGCGCTGCCTGAGTGACCTGATGGATGCCGACGGAACGGAGGTTTTCTCCGGCGTTGTGCTCGAGTACGCGCTGAGCGAGTCGACTGGCATCACAGGCGAGGATCGAAGAGTGCTTGATGATCTGCACTTCCTGGCCAAGTGGTCCTGGGGCTTCGCTCGGCACCAAAGCGGCAATCCGCATCTTGGCCAAGAAGCCTTCACAGACAGAGCCGCGTTTGTCGTAGAGGAGGATCGCTACAGGGAGTTTCTTGCGCAAGTCGTGAATCCCGCCGGCTCACTGCCAGATGGTTTCAAGGCCGCACACACCCTCTGCGGGGCGATGGCTGGGTTTCTGACACATCGAGAGTTCGGCGGAAAGGCAGGCATCGAAGAGTCAGTGCATCCAGACCGCTTTTCGGAGACTCCCGCTTATCGTGAATGGTTGAAGACTTCCACCGACGAACTCGATGCATTGGAACGTGAGCGCCAGAAGAAGTCTGCGCCCAAGAAGCCTTGGTGGAAGCGTTGGCACTGAACGCGCGTAAGTTGTAACCCGTAGGGCGTCAATAGCGTAGCGTATGCGCCGCATGGATTGGCGGCCGTATGCGGCGCAATACGCTACGCTATTAAGCCCGTAGGCTGGGATGCAATCCCAGCATGTACTGGATAGCTGGGATTGCATCCCAGCCTACGGGACTACGGGACTGCCCGTTGATCCATTCATGAGCAAGGTAGCGTGGGCAACTTGTCGCCCACGCTACGCACAACTACAGATCGCTACAAGAAAACGGCATGGCATGCCATCCCGTTTGGATATATTCAATCCGTTTGAGTCTCTTTATTCGACCTTGCCTGTCGGTCCGTCGGGGGCTGGCATGTCATCGCTTGCTTCGTTAGTCGTCGCACCGCCCACCGTGTCTGAATAGTTGGTTTCGATATAAGTCCCGATCAGGGAGCCTATACGATAGAGCATGGCGTTATCTGCACCGCCTACCGACATTGCACCTGCCATCGCGTTGGCCTGCTGATAAAACTGCGGCTCAGCAATCACTTTGCCCGTTGCCTTGTCAGTAAATTTGACTTTCATGGTGACGCGAGAGCTGCCTGCAAATGGGCCTGCAAAAAAACGCGTTGCACCGTTCACCACTTTCAAGTCTTCAATCTGCGGTTCAATCAACAAGGTTCTTGCCTGTGGTGTGTTTTTAGTCCAGCTCGTGAGTTGACTGCCTACCTTTTTATTAATGGCAAAAACAATCTTTTGTGCGGCATCAATGGCACGATCCTTATCGCGTTGCTTGGCCGGGATCTCTATGGGTGCCATCTCAAAAACCTGAAACGCAGAAAATTTTTCTTCTGGCGGCGGATTCTGGTTTGGGGCTGCACTTGCAGAACAGGCCATCAATGAAGTGATGGTGAATACTAGCAGTGGTCTAAATATGACCATAGGAACTCCAAGGGAATCAATCTGATTGAAATAACGAAATTGTTGGCAGCAGAAAAGGCGCAAAAAAGCTGAGTGATTATAGGATAAAGGGGGTCCTTGCCAGGTCAATGGCGTGTAAATGTCCCTTACAAATCAGATAGACTGAGTGGTGTATTTTTGAAGCGGGCATGATGATACGAGCGCTTTGTTTTCTCTTTGCCCTGCTAGGTTTGTGTGGCTGCAGTGCTTTGGGTGTTATCAACGGTCTGACCCCGAGCGATACTTACCTCAAGACTGATGGGGTGGCGTATGGCGATGATGTGCGCCAACGGCTGGATATTTATCAGCCCAGCACTCAGAGTGCGGCGCAAACCAGTGCATTGCCGGTGGTAGTGTTTTTCTACGGCGGCAGTTGGAACAGCGGCCAGCGCAGCGACTACACTTTTGTCGGTGAGGCGTTAGCGGCGCGCGGGATTGTGACGGTGATCGCCGACTATCGGATTTATCCGCAAGTGAAGTACCCCGGGTTTGTCGAGGACGCGGCGCGTGCGGTGGCGTGGACGCTACGCAATATCCCGCGCTATGGCGGTGATCCGAAACGGGTGTTTGTGATGGGGCATAGCGCAGGCGCCTACAACGCTGCGATGGTGGCGCTGGATGCTCGCTGGTTGAAGGTGTACCAACTAACGCCGCAAGATTTGCGTGGCTGGATCGGGTTGGCTGGCCCATACAATTTTCTGCCGATCGAAAATCCGGCGGTCAAACCGATTTTCTTTTATCCTGACACGCCGCTTGATTCACAACCGATCCAGCACGCCAGCGCCGCATCGCCGCGTGCATTTCTGGCGGCGGCGCAGAATGACACGACGGTCAACCCGCAGCGCAATACAGCCCAGTTGGCCAGGCAGTTGCGCTCCGTTGGCGTGGTGGTGACGGAGCGGATTTATCCCGATGTTTCACACGGGTCGCTGGTGGGCGCTTTTTCAGTTCCCCTGCGCGGACTTGCGCCAGTGTTGTCGGATGTGGAAAACTTCGTACGCGGCGACTAGAGATAAGTTAGCATCACTGCAGTGACGGAAAGGGATTTATGGACGCATCAATCCAACAGCCAGCGCGGCAATACAAATACTACGAATTCATCCTGGCGGCTTTTGTCACTGTCTATCTCTGCTCCAACCTGATCGGCCCGGCGAAGGCGGCGCAGTTGACGCTGCCGTGGCTGGGCACCATCACCTTTGGCGCGGGCGTGTTGTTCTTTCCGATCTCCTATGTGTTCGGCGATATCCTCACCGAGGTCTATGGTTTTGCGCGGGCGCGGCGCGTGATCTGGTCGGGGTTTGCGGCGATGACTTTTGCGGCGGTGATGGCTTATGTCGTTGTCGCCTTGCCGCCCGCGGCACAGTGGCATCATCAGGATGCGTATGAAATCGCTTTCGGCAATACTTGGCGCATCGTCATCGCGTCACTCACCGCATATTTCTGCGGCGAGTTCGTCAACTCCTTCGTGTTGGCGAAGATGAAAATCTGGACTGCCGGAAAATATCTGTGGACGCGCACGATCGGTTCGACGATTTGCGGCGAGGGGATTGATTCGCTGATCTTCTATCCCTTGGCATTCTGGAACACCGGCATCATTCCGAATGAACTGATTCCCAAATTGATGTTGACGCAATGGATCGCCAAGACGCTGGTGGAAGTGGTGTTCACGCCGGTGACGTATTGGCTGGTCGCGCGGTTGAAACGCGCTGAGAGTGAGGACTACTATGACCGCGACACCAATTTCACGCCGTTCTCACTCAAGGTGTGAACGTCAGGGGGTGAAGGTGGTTGCGGTTGGTAGTTGGTAGGATGGGTGGAGCGTGAGCGATACCCATCAATTGCAGGCACCGATGATGGGTATCGCTCACGCTCCACCCATCCTACGTTGGACAAAAAAAGGGATGCCATCGCATCCCGTTTTTTTATGAGCGATTACAGCAGCGCAAACATCAGTTCGATCCCAGTCGCTCCAGTTCGACTCTTGCCAGCATGTGTTCCCATGACATGGTCGCGCCGATGGTGAGGATTTGTTGGAAGGCGGTGCGGGCTTTGCCGGTTTCGTTGCGCGCGAGTGCGAGTTGGGCAATATAGAACAGGGCTTCGGTGCGGCGGATGCGTGCTTCACCGGGGTCGCTGTAGGCTTCGCCGATGGCTTTTTCCGCCGGTTCGACGCCACGCAGGGCTTGCCAGATCTGGCCTGGCCAGGCTTGTGCTGTCAACCCGGTCTGGGTGGCGAGATCGTTGAGCGAATTATCCAGGGTCTGTCCCTGCCGCAGGCGTGCCAGCGCCAACCAGAGCACATCGTACTGCGCGGCTTCGGTGGTGGCGGCTTGGCGAATACTGTCAGAGAACAGGGTTTCCGCTTCACGGTATTTGCCGAGCATGAACAGATTTTTGGCGCGCAGGCTGATGGGTTCCTGACCCGAGTCGGCGGCTTTCAATTCGTCGATCACACTCAGTGATTCCTTGAACTTGCCGCTGGCGGCGAGAATTTCCGCTTGCGCTTTTTTCGCAGCCAGATTGCCTGGTTCGAGTTTGAGTGCGGCCTGAATGTCGCGCCGGGCATTGTCATGTTCTCCCAGCAGTTGGCTGGCGACGGCGCGATCGAGGTAGGCGGCGGCCAGCAGTTTCCCATCCAGCTTGCCGGAGCGGATGATGTCGTCACTGATCAATTGGTTGGCCAATTGTTTTTGCCATTGGCGTTCCAGTCCGTCTTCGTTAAAGTAGAAATGTTTGCGCGTGATTTCGTTATAGCGGCGGCCGACTTCGTCCTTGTTGAAAATCATCAGGCGTACGGTGCTGCCGATTTCATTGCGGATTTTCTTGAGCCGTTCGATATAGCGCGATACCTGCTGAGGCGGCACGACATCCGCCATGCTGCCCATGCTTTGCTCAAAGATCAGCACATTGTCCTGCACGGTGTAGCGGCTTGAAAAGCTGAAGAAGGGGTCGGCATTTTCGAGCGGCTGCGGGAACTTGATGCTGACTTTTTCCGGCCAGTGCAGCTCGACGCGGTGGGTGGTCAGGTAGGGAAAATTCAGACTCATGGGAAAGCGGCGCGACAACGCTCGCGGCAGGGTGGTGGCGTCAATCAGGTTGAGCGGGCTGCTGTCGAAACGCAGGCGGCCGTTCTCGTATTTCAGGTGATCGGGCAGCTCGAAATAACTGATCACTTGTAGTGTGTTGCGCTCGGGGTCGTCCTTGATCTCGCTCGGCTTGACTGTCACCAGCTGTGGATAGAGACGGAGAAATTGATCCTGAATATCACGTTGCAGAATTTCGATGCCATTGGCGCTGAGCACACTGCGCATGTACTCGGCATATTGGCGCTGGTAGG
>Ga0209515_10010512_pt1 | contig 10283 bp, 10 predicted proteins | sample Subgroupgradi54m_FD_187454 | JGI IMG/M metagenome (GOLD analysis project Ga0209515, IMG submission 187454) | Subsurface groundwater microbial communities from S. Glens Falls, New York, USA - GMW60B uncontaminated upgradient, 5.4 m (SPAdes)... ...
TCATCCCCCACGCGGCGTCGCTGCGTCAGGCTTTCGCCCATTGCGCAATATTCCTCACTGCTGCCTCCCGTAGGAGTCTGGCCCGTGTCGCAGTGCCAGTGTGGCTGATCGTCCTCTCAGACCAGCTACCCGTCGAAGCCTTGGTGAGCCGTTACCTCACCAACAAGCTGATAGGACATGAGCCCATCCAAGAGCGCGCTACCCACGGTAGCGCTTTCCTCCCTGAACCGAAGTCCAAGGAGCGTACGCGGTATTAGCTAACCTTTCGGCTAGTTATTCCCCACTCAAGGGTAGGTTACCCATGTATTCCTCACCCGTTCGCCGCTTTACAAACGTATTGCTACGTCTTCTCGCTCGACTTGCATGTATTAGGCGCGCCGCCAGCGTTCATTCTGAGCCAGGATCAAACTCTCATAAAGGTGTTCTTAGAATTTGGACCAAGGGCCACCACTTCAATACACTTACACCATTGCTCAACATTCTCTATTCAGTTGTCAAAGAACAAAAAACTCGTCACGCGAGCCGTGCACTCTACTCTGTGCACAGAAGCATGTCAAGGGACCCTTTTACCACATCTATGGCCGGGTATTCCCTACAACCGCATGCCCTCACCGCACACTTGCACGCGGCCAACAGGCAGGAAGCACGAGCACCATCGAACAGGCGGGAAGATAACAAAGCTTCAGATGAGAGTCAAGTTTCATTTGCGTGTATAATGAGACCGATGTCACTGTACGAATCGCCCCTATCTATGCGGCGGAGAACCATTCTGAAGGCCCTCGGCCTCGGCACACTCGCCGGAGTAACCGGTGGCTGCGATGCAATGGGATCGGTGTTCGGGCGCATGTTTGCCATTCCCTCGCGCGAAACCACCTACTTCACCCCGAACGCAAAGTTCTATGTGGTGAACTACGCCGACTCCGCCGTGTCTATGTCCCGCGACATCAACATCGAACAATGGAAACTCTTCGTCAAAGGCGCCGTGAATGCTCCGCTGTCGCTCGGCTGGCGCGATATTCTGAATCGCGATTCCTATGATCAAGTGTCGACACTCATGTGTATCGATACGTTGCCGGGCGGGGACAGCATGGGCAACGCGACGTGGCGCGGCATTTCGCTTAAGAAGCTGCTCAACGACGCCGGCGCCGATGAAGAGACCGCACGCGATGTCGTCTTCCGCGGCATCGATGGCTACGACGACAGCATTCCGTTCAAGCGGGCCATGCAAGACGACGTGATGCTCGCCTACCTGATGAACGGAGAAAAGTTGCCGAAGGAGCATGGCTTCCCGATCAGACTCCTCGTGCCGGGACTGTATGGGATCAAGAACGTGAAGTGGATCGTCGAAATCGAAGTCTATCCCGGAGACTACCAAGGCTACTGGCAGCGCAAAGGCTGGACAGACGACGGGACCATCAAAATCTTTTCACGCATCGACAGTCCCGGACATTATCAAACGCTCCGTGGAACCGAGCAGAAATTCCGAGGCATCGCGTTCGGCGGCCCCAATAGCATCAGCAAAGTGGAGTTGAGTTTCGACGCAGGCCGAACGTGGAACGAGTGCGAAATTGAAAAGCCGATGTCGCCCTACTCCTGGATTATCTGGAACTACACCTGGAAAATCCCTCAACGCGGCAAGTTCCAAACCGTCGTGCGCGCGACGGACACGAAGGGACAGCTGCAGATTGCGGAAATCGTCCGGCCGCAACCGGCGGGGGCAAGCGGACTGCACACCATTATTGCGGACGTGGAGCAGGTCTAACCCCGCTCCCCTCGCCATCATCGTTCCAAGCAAAACTTTCTCGGCCTTGACGTACATACACTCTGTATGTACACTTCTCCCGTGCGGTTTGAATGGGACGAGGCCAAACGCAAAGCGAACATTGCCAAACACGGTATCGATTTCCCGGATGTCCCTGAGATGTTTGGCAGCCTGATGTTGGTAGGAACGGACAGCAGGAAAGACTACGGCGAGACCAGGAAGATCGGCTTCGGATTCATTCGCGGCAGGCTCATGGCAGTCGCGTTTACCGAACGTGAGCCAAACTCGATTCGCATTATCTCAGCACGAAAGGCGAATACACGTGAAGAAGCCCACTACCAAGAAGCGGTCGCGGACGAATTGGGCAAAAATTGACGCGCTCAAGGATAGTGAGATCGACACCTCCGATATCCCGGAGCTAGGCAAGGCCTTCTTCAAACGAGCGGCCTTGAAGCTTCCAGAGCCAAAGACCGCTGTGACCATTCGATTGGATCGTCAGGTCTTAAATTGGTTTAAGACCAAGGGGCCTGGTTACCAGACGCGGATCAATGCCCTCCTCCGAGCCTACATGGAAGCGCACAAAGGAGTGCAGTGAGGGTGTGGCGGGCAGGCTTCGTGCTCGTGGAACGCGCGGCCTGAGAAGGCCCTCGTTCGACACGCGCAGTGAGCCACGCCCGCTACACCCTCACTGGGAGAGGTAAACGACCGAACAAGCAAGTCGGTCTCAACGGTAGTGGCTGAGATGATCTCCCTGCTCGCCGAGCCCCCACGATAAAGCAGTGGTCGCTCAATGCGCGCAAGAAGATCATCTCAGCCACGGCATTTTGAAGAAGGTCTCTGCGGCCTAGCGGGACAGACTGCGGGAGAACTCTTCGAGGAGGATCGAGCCGCTACGTGACCTTCCAGAAAAGAGCAGAACTACGCTAATCATGTCGGCATAGAAACACCCATGACACCCTACCGAGACAATAATTGGCTTTTTGCAGAGGGCGACCTTTGGTCTGCCCTTCGGTCTCATTTCGAGAAAATTCAGGCAGTAGTCGATGCCATACCAAAAGACAAACTCAGAGCACTGTCAGATGAAGAAATAGTGAAGCAGGTGGTATTAGAACTATCTGTGACCCCTCTTGAACTCGATGAGTCAGCCATGGAAATGACTCAGGAAGAAATCAAAGTTGATGTCAGCGGCGACTTCCAGCGTGCAATATTTTCAGACGGAGGTCCCGTATACATCGATGGAGTGCGGATTACCGTAGCAATTCCCTATAAGGGAGATACTATTCTCTGGCAACTCAAACCAAGCCAGTGGAGGACCATATTTCCTCAAGGTGATATAATAGAAACCGGAACACCAGGGAACGGGATCCTCGAACTTGTTATCGAGCAACCAGCCGATGAAGAACCCACAAAAATAAAAGAGGCATTGGATAGGCTACTTGAGAACATTCGTTTTTATATTAATAGTCAGCGCGAACAGATAGCCGTTGAGAATTCTCGGCTCCCAGAACTAATTCAGCCAGCAATCAGCAAACGCCGAGCGCTAATAGGGAAGCACGAAAATCTCTCGGAACTTTTGAGTATTCCCCTGAAGAAATCCACAACTGTCACTCCGAAACAACCCCCGACACAAGGTGCTGACTCCATGCAATCAGAAGAAGAGCATGCTCAGTCACGCCCCCGACCATCAAATCCCAGACAGAAGCAAGACCAGGCTAACTGGGATGTATTTATTTCTCACGCGTCGGAAGACAAGGAGTCCTTCGTTTGCGATCTAGCACAGGCTCTTCAAGGCAAAGGCCTAAAGTATGGTATGACGATTTCACTCTTACGGTTGGTGACAGCCTAAGACGATCGATTGACCGAGGTCTTTCACGATCTCGATATGGCATCGTAGTCATAAGCCACAGTTTTCTCCATAAGGAGTGGCCCCAGAAAGAACTCGACGGATTAGTGGCGAGAGAAGTGGCTGGACAGAAGGTTATACTACCCGTCTGGCACAATGTTGATGCCGAAACTGTACGAACATATTCCCCTACGTTATCAGACCGGCTCGCAACCTCTTCGTCAAAAGGTCTCGACCAAGTTGTTCTGGATCTGCTTGATGCAATTCGCGCCCAGTGATGGCTTAAATGGCGGACAACAATAGACGTCGGGAAGCTTTCCCCTACCCCTACCGTTTGCTCCGTTTCATGGCACCACAGGGCAGATCTCCGCACTGCTTAGCAAACGCATGAAATCATTTCTGGAGCGCGTTGACGGATTACTCCTACCAAAGCCGCTGAATAACAGTTCCAGACTTCGGCAAACAGGGTTCCAGTTCTGGCTTTGAGGCTCTGGTCACCACAAAGGCTGCCGGCACATGTTCCCAATGCCGCAGGTCCGGCCGTAGCGCGCCTTCCATTACCGCCGGCGCGGTGCGCATTAAGGCCGCTCCCCCTATCACCGAGAGCTGACAGAGCGCCCCGTTGCCCTTGCCTGCCGCATCGAGCATGCAGCCTCCAACCATCACGCCGGCTCCTGCCGCCAACGGGACCAGGCTGTAGGTCAGACCGAACGGTAGCCGGATCCATGCCTGCACGTTCAGGAGCGGGTGGTACCCATGGCTATGGCGAATCGCCACCTTCTCGAACCAACTTTTCGCGGACAACCTCACCCCGGTGTCGGATCGGCAGGCGGAAAGAAACTCCTCCTTCGCCTTCACAGAAAAGTATCCACTCGTGGACCCAAAGAATTCCAGATCCCACGTGAGTTCAGGAAATCGTCCGATGCCATAGACACGCCACGGCTCGCTAACCCCCTGTGCTTCATCGATCCGAGCCACCTGCCACCCTGCAAATACACGAACGGCATCCTGCTTACCCTTCCACATCACATCTAAGTCTCTCAGTCGAAGCCAATCGACGCGCGCTTCGTTTACCTCCCCCACCCGTTCCCATAACACAGCGGACAGCAACAGATTGACTGGGTCTTCGCCGTAATTGTAGAGCGGCGTAAACAGCTCATGATCCAGCTGCCTGAGTTCGACCTTTGCCTCCTCCAGTTTCTGCACATTCGCATAGCTCGCCGCCAGTAAGAGGCTAAGATAGCCGCGCTCATAACTTTCCAAGACGTAATCGATGAAGGAGCCCTCCGGAATGAAGACATTCGTGGTCTCCTTTAGAAAGGAGAATGTCTTGTGCCGGAACTCTGACCTAGCCTTCTCGCCATGAACGATCACGGTCTCGTAGCACCGCCGCTCAAAAGCATCGGCCAATCGGTTGAGGGTATCGATCCTCTCTGAAAGGTCGATCTGCCGTTCAATCTCTGAACAGGGTGCTCCGTACAGGGTCCACCCGCCTCCTGTCTGACAGCCGACGAGGCCAATCAACAGGCCTATGACTACCGCGGCTCCCCACCGAGATTGATTAAGGATCATCGGACCTCACATCTCCAACACACCCCGGATTTATTGACGAGCAGCGGAATAGATCTGCTCGATCTCGCTACTCATCAAATCCCGCCATTCGCCGGGCTGGAGTTCTCCAAGCACAATCGGCCCGACCGCCACCCGCACAAGCCGCAACGTCGGATGCCCCACAGCGGCGGTCATGCGCCGGACCTGCCGATTTAGCCCCTCGCGCAACGTCATCTCCACCCAGGCAGTCGGCACATTTTTTCGGAAACGGATGGGCACCGGGCGATCAGGTAACTGCGGGTCGCCCGACAGTAGACGGACTTCAGCTGGCCTGGTCTTCTTGCCGTTCAGCACCACTCCCTTTCGCAACTGCACCAAAGCAACCTCGTTCGGGATCCGTTCGATTTGTGCGAGATATACTTTCGGCAGCTTATGCTGCGGGTCCGTAATGTGATGGGCCAACGTACCGTCCGACGTCAGAAGCAGGAGCCCTTCACTATCCAAATCAAGACGACCGGCTGCATAGACGCCAGGCAAATCGATATAGTCCCTCAAGGTCGGACGCCCGTCTGGATCGGTAAAACACGGCAATACGCCATAGGGCTTATTGAACACGATCGTGCGAGGAGTGTGTTCACGGATGGATAGAATGGACTGACTCACAAGACCCGCCTGAGACATGAGGCTCAGCTAGAGAAAAGATATCGTCCGCTCATGCGCACACTATACCTCAAGCCTCAACCCCACGACGAGCGAAGAGATCGCTTCGCAGGCTCTCGCCTACAGAACTTCACTGCCCTTCCGGTACTTCTACTCCTCACCATTGCATGGAGGCTTTCCATAAGCTGTTGAGAACGGAGTATCTTCGTGCCGTTTCAGCTGTGGCCCTGGTGAGTTTTCCTCTATCAGAATATGAGGCATCTGCCTTGCTCTACTTCATTGACCAGAGCGCGCGCCACTCTCACCAGTCGCACAGAATGTTTTCTGGAGCCACAGCGTTGCATGTTGCGGTGGCTCCGTTTCATCAACTCATTCATCACAAGGAGGTTTCCACGACTCGCTATGCAAGCTTCATCGCACTCGCAGCGTTTCTCACATTTGGTCTCGGTACGGCAGTATCTTTCGCCGGCGAACCAGCCCCTGCCGAGCAGAAGGAGAAGAAGGGTATGAGCAGCAGCAAGGCCGACGACGTCAAGAAAAAGGACGAGAAGAAGGACATGGGTGGCAAGTAAGTTCTGCCCCAGGGGCGCAGCCACTGCTGCGTCCCGCATGTTCGGTTCTCATACATTCGTCGGACAAACCAGTCTCCTCTTCCCCTTGGACCAGTCGGCATGCTTCACAGCACTGCAAATCACAACGACAGACCAAGAATCTGTAGGGTGCGGCCTACAGTAGTTGTGGCATCATGCTTCACTCCCCTGGCTGACCACATACATTGGACTCTCATTTCACCTCCAACTCCATGAGAAATGAGCATGCCTCTTCATGCACGCTTCCGAGTCATTGGGCATTGAGCTTGCTCTCCCTTCGCAATATTCAGTTCGCCATCATCCATAGGAGGAGACTATGCGACGAACTTTAATTGATCGAACCATGCCGCTCAGGGCCCCCGCCTTGCTCATGCTGTGTGCGATAGCCGTGGGGGGGTGCGTGAGCACGGAAACCCACACCAAGACGCTCGCCGAGCTTGAGGCCGCAAAGAAAGCGACCGCACAGCTGCAACAGAAACTGGACCAGGAAGCCACTCAGCGCAAAGCAGCCGAACAGCAGGCGGCTGAGTTGGCCAAAGAGCGTGAAGCGCTTGAGGCACGCTCAAGCGAATTTCAATCTCGCCTGGACGGCCTAGAGAAGGAAAAAGGGCAACTGAATAGTGAACTCGGCCATGTGCGTGGTCAAATCACCGATCTCGAACGGAAGTTCGCGAGCGGAAATGCCTCGTCGCAAGAAGAAATTGCCAAGTTACAAAAGCAGGCTTCTGAGCTTGAGGCAGACGCCGCCCGCATCGCAAAGGAGCGGGAACAGCTGCGCCAGGAGCAGTCCCGATTGGCCGCGACGCTCGATCAAGAACGAGCCGCCAAGGAAGAAGAGATCAAACGGCTGACACGGACACAGGAAGAACTATCCAAGTCGCTGCAAGACGAAATTTCCAAAGGCAATATCACCATTCAGCAAGTGCGTGACCGCCTCACTATCAATATGGTGGACCGCGTCCTGTTCGACTCCGGCCAAGCACAGGTCAAACCGGCCGGCGTGAAAGTCCTGAAACAGGTCAGTGACATTTTGAAAACGGTCACGGACAAACAGATCCGGATCGAAGGCCATACCGACAACGTGCCCATCAGTTCAAAACTCCAAGACCGCTTCAAAACAAATTGGGAGCTCTCGACTGCGCGAGCCACGACCGTGGTTCGCTACCTGATCGATCAGGGCAGTGTGGACCGCCAGCACCTCTCCGCAGTCGGCTACGCAGACACACAGCCCCTCGCCTCGAACGACTCCGAAGAGGGGCGATCATCCAACCGTCGAATCGAGATCGTGCTGTACCCCAAGGACCTCAAAGACATTGCCGGCCAAGTCGAAACCAGTACGGCTTCATCGAAATAGCGGCACAGACCAAGAGGAGGCGCGTACCAAGAGATCGTGCCTCCTCTACGGCGATCTCCAAAAGAACACCCACCAAGAGCAACATCCTCAATCTATTGTTCACGAGGCTGCTGCAATCACCAATTCGCTGCTACACTCTTCGTTTGTGAATTGTAGGCGAGACAAGCAAGACGTGCGCGATTCACAAAGATGAAACATCCCACCCATCCCGCTTTCTCGCAAGTCTCGCGAGTCGCGCCTGAATAATGGTGGCTATCGGCTTGCACTGCACCGAAGGATATGGTTCCATCTGTTCGGTTCGCTTGATGGAAGCAACCGTGAGGGCATGCGCTGGGAAGGGCAACGAGAAAGCGGCAATGTCGAAGACCGTCGAGGCATGGGACCGGCCAGAGTCGGAGGCGTGGGAGGGCTGGGACTAGGCGGCTTCTTGCTGGATGGGCCCTGTCATTCTTGGTTGCCGTGCTTGGCATAATGATCCTTGGTGCTATCTTGGCAAACCTCTTTGAGGTCCCAAGAGACGGGTGGCAGCGGCTCATCATCGGCTTTCAACTACTCGGAACCTATGCTCTGGCCCGCGTGACTCTGATGCTTCCCGCGATTGCGCTCGATATAATTTTCTCAAAAATTCATTCTCGATCCCACCGGCAACATTCGTTGCTTCAAGTCGCCACGGATGCACCAAGCAATAATACATATACAGACCGCTTGGAGCGATTCCCATGCCAATGGGGAAAATCACCTTGTCGCACTACCTAAAACCAACTCTAATGAAGTTCTCCGCAGCAAGCCGCAGGGTATTCGGCAAAGGAAAATAAAGAAATACACGTAATTTCAATTCATTCGTATGAATACTTATTTATCCGCATGGCATGTTCAAATCTTCGGAGATTACGTTCTATACATACACTTTCCCCACCTCAGATCTTCCTCACAGCTTTGACATATCGACATTTCAAGCTATTGCTTTAAAAGACCTATCTTGCATTTATTGGTTGATCGATCACCTGCCGGAGCCAAGGCATTGCTCTTGCTCAACCCTCCTACTGGCAGTGCCGATCCGAATCTAGACGTACCGTGAACGATCGCCTGCCAGTACTAGGCGTTGTTACGTATAGGACGAGCTTCATCATTCATATAGATACGTGCAGCGGCGGTACTGAAATAGGGAGGACCTAGACCATGCGCCAAGCGATACACCAGCCTCTACACATGACTCGGGTGATCTCATTTGGCTTCGTGACGGCCCTACTATCACTAGTTCAGCCTATTCCCACTGCCTCCGCCCAACAATCGATCGGGCTCGTCACCCACGAAACCGGCGGAGCAGGCACACAAGGACAGCGCATTGAGAGCTCTGATCCCACTCATCCATACCCAACGAAATCTCTTGAGAAGAAGGACGGGCAACTCTCGATCCACAAGCCGCACCGACTGATTCGAAAGCCTCAGAGCGCTCCCGTCGCGTCCATCGAACCTTCTCCAGCCGACTCCTCATTTCTCAGGTCCTTGCCAACGCCCTCGCCATCGCTGCAAAGCGACCCCACGACCTCTCAACCCAAGGAGCCCTCATCGCGCAATAGCAGCGCCGAGGCCGCGGCCCCTCTTGCAACTGCGACAGCCACGGGTTCCATTGCAGTTGGCACAACGTCAGCCGGAACCGTCCCAGTGGCCGCTGCAAGCGCTGGAAGCTCCTCATCATCAGGAAGTGGAAGTACCGGTGGACGATCGATGAGCAGATTGGCTGCAGAGATGCCAGGGTTGGCACAGCTACTCAATCCACCTTCGGCCCCAGTAGTTCCGGTCAATCCTGCGATCGGGGCGAGTCCAGCTAATTTATCCTTTACGGCACAACAAGGGGGCAGCAATCCCACCGCGCAAACGTTGAGCATCAGCAACACCGGCGGCGGAACCTTGAACTGGAGCGCAAGTACTAGCACGACCTGGTTGTCACTCAGTTCGGCATCTGGAACTGAAGCTGGCACCGTGACCGTGAACGTAACGACCGGCACCCTGGCTGCAGGGAGCTATAGTGGCTCAGTAATACTTAACGCCACAGAGGCATCTTCTGTCCTTGTCCCCGTGACCTTTACCGTTACCACGGCCCCGGTACCGCCCGCCATTGGGGTCAGTCCCACAAGCTTCTCGTTCACGGCCACCCAAGGTGGCAGCAATCCTGCGAATCAAACCCTCAGCATCAGCAACACCGGCGGCGGCACCCTCACCTGGTCCGCCAGCGACGATGCCACCTGGCTGACGGCCGCCCCAGCCTCGGGGACGGGCAATGGAACCATGACGGTCAGTGTGGTCACCGGCACGCTGACGACCGGCACCCATACCGGGACGATCACACTCACGGCCACCGGCGCCGCCAATAGGACTGTCCCCGTGACCTTTACCGTCACCACGGCCCCGGTACCGCCCGCCATCGGGGCCAGTCCCACAAGCTTCTCGTTCACGGCCACCCAAGGTGGCAGCAATCCTGCGAATCAAACCCTCAGCATCAGCAACACCGGCGGCGGCACC
>Ga0209515_10010514_pt1 | contig 10283 bp, 12 predicted proteins | sample Subgroupgradi54m_FD_187454 | JGI IMG/M metagenome (GOLD analysis project Ga0209515, IMG submission 187454) | Subsurface groundwater microbial communities from S. Glens Falls, New York, USA - GMW60B uncontaminated upgradient, 5.4 m (SPAdes)... ...
TTACTTAGAATCATTCGGGGCCGACGAGACTCGAACTCGCGACCTCATGCGTGACAGGCATGCGTTCTAACCAACTGAACTACGACCCCATGAAAGCGATAAGCTTTAAGCAGTAATCAATCACCAAAGATTAACTGCTACTAATTTTATGTTCAGGATTCAGGAGCTTTTAAAGCAAACCCTATTATATCTTATAAGTTAAAATTGCCACCTATGGCTTTTTATTTAAAGCCCTGCGAATCGTAATTACAAACAAAATCTGGTTTACTTTGTTGATTCTTTGGCTTCCTTGTTACCCTGAAAATTGTTTATCGCTTTCCTAAAAGCCATAAGAGCTATTAGTGAAAAAAGATATATCTCCAGTGTCTCTGAATCAAAAGGGTTAAAAGTGCTTGCTGGTGCAGTAATAGTGAGCATGTTATTTCTTAATTCATCTAATGTCAATGTAACTTCTTTATCATATGCTGCAAGCGTAATAGAGTGCTGCTCGTTTTCATATTTATAGTTTTTTACTGCATAGGCATGTTCATATACTATTGTCCTGTTTGGTGGAGAGGACTTACTTCCGACAATAATAATTTCATTCGGGGCTCGTTTTAGAATGTCAACCAATGAGTTGTCTGAAAGGTCAGATAGAGCTAAAGCAGAATAATTTTTATTTGTTATAAAAGTTGCTGTGGATAAGGCTGTGTAACCACTTGGATTTGGTAAATAATTCTCAGCAAGTTCTTTTTCAACTGCATAAGCAATTGCATGAGGAGCAAGAGGATCTCTTCTCCCAATTCTATTAATCAAATCACTGTATGAAACCGGAATGCTTTTACCATTTATATTAACTTTAAAATTTATATAAAAACCGGTTTTGTCCAGATTATAATCAGTGACTTCAATTAAAGATTCTAAGCTTTTCAACCCTTCTTTTGTAAATGTACTGGCTATTAGATTTGCTATGATCTGACAATTATCATCCCGCTGAACCACACTTTCCTGACTTAACCCTTTTTTACCCCATAAGAAAGTTTTTAATTCTTCACCCAGCTCTTGTTTTGAGGTGATTTTATTTTCTTCTCTTACTGGTGAAGCTGCTCTGTTAAAATATTTTTCACCTTCAATATATGCAAGCTGTGTTAATGAGGGGGACTTATAAACTGCAATTGAAAATATTGCGGCTGTTGATGCTCTTTTTAAAACTGTCAACCAGCCTGGTACAGAAAGAAAAGTCTTCAAATAAGAATTGGATTTATTCTCAGGCTTTTGTTCTTTAAGTAGTCCGGTGCTTTTAAAGCTGAAGTAGCCAGTAGGCACTTTATCTGTTCTCAGTGACATGTTTTCCTTGTTGTATGACTTGTTGAAAATTCTATAAGAAAGAATCATTTTTTTTACTGTTTATAAGTCTTATTAAGTAATGGTTTTGTAAAAAGTTTGTCGGGAAAATTATTCCAAAAATGATTTAAACGCTAGAATAGACTTTATGCGTATTGTAATTACAGGCGGAGCAGGATTTATAGGATCACATCTGGTGGAGAGATTTCTCTCACTTGATCATCAAGTTGTGGTTATCGATAATTTGATTACCGGGAAAGCTGAAAATTTAATTCTCCATAAAAATCTTACTTTTATCGAACAAAATGTCTGCAAGTATATTGAAGTAGAAGGAAAGCTGGACTGGGTCATGCATTTTGCAAGCCCGGCTTCACCCATTGATTTTAAAAAGTTACCTATCCAAATTTTAAAAGTCGGATCAAGCGGCACGATAAATGCTCTTGGTGTAGCAAAAGCAAAAAAAGCAAAGTTTTTTCTCGCCAGCACTTCTGAAGTTTACGGCGATCCTCTGGAACACCCTCAAAAAGAGACTTACGTAGGAAATGTAGATCCGATTTCAGAAAGATCTGTTTATGATGAAGCAAAACGTTTTAGTGAAGCTACTACTATGGCATATCACAGGTTTCATAAAATCGACACCAGAATTATCCGGATTTTTAACACCTATGGTCCGAGGATGCGCCCGGAAGATGGAAGAGTAATTTCAAACTTTATCAGCCAGGCACTTACAAATAAACCCATCACTGTTTATGGCGATGGAACTCAGACAAGAAGTTTTCAGTATGTAACTGATTTGACTGAAGGAGTTGTAAGGTTAATGGATATAGATTTTCATGATCCTATAAACCTTGGTAACCCAAACGAATACACTATTTTAGACCTTGCAAAAATTATTAAAAAACTTACAAACTCAAACAGTGAAATTGTTTTTAAACTATTGCCAGAAGCAGATCCAAAACGCAGAAGACCTGATATATCCAGAGCAAAGAAGATTTTAAACTGGGAGTCAAAGGTTTCACTTGAAGATGGATTAAAAAAGATGATTGAATATTACAAACCATTATTACAATTACAAAAATGAAAATATTAATCTCAGCAGATCTTGAAGGTGTAAACGGTGTTGCTCACACTGATCAAATTTATCCTGAAGGGAAATATTACAAAGAGACCGTAATCAGATGGTCTAAAGAACTAAATGCAATTGTAGAAGGATTACACAAAGCAGGGGTAAAAGAAATAGTTATTAATGATTCACATAATCACTCACGAAATTTAAACTCATCTCTAATTCCAAAAGCAAAAATAGTAACGGGTTGGCAAAGACCATATTCTATGGTATCCGGGGTAGAAAAAGGATTTGATGCCTGCTTTTTTACTGGTTATCACACAATGGCTGGTTCAAAATCTACCCTTAGTCATACTTACAGACCAAGGATTATAAAACAAGTAAAGTTAAATAAAAAACCAGTTGGTGAGATCGGTTTAAATGCTGCACTTGCAGGAGTATTTAATGTCCCTGTTATTCTTATTTCGGGAGACAGAGAAACCTGTACTGAAGCAAAAAGTTTACTTGGAAAACAAATTTTTACTGTAGAAACAAAAAAAAGCTTAAGCCGATATTCAGCAATGTCATTTCCATTTAATGAAGTTATAGAAAATTTTAAATTAACTGCATTTAAAGCAATAAAAGAAAAAAAGAAATGGAAAGTTTTTAAAATTAAATCACCATCTATTCTTTCTGTAGAATTTGCCCTTCCAAATCATGCAGATGCCTGTGAATTAATTCCAGGGGTAAAAAGGGTTAGTGATAACCGGGTAGAGTTCAAACATGAGGATTATTCTGTAGTCTTTAAGTGTTTTTTAGCTATGGGAGCACTTGCTGCCTCAAGAGATGACGTTATTACATGATATTTACACTTTAAATATGATAAATTATTAGTTCTCACAATGAAATAAAGGTAGAAATATCATGGCAGCTCCAGCAAAAAAGAAAAAGAAATTACATACACAAATTAAATTACAAATTGAAGCAGGAAAAGCAAATCCAGCTCCACCAATTGGACCAGCTCTTGGTCAGCATGGTGTAAATATAATGGCATTTTGTAAAGAATACAATGAAAAAACTAAAGATAAGCCCGGGCAGATTATTCCTGTTGTTATAAATGTCTATGAGGATAGATCGTTTGATTTTATTATGAAGACTCCACCTGTTTCAGACCTGATTAAAAAGAAAATCAAGATTGAAAAAGGCTCAGGAGTTCCAAATAGAGAAAAAGTTGGAAAAATTACTATGGCACAGATAGAAGAAATTACAAAAGAAAAAATGCCTGATTTAAATGCACTTGATGTTAAAACTGGAATGAATATTATTATGGGAACAGCAAGAAGTATGGGAGTAACAGTAGAAGGATAGGTAGGTAAAGGCAATTCATGAATTGCCTCAACAAAAATGCAAACACTAACAAAAAAGAAAAAACAAATCAATGAACTTTTGGGAGAAAAGAAATTATATACACCAAAAGAAGCAATATTAAAGATAAAAGAGGTTTCAGGTAAAGTAAAAAGAAAATTTGATGAGACAGTAGAGCTCGCTGTAAGGCTTGGAATCGATGCTAAGCAAAGCGATCAGCAAGTAAGAAGCTCTGTAGCATTACCTGGTGGAACTGGTAAAAAAATAAAAATTGCAGTAATTGCAAAAGGTGAAAAAGTAAAAGAAGCAGAAGCTGCTGGTGCAGATGTAGTAGGCTCTGAAGATTTAATAGCAAAGATAGAAGGTGGTTTTCTGGATTTTGAAAAGCTTGTTGCTACACCTGACATGATGGGACAGATGGCAAAGCTTGGTAAGATTCTTGGTCCAAAAGGTTTAATGCCAAATCCAAAAGATGGAACAGTAAGTGCAGATCTTACAAAAGTAATCAGGGAGCTGAAAGCAGGAAAGGTTAGTTTCCGTGCAGAAAAAGATAGTGGAATTGTCCATGTACCGATTGGCAAGCTTTCATTTGATGAAAACAAACTCATTCAAAACTTTTCTGCTGTAATGGAGGGAGTAAACAAAGCTAGACCAGCCAGTGCAAAAGGGACTTATATAAGATCAGTCTATGTAAGCACTTCAATGGGTCCTGGATTAAAGATAGATTTAAGTTCATTAGATGAGTTGCATGAGAATCATTAATTAATAAATTACAATAGTTTTGTTCGATTTTGATTTTCAGAAAAACTTGCTAAAAGAATGTTTAACTTAGCTGCTGCATTTGAAGCATTAACTGCTCTTTCAAAAGCCTTTGCTCTAAATTCAGAGTTACTTGTATTCTTTGTCTTATCCAATAAAACTGCTGTTACACGTACTAATGCATCATGCAAGTCTTTAACATCATTAAGACTTAAAGCTCCAGTTGCAAGAAAACCTTTAAGTTCTCTTGGAGTTGCATCTGCAAGTAACACAGTAAAATCTGGATCAGTAATCTGTACAAATTCTGGACTAATCAACAAATTAGCTTTTAATCCTTCATGAGCTTTATGCATAGCAAGCACACTATTATCAAGGAGCCCTTGTTCAGCTCCTGCAGTAATATCAGTACCAAGTGTTTCTAATCTTTGAGACTCCTTATAAGCGACATCTGTCAATTGGATTTCACTTGATGCTAACTGTCTAAATTTCGGCAAAATCACTCTTGCCTGTGAAACACATGTACTAAATAACTGGTCTAAGGAATTACTCATTTGATTAAACCTCCATAGGCTTAATTTAAGAGTAACAAGAGTTAAACCAAAAAATCAATAGAAAAAATTAAATTATTCTTAATAATAGTTAAAAGAATTACACAAACATTATTAAAAATACAAAATGTGGATGTTTTTATTCTACATTCCGCATTTTCTAAAATATGCCCTTGTCCAGACTCGAACTAGTCTTTGTTCAAACCAACATGAATTTGAAAGACTCCGTTGCGTTAGTTATCTTAAAAAACTGCCCTTGGCCAGACTCGAACTGGCACGGCTTTGTTCAAACCAACGGATTTTAAGTCCGTTGCGTCTACCATTCCGCCACAAGGGCATATGGGAATTATAATTCAAATTTAGGAAATTAATCTAAATAAAATTTTGTAACTATTTTATGCTGCATATGAGCATACTCTATGGCTTCTTTAAGTGTATGGCTGTCATGATATAAAAAGCATATTAACTGATGTGACATTTCAATTATTTCTCTGTTACAAATTCTGCTTGCATCAGCAAGTGTCATATTTTGTCTTTCAGGATGTTCCTGTACACCTTTAATTCCGATTAATGCATTCTGCACTTCTGTCGGCTGTTGCCCTATTGTCTGAGGAAGAATAACTTCTAGTTTATTTTGATCTGCACGGCAGGCACCTTTTATGACTGCAGAGTTAACACCGCTTGCTCCACCACTTGTTATAATAATGTTTCCGCTTACTACCAGTGCATAAGATAGGATTTCCACTAACTGCTGATGCATAAGTGATAAGTTCCTGGTTCCGATAATTGCAATTTTTCTTGTCCCTATGTTTTGTATTAACTTTAGCTCTTCAACTAAAGTATCTACAGTAGCCATTGTTAACTGTCCTGTCCCACCTTTTTTTTCTGAAGCGTAAATTTTCTTATCTCCTTGTTACAAAAAAATGACTAACAAATCCCATTCAAATAATTTGCTTTCCAATGATATCATCACCTCAAGCTTAAATGAAAACCAAATTCATTCAGTTACTCACGGTGACGGGCCACTGCTTATTATTGCAGGTGCCGGATCAGGTAAAACAAGAGTTTTAACCCATAGGATTGCATACCTGATTTCTAATGGTTATATGCCAGAAAGCATTCTAGCAGTAACTTTTACTAACAAAGCTGCTACAGAAATGAAAGAAAGGCTATGTCAGCTATTACCAAAAGATATTTCAGACTTAATCTGGATAGGTACATTCCATAATGTTTGCGGCAGGATATTACGTCATGACATCCAGAAGCTTTCTTTACCAACTGGTGAAAGATGGACAAATAATTTTGTAATTTACGATGAGTCAGATAGTACAAATTTAATTAAACAATGTATCAAGGCTCTAGATTTAGATGAAAAAGCGTATGTACCCAAAAGTATAAAAGCCTATATTAGCTCTCTTAAATCCCAGGGATACGATGCAAAGTTATTTGGAGACAATGCAAAAAATCACCGTGAAGTTAAAATCTCAGAGATTTTTGATCTCTACCAGAAAGAGCTGGCAAAAAACAATGCTCTTGATTTTGATGATCTGCTTTTATACACAGTAAAACTTTTAGAACAAAATGAAAAAACGAGGAGCTACTATCACAAAAGATTTAAACATGTTCTGGTAGATGAGTTTCAGGATACAAATTTAATTCAGTACGAATTAGTACGATTAATTTCAGAAGGAATACCAAAAGCCGAACGTTCAAATACAGACAGAACAAACCTCTGGCAAGAAAGAGGAATAACTGTAGTGGGTGATGTAGACCAAAGTATTTATTCATGGCGTGGGGCTGATTTTAGAATTATTCTTGGATTTCAGAATGATTTTCCAGAAAACACTATCGTCAAACTTGAAAAAAATTATCGCTCCACTAAAACCATTTTAAATGTCGCTGATGCAATAATTAAAAACAACAAAGAAAGAATTGAGAAGACTTTACTACCCACTAAAGAGGAAGGCGATAAAGTGATTTGTTTTGAAGCAGAGGATGAAATCGAAGAAGCACAATACCTTACCAAAGAAATGGCAAGACTTTTAAAAATGGATTTTAAGTACAGTGATATGGGCATTCTCTACCGTACAAATGCACAGAGCAGAGCCATAGAAGAAGCACTAATTAAAAAAAATATTCCCTATCAGATCGTAGGCGGGTTTAGATTTTATGAAAGAAGAGAAATTAAAGACATAATTGCCTATTTAAAAGTAATTTATAATCCAAGTGACTCTGTCTCCTTAAAAAGAATAATCAATATTCCAAAAAGAGGACTTGGTGCTACAACACTTGTGAAAATTGATGATTATGCAAATAAAAACAATTTTACTTTATATAAAACGCTTCTTGAAATTACTGATGTCCCGGATCTCTCAGAAAAAACAATTGTTTCCGTACAAAACTTTGTAGAGCTTATGGAATACTGTAGAAAGGCTTCAAAGTCATTATCCATGAGTGATTTATTGGATGCTATCTTAAAAAAATCTGGATATTGGGATGAGCTAGAAAAAGAGGGCACTCTTGATTCTGAAGAAAGATTAGCAAATGTACAGGAACTTTATTCTGTAGCAAATGAGTTTGAAGCAAATGCAGTAAAGGCAATTCATGAATTGCCTCAACAAGAATCAATCCTGGGAGATTTTTTAACTCAGATTTCACTTTATACAGATTTAGATAATTTAAAACAAAGCACAAACAAAGTTACTCTTATGACCCTTCATCTGGCAAAAGGACTTGAATACCCGGTGGCATTTATATGCGGATTAGAAGAAGGAATATTCCCGCACAGTAGATCCATAAGCTCTCTTGATGACAGTGAAATAGAGGAAGAAAGAAGATTAATGTATGTAGGAGTAACTCGAGCAAAGGAAAAACTATATTTTACTTTTGCAAGGGAAAGAAGATTATTCGGATCAAGTGAATTTGCAGAAGTAAGCAGATTTATAAATGAAGCCCCTAAAGAGTGTTTAAGCGGATTTTATGGCGGGTTAGATGAAAAAGTTAAAAACGACAAACGTTATGTATCTAAAAAAGGTATAAAAAGAAAAATCTCAGATTACGAATCAGATGAGTTAATAGAGATTGATGGTGTACAAAACGTAACTGTAATTAGGAGATTAAATACAGAAGAAAGAATGGAAGAAGTTAAAAATTACAAATCTATTTTCAATGTAGGTGACAAGGTAGAACATGAAAAATTTGGTATTGGAACAATTGAGCGGATTTTTGGAGAAGGGAGTAAGCTCCTTGTAAATATTGATTTTGAAAACTCCGGGAAAAAACTTTTAGATCCTAAGTATGCGAAGCTGATAAAACTGTAAATATAAATGTCATTGCGAGGAGGGACAAAGTCCCGACGCGGCAATCTCAAGAACGTGAAAAGGTTAGTGAGATTGCTTCGTCAGCGCTACGGGCTTCCTCGCAATGACATATCAGCACTATCTTTCTAAAACTTTTAACCCTGTCAATTCTGCCAGTTTCTCCGCACAGTGCCATTTTGCTTTTTCTAAATCACGCTCCGGGTAAAATAATTTTCCTATTCTTATAGTAATTGGTCCAAACTTTTTATTAGATCCGACAATTCCAACTGGTAAAATCGGAACACCTGCTAAATGTGAAATGTAAACCGGCCCTACATTTGGTTTACCTAATGAACCTGGTGTTTTACTTCTTGTACCTTCAAGAAACATTCCAAGACACCAACCTTTACTTACAACTTCTTTAGCTCCTTTAATTGTTGTCTTTGAAACATTTTCTCTGTCGACGAGAAATGCTCCAAGCATTGTAATTGCCCATCCTAAAAATGGAATTTCAAAAAGTTCTTTCTTTGCCATATATGCTATAGGAATATTCATCGCTAAAGAAACAACCGGTGGATCATTATTTGATAAGTGGTTTGGCATAACTATAAACGGCTTTCCATCTTTTGGAATATTTTCTTTTCCATAAACTTTCAAACGATAAAACAAATAATAAACAGGTCTGAACAAAAACCAGATAACCATGTATTGATAAAACTTAGTAATCCAGTTATATCGCTTTGGATTATAGATTGCCATGAAATAAATGATAACTCAAGAAATAAGTTATAAGCTCTAAGCTGTAAGGTTTAAGCAAAACACAAATAATATGAGGACTTATTAGACTTAGTAAGATATAATTTTTAGCTGTTAGAGGTAGAGTGTATTCTAAATTAAAGCTAAGCGAAGGTTTTCTGTAAAACGAAAACCTGAGCGCCAGTAAGTGAGGCAAGAGCGAGGAGTCATCGTAGTTCCTCAAGTAAAAATATAAAAAATCGAAGATGCGACGAGCGGATACAAAGGAGAGATGTTCGAGTGGTTTAAGAAGCAGACCTGGAAAGTCTGTGTGCCCTTTAAAAGGTACCGAGGGTTCGAATCCCTCTCTCTCCGCCATGTGGAACGAAGCGGTATCAAGGCCGCTTCTTTCTCTTTCCGGGTCAGTGTTTCATCAAGTTCGAACTTCAAATATTCTTTCTCAAGAGATTTATAATTTTCTTTAATTGGAAGAAGCTATTTATTAGCTTCAATACTGGGTTTGCTGGTTTTAAAATAATGGTTCGAACCTGGTACAGAGTTAACTTGCCTTTTTCCTAGATTTAAATGATTGCAATTTTTCTTGTAAGAACAAGTTTACCAGCACATCAGGTGACACGCCTCTATCGTCAGCAAGACTTTGTAATTGACTTGAAATCTTTTTGTCTAGGGCACAATATATTTTTTCACTTTTGATATCAATATCAAAGTTTACTTTATATGTTTGTTTATCAAAATCTGTCAAATCATGTGAGTCCCAAAACTGACCAAGGTCTTCATGCGAGCTAGATTTTGAAACTGAACTTTTATCTTTTCTCATATTTCTTTCTCTCTTTATTAGTCATGCTTCTTGATGAAATTATTAGTGCATCTCTGTTTCTTTTATACACAAAAAATACTACCAAATAACGACCTGTTTGTGTTATTCCTATTGCGGAGTAAACATTTTCACCTTTTCTAAAGCCTTTTTCAACAAATAAGAAATATGGTCTACTGGAAAGGACTTCTAAAACTTCATTCTTACTGACACTATGTTTAATATTAATTTTACTAACAATGTCTTCAAGCCAAATTATTCCAACAATTTTCATAAGTCTGCTTAAAGCCTTATTCTATCCAATTTCTTAATCCAAACCTTAAATCATTATAAATATTGTTTTGAAATGTGCTTGGATAAAGAGTTTTCGCTAC